>OCHM01000609.1_pt1 | contig 21664 bp, 19 predicted proteins | sample 1538901 | NCBI WGS metagenome assembly OCHM01 (sample SAMN04571734, study PRJEB22368) | human gut metagenome | biome: human gut; material: stool | host: Homo sapiens | place: Luxembourg | collected 2012-11-08 | reverse complement strand
GAACATGGCCTTGGCATCTGTGGGTACGAACTTATTCGTGAATTATTCATATTTATAAAATTAATTTTGAACAGTTACTTAACTATCTTTGAGAATTCGTGATGATTCGAATAAGCAAATGGATATGCCAGAACTGCCATAGCAGAGGCCTGGCTCTTCGATTCCTAAAGAATCGAGCATTATATGGTTGGATAGAGCGCGGATTATGTTTTTTCTTTCCATCGTTTGCAAGGGATTGTTTGCAAGTTTCTTGTGTAGATATTTATCTGTACTTGCTTTCTTACTTATTTTATCTCCTGATGACTTGCGGTTCGGTGGTGGGACCATCCACTATGAGTTTGCCGCTGTCCTCTATTCGCATGCGGTCCATGAGCACTACGCGCTCGTCGGGATTGCTCTTCATGCGGCCGTGATATACGGTGTAGTAGGTGCCGTCGGGCATCTTGATGGCCATGTTGTGGCCGGTGCCCATCACCTCGCCACCCTGCTGCAGGTTCTCTTGCAGTACGGGATTGTTGTCGGCCTTGAAGAATGGACCGAGCGGATCACAGGCTGTCGCGTAGCCCACTGCGTAGTATTTTCCCTGATAGCAGTTGGCACTGTACATCATGTAATAGAGCCCGTTGTGCTGCAGGATGAAGCTGCCCTCGGTCCAGCGGCGGTTTGCCTCGCCGTGTGAGGCGCTTCGGCTCTCCCATTCAGCCTGCTTGTCGCTCATGCTTGTGGGCGGCTGCAACAGCAGTACAGGCTCGCCTATCACGCCGGTGAAGTCGTTCTTCATCTCGATGCCATACACCCAGCTCTCCTCTATCTCCTTATATACTCCCTCGCGACGCAGGCTGTCGGCCACTTCGCTCTCTACCGGATGCTTGTAGCAGCAGCGGCTGTAGTAGAGGTAGCAGCGGTTGTGTGTGTCGTCGAAGAACACATTGGCATCTATAATGGGGTATTCGGGATTGAAGATGGGCCTGTTCATCAGGTCGCGGAAGGGGCCTTCGGGCCGCTCGCTCACTGCTACGCCTATCTTGAAGTTCTCGGCTTCGTTGGTGGGGTTCTTGCGCCAGTTGGCACTGAAGAACATATAGTACTTGCCGTTCCGCTCATATACTTCGGGTGCCCAAAAGCAGTCCTTGCACCACTGATTGCTGTCGCCTCCGTGATACACCTGCCCACAGGACTCCCAGTTGACGAGGTCGTCGCTCACGAAAGCCTCGAATCCATCGGCCATGGAGGTGCCATACATGTAGTACCTGCCGTTGGATGCGTGCAGCAGGAACGGGTCGCCCAGCTTCATGGGCAACGGATTGGTGACGGTGCTGGGTGTGCCCGGTTTCTTCTCCAGCAGGTTGCACGAGGTCAGGCAGAATGCTGCGGTGGCCATTATGAGGCACAGGGTGGTGAGTTTCTTCATTGTCATAGGGATGCTTTAGGGTGATTGAATGGTGGAACCGCCGTTTTCCAGCGTCTTTGCCTATTCGGTGCGGTAGTCTTCGCTGGTAGTTACCACCTGGGTGGATGACGGGTCGGCATCGGCCTTGCGGTACCAGTCGCTGTAGGCTATATAGTGGCTTGCGTAGGTCTGGTTGAGTGTGGCAGCCTGCTCGGGATCCACTTTCTTGATGAACTTGGCAGGCACTCCGCCCCACAGTTCGCCGTCGCCTATCTGTGTGTTGCTCAGTACCAGCGCTCCGGCAGCCACTATTGCCCCTCTTCCCACCACTGCGTGGTCGAGTACTGTTGCGCCCATGCCCACCAGTGCACCGTCCTTCACTTCGCATCCGTGCAGGGTGACAGAGTGTCCGATGGTCACGTCGTTGCCCAGGATGCAGGGTGCCGAACCGTTGAGAGTGTGTATGCAACTGTTGTCCTGCACGTTGGTGCGGTCGCCTATCTTGATGAAGTGCACATCGCCACGCAGTACGGCGTTGAACCACACGGTGCAGTCGTCACCCATCTCCACGTCTCCCACTATCACTGCTCCCTCGCTGAAGTAGCAATGCTTGCCAAATCGTGGTGCGGGCATACCCGCCAGTTTCTTGATGATAGCCATTTTCTTATTGCTTGCCTATATTATATAATGTGTTCCTTGGTTGCCTCCACCAGCCACTCCAGGTCGTCACCCTCGAGCAGCGGTGCCAGTTCCTTGCGCACTTGTGCGTGGTAGCTGTTGAGATACTCCACCTCATCGGGCAACATCATATCCCACAGGATGGGCTCTGTATCGATGGGACAGAGCGTGAGAGGCACCAGTTGGAGGAACTCCCCAAAGTCGCTCTCCATGCATCGCTCCACCATCATCGTGTTCTCAATGCGTACTCCGTGCTTGCCTGCACGGTAGATGCCCGGCTCGTTTGTTATGGTCATTCCGGGCTGCAGGAGTGCCGGCACGTGGTTCATGCGTATCTGGTGAGGCCCTTCGTGCACGCACAGATAACTGCCCACACCGTGTCCGGTGCCGTGACCATAGTTGATGCCGTGCTGCCACATCGCGTATCTTGCCAGCACATCAAGTTGTGTTCCGCAGGTTCCAACGGGGAATTTGGCCATTGCCAGACGTATGTGTCCCTTCAGTACCAGCGTATAGTCGGTGCACTCTTCCTCGGTGAGGGCGCCCAGAGGGATGGTTCGTGTGATGTCGGTGGTGCCGTTCTGGTACTGCGCACCGCTGTCGAGCAGCAGCAGCCCGTGTGGTTCCAGGGGGATGTCGGTCTCCTTGCTCGCCTCGTAGTGTACGATGGCACCATGATGGGCATAGCCTGCGATGGTGTCGAAGGAGATATCCCTGTACAATGGCTGTTCGGCACGCAGGGCTGTCAGGCGGGCATCCACGCTCATCTCTGTCTCATGGCCGGCCTGCACCGCAGGCTTGAGCCAGCGCAGGAACTTCACCAGCGCCACTCCGTCATGCAGCATAGCCTGGCGGAAACCCTCGCGCTCGGCCTCGTTCTTGATGGCCTTCATGGGTGCGATGAGCGAACTGCGGCTGACGATGCTCCAGCCCATTCCATCGGGCGGAAGCACGCGGCAGTTGCATGACTGCGGGTCAATGAGCATCGTGCAGGGCTGTGTGTGGGCCAACGTTTGCGGCAGAGCCTCGTAGGGCTGTGTGCTGATGCCTTCATCCTGCAGATATCCGGTCACTTCGGGGGTGAGCTTCTGCGGGTCAACATACAGGGTGGCACTCTGCTGCGAGATGGTCAGATAGCTGACAAAGACGGGGTTGCAGTGCACATCCGTGCCGCGCAGATTGCAAATCCACGCGATTTCATCGAGCGGACAGATGACGGTCATCTCTGCTCCTGCCGCCTTTATCTGCTCGCGGATGCGTGCCAGCTTGCTTGCTGCACTCTCGCCGGCAAACTCTATCGGCTGTATCTCTACGGGATTGGCAGGCACTGGGGGACGGTCGGTCCATAGCTCCCCTGCGGGATCCAGACTCGTGTCCAGTCCTATGCCTCCAGCCTGCAGCTCCTGCCTCAGGCCGGATGCCTGCTCCACGCTGTTGACCCATCCGTCGATGCCAACCGTCTCTCCCGCCTTGAGCTGCCCCTTGAGCCATTCGCCTATGCTGGGTGTGCCGGGTACCCTCTCGCGCATGAGTTGGAAGGGTGTACCCTCCAGCTGCTCGGTGGCAGCCAGGAAGTAGCGGCTGTCGGTCCACAGTGCGGCATCGGTGAGAGTGACCACTGCGGTGCCGGCACTGCCGTTGAAACCGCTTATCCACTGTCGTGTCATCCAGTGCTCAGGCACATATTCGCCGTTGTGAGGATCGGTGCTGGGGAAGATGAATGCTGCCAGAGCATGCTCGCGCATGTAGTTCCTCAGAGCCTCCACACGCCTTGTGATTTCCAGTCTGTTCATTTGTTGTCCTTGATAGAGTTCTTTTTGGTGCGTGCCCAATTCTCGCTCACGCGCAACCACTCCTCGTAGGTGCGCTTCCAGCGCTTGTGTGACCAGAGCCAGAGTTCGGGCTGCTCGCGTATCTGCTCCTCCAGTGCCGCAGCGTAGAGGTTGGTTATCTCATAGTCTTTGTGCTCCTTCGGCTCCCAGGTCAGTGGCACCACCTGGCAGTGGTAATAGCCCCGGCGGGGTCGGGTGACGTGTACATACACCACACACGACGGCACTCGCTTGCTTATCTCCTCGGGTCCGATGAAGAACGAAGTCTTGTGGCCCAGGAATTCCGTCCAGTGATGCATGGCTTCCCACTTGGGACACTGGTCGGCGATAAAGCCGATGATTTCGTGCTTCTCGCCCCTGCCCATCAGTATGATGTGGCGCAGAGCCTCCTTCATGGCTATGCAGTCGCCGCCGAACTGCCTCCTGAGCTTGAGGAAGAAGCGATCTACGCGTTTGTTCTTGAGCGGGTGGTAAATCTGTGCTCCGCCGAAGTCGGGAGCCAGATGGCTGCTGAAGGAAGCCACCCATTCCCAGTTGCCGTAGTGTCCCAGATAGGCTACGGCGAACTTCTTGCCGCGTGTGCGCATCTCGGCTTGCAGCTCCTCCAGTCCGTCCCACGTTACGCGGCGCTCTATCTCCCTGCTGCCCATGTGCATGAGCTTGAGTGTCTCCACGATGTAGTCGCAGAAGAAGTGGTAGAACTTGCGCTCCACCTGGCGGTGCCACTGGGCAGGCTGCTGCGGGAAGCATTCCTGCAGCTGTCGGCGCACCAGCTTGCGCCGGTATCGTGCTATGTGATAGATGAGTGGGAACAGGCAATCGGAGAGTGCATAGAGCACCCTCATGGGCAGTCGGGAGAGTGCCCATGTGAGTCCGTAAGTCAGGTACAAACCGAATTTCATACCGCAAAAATACAAAATAAATGTGAATGCAAGTCCATTTGCAGCATTAAGATATGGGCGGGCAGGCAAGGAGCCTGTGGCGGGACGGCAGGGCAAATGCCCCTGTGGAGGCCGAAGCGGTGGGTATGGTACTTGGGGCAGATGAAAAGCGCAGCGCGCTGCATGTGCCTGCGCAGCGCATTGCGATGGCCGGTGCAGCGTGCTGCGATGGCCGTTGCACCGCATTGCATCATTTGCCCGGGAATACAGCCGTGCGGCGGTGTGGAGCGTCATCCGGCCTGGGCAGGAGCGCTGGGATGCCTGTGGAGGTGCCTGCGAGGGGGCAGATTGCGTGTTTCTCGGTCCTTCGGAGGCGAAAGGTGAGCGGCGCGCTTGCCTATGACGCAGATTCTTACTATCTTTGTAGGTTAGTTGACAGCGTACAGACGTACGCGGTGCATAATAGGAAGGCTAAAGACAGAAGATGACAAACGACGTGACACAGACCGATGGAATCACCCATCATCTCAATCGCATGTACCAGGACTGGTTCCTGGACTATGCCTCATACGTAATCCTGGAGCGTGCAGTGCCGCACATAGGCGACGGATTCAAGCCCGTGCAGCGACGCATCATGCACAGCATGAAGCGCATGGATGACGGCCGCTACAACAAGGTGGCCAACATCGTGGGCCATACCATGCAGTTCCATCCCCACGGTGATGCCAGCATCAAGGATGCGCTGGTGCAGTTGGGGCAGAAGGACTTGCTGGTGGATTGTCAGGGCAACTGGGGTAACATCATCACAGGAGACGATGCTGCTGCAGGCCGATACATCGAGGCCCGTCTGAGCAACTTCGCTCTGGATGTTGTCTTCAACCCCAAGACCACCGAGTGGAAGCTGTCGTATGACGGGCGTAACAAGGAACCTATCGCCCTGCCGGTGAAGTTCCCGCTCCTGCTTGCGCAGGGTGCCGAAGGCATCGCTGTGGGTCTGAACTGCAAGATACTGCCCCACAACCTGGGAGAGATATGCGATGCAGCCATTGCCTACCTGCATGGTCAGGAGTTCCATCTCTATCCCGACTTCCCCACAGGCGGCAGTATCGACGTGAGCAAGTACAATGACGGACAGCGCGGAGGGGTTGTGCGCGTGCGTGCCAAGATAGAGAAGCGCGACAGCAAGACACTGGCCATCACCGAGATACCCTACGGCAAGACCACAGGTACCGCCAGTAAGCCCAGCACCTTTATCGACAGCATACTGAAGGCCAACGAGAAGGGAAAGATAAAGATACGCAATGTGGAGGACCTCACAGCTGCCAAGGCCGAGATACTCATCCACCTTACTCCCGGTGCCAGCAGCGACAAGACCATCGATGCACTGTATGCCTGCACCGACTGTGAGATATCCATCTCGCCCAACTGCTGCGTCATAGATGACCGCAAACCCTGTTTCCTCACCGTGAGCGACGTGCTGCGCAACAATGTGGATACCACTCTGGAACTTCTGCGTAAGGAGCGTCTCATACGCAGGGGCGAACTGCTCGAGAGCCTGCTCTTTGCCTCACTGGAGCAGATATTCATAGAGGAACGCATCTACAAGGACCGTCAGTTTGAGAACGCAAAGGACATGGATACCGCCATCGAGTGGGTGGATAGCCGCCTGCAGCCCTGGTATCCCAAGCTGGTGAGGGAGGTGACCCGCGACGACATCCTGCGTCTGATGGAAATCAAGATGGGCCGCATACTGAAGTTCAACAAGGAGAAAGCCGAGGAGAACATTGCCCGCATGAACGCTGAAGTGGAGCAGATAGACCACGAGCTGGCCAATATGGTGGAAGTCACATGCCAGTGGTTTGAGTTCATCAAGGGCAAGTACGGCAAGCAGCACCCGCGTCTGACCGAAATCAAGAACTTCGACACCATATCGGCTGCCAAGGTGGTGGAGGCCAACGAGAAGCTCTACATCAACCGCGAGGAGGGTTTCATAGGTACTTCATTGAAGAAGGACGAGTTCGTGAGCAACTGTTCTGACATCGATGATGTCATCATCTTCTACCGCGACGGCACATATAAGGTGGTGCGCATAGCCGACAAACTCTTCGTGGGAGAGACTGAGCGAAGCAAGGCAGAGAAGAAGAAGGCCGAAATCATACACATTGCCGTATTCCGCAAGGGCGATTCGCGCACCATCTACAATGTGGTGTATCGCGACGGCAAGGCTGGCACCTCATACATGAAACGCTTCAATGTGACCAGCATCACCCGTGATCGTGAGTATGACCTGACGCAAGGAAAGCCCGGGAGCCGTGTGCTCTACTTCACTGCCAACCCCAATGGGGAGGCCGAGACAATCAAGGTGGTGCTCAAGCCCAACCCCAAGGTGAAGAAGATCTTCTTTGATCGCGACCTCAGTCTGCTGGCCATCAAGGGCCGTCAGAGCATGGGCAATCTGCTCACCAAGCTGGATGTGAGCCGCATCACACTCAAGAGCCACGGCGGAAGCACGCTGGGCGGCAGGAAGGTGTGGTTCGATTTCGATGTGCATCGTCTCAACTACGACGAGCAGGGAACCTATCTGGGCGAGTTCAACAATGACGACAAGATACTGGTGGTACTGGACAATGCCGACTTCTACATCACCAATTTCGATGCCAACAACCACTATGAGGACAACATCGCACGCATTGAGAAGTATGACCCCGACAAGGTGTGGACAGCCGCTCTCTTCGATGAGGAGCAGGGAGGATACCTGTATGTGAAGCGGTTCAAGCTGGAGGCCACTGCCCGCCATCAGAATTATCTGGGCGAGAATCCCGGCAACAAGCTGCTCCTCCTCACCGATACTCCCTTCCCGCACCTGCTGGTCACGATGGGCGGAACCGACAGTTTCCGTGCTCCCATCGATATGGAAGCCGAGGAGTTTGTGGGTGTCAAGAGTTTCAAGGCACGTGGCAAGCGTGTGACCACCTTTGCCGTAGAGCGTGTGGAGGAGCTTGAACCCACCCGCATGCCGGCTCCCGAGGACGATGATGATGAGGCTGCCGGTGGCGGACAGGAGACCGACGGGGATGCCGAAGGTGCCGACAACGCCGAAGACAGGGAGGAGAGCCAGCAGGATGTGCTGGATGAGATGACCGGACAGCTGCATATGTTCGACGACTGAACCCCTTTGGCCTATGTACATGGAACATGATGAGACGAAGATGAAGATAGACTCCTGCCGCCTGCGCATGGGGCTGCTGGCTCTGCTGCTACTGCTCATGGTGGGTGGGGCAGAGTGCTGCGGGCAGACCCGTGAGCCGCTGCTGCCGGTGGAGTATGAGCCTGCGGGCAGGCAGATTGACCGCTCCATCCTGGTGGGCATCGGCCATGTGAGCCAGCTGGACACCTATCTCTCGCCCATGGAATACGGCGGTCCGCAGTTGTCCTTCCTCACTCTGAGGGAGCGCATGACGGGTATGGCTGGCGGGCGCATCGCCTTCCAGAGCATGTTCCAGGGAGCTTTGTCCTACACCGAAAACCCTGCCGGCAACGCCAACGAACTGGGAGGCAGGATAGGTTATGATGCCGGCTGGCATTATGTATGGAAGCCCGTGAGCCGCCTCAGCCTGAAGGCCGGTGGATTGGTGGGAACTGATGTGGGCTTTCTCTATAACTCCCGCAACGGCAACAACCCCGCACAGGCACGTGCCAACATCGACATCTCGCTCTCGGCAGGAGGTTCCTATGAGTTCCGCATACGGCATCTGCCCATGCAGATGCATTATCAGGCCCACCTCCCGGTGATGGGCTGCATGTTCTCACCGCGCTACGGACAGAGCTATTACGAGATTTACCAGGGCTATGGAGACCGCAATGCGCGTTTCACCAGTCCGGCCAATGCACTGAGCCTGCGCCAGTTGTTCAGCCTTGATTTCTGCTTTGCGCGCACCACCTTGCGGGTGGGTTACCTGAGCGACATCCGTCAGAGCCACGTCAATGGCATAAGGGTGCACGACATCAGCCGTTCGCTCATGCTGGGTTATGTGCGCCACTTCCAAACCTTAAAGCGTAAGAAATGATGAAGATACGTTGTTGCATGGGACTTCTGGCACTCCTGCTGGCCTTTGCCGGTTGCCAGCGTGGGGTGGATGAGTACGATGAGTCGCCGCAGGCAAATGTGGAGGCTCTGTGGCGCATGATAGATGAGCACTATTGTTTTCTGGACTATAAGGAGCAGAGTCTGGGCTTCAGTTGGGCCGGCAAGCGCGAAGAGTATCTGGGTATGGTACGTCCGGGCATGAGCCGCTCGCAGCTCTTCGAGGTGCTCTGCCGCATGCTCTCCACGCTCAAGGATGGTCATGTCAACATCTACAGCAGTATGGATGTGGGCCGCAACTGGTCATGGAAGGACGATTATCCCGAGAATCTCGACCGCGAACTGCGTGATAAGTATTTGGGTACAGACTACGGCATAGCCAGTGGCATGAAGTACCGCATCCTGGATGACAATATCGGCTATGTGGTGTATGAGAATTTCTCCGATGGAATCGGTGATGGAAACCTCGACGAGGTGCTTTATTACCTGCGGCTGTGTGACGGCCTCATACTGGACATACGCGGCAATTCGGGCGGTTTGCTCACCAATGTCGAGCGCCTGGCTGCACGCTTCACCAATGAGCGCACGCTGGTGGGCTACATCTCACACAAGACAGGCAAGGGTCACAATGACTTCTCCAAGCCCAGGGCAGAGTACATCAGTCCGGCTATGGACCGTGTGCGCTGGCAGAAACCGGTCGTTGTCCTGGTCAACCGCTCCTGCTTCAGCGCTGCCAACACCTTTGTGCGGGATATGAAGCAGATGCCTCATGCCGTCATCATGGGCGACAGCACGGGCGGTGGCAGCGGAATGCCTTTCAGCAGCGAACTGCCCATCGGATGGTCGGTACGCTTCAGCGCCTGCCCTTCCTATGATGTGAACATGCAGCAGATAGAGGCAGGCATAGCTCCCGACATCCAGTGTGCGCTCGACAGCACGCTTGCTCTCCAGGGAAAGGACAGCATGATAGAGGCTGCGCGGGCACGCTTGCATTGAGCGGTGAAATCACATGGTTTAATCGGCAGGATTGCCTGTCTTGGACGATTGGACTCGTTCAGGCTGAGGCAGAATCTATTCTGTTCAATGCCTCCTTTATCTTGTTCACCCTGTTCCACGCCGTTTGATGTGGACAGCCGGTCAGTATCTCTATCTGTTGGTTCTTCATTCCCAGCCTCACCAGATAGCATGTGCACAGCATGTGGTCCTTCATGCGGGGTATCTGTTCCATTATTTCCGCTCTGAAGGATGGGTATTCGCTGTCAACGGCAGAGCATATCTGCTTCCAGCAGTCTGCAGGTACGCTTTTGCCATGGCGTACATAGTCTTCCAGCGTATTCATGGTATCTGCCAGAGCCACCCTTGCGCTGCTCAGGCTCGAAGCTCTTGTCATATCGTTCAGTTGTGCTCTCTTCTTCGTCAGAGCCGCCTCCAGTTCGCAGGAATGTGCTTCCAGCTCCTTCAATGCCTGCTCCATCTGGGCCACTTTCTCCATCTTCTTCTGCAGTTCCGATTGCATTTCGGCCAGTTTCTTGTCCTTCCCCAGAGTCTTCTCCATCGTACTCTTCTCCTTGTAGAAATGCAGTGCAGCCAGTCCGGCTATTATAATAAGGAGTATGCAGAAACCTATTATCCCCCAGAATCTCATCAACTCATTCTCCCTGGCCAGCGTCTCCTCCAGTTCCTTGTCTCTCTGATAATCATACATCCCTTTGGAGTTCCGCGTCCATTCCATTTCTTTGCTGTCGTTCTCGGCACGCATTCCATACAGGTATTTAAGGGCATATTCTGAAGCTTCTTTATAGTTCCCTTGATTATATTGGAAGAGGAAGAGACGTGTCAGGCTGGCCTGCCTTTTGTGAGGAGACGGGATGCTGATGTCCTTGGTGTAGTAAGCTACAGCAGAATCCATCATTCCCCTGGCTTCATACACGATGCCTTTGGCGTAATTGTAATTATATGAATGCTCATGCCCGGGAATCTTCTCCAGTAATTCTGCCAGTGTATCTACTTTTCCGTACTCTTCGTTTTTTGCAAAGAGATACATCATTTCGGCTGCAATGGTGGTGTTTACCGCATAATTCTTTTCTTCTAGGAGCCTTTCATAAGCCTTTCGACAGTATTCCATTCCTTGTTTTCTGTCTCCTGCCATGTTATATGATGTGGCAACATCCATAGTGTACCAGCTTGTTGCCATTCCTGCTTCTTTGGCAAGTTCCAGACCTGCCATTGCCATGTGTATGGATTCCTGTGAGTTGTACAGCCTTCTGTAGATGTCTGATAAGTGCGAATAACATTTGATGGCAATGGCTGTGTCGCAGGATTGTTCTCCTTCTCTGTATGAAAGCGCTTTTAGTGTACTTTCCACGGCTCGCGGGCTGTCATTCAGATCTGCGTAGGTAGCTCCCATGTAGTAGTAAGCTCGCATGCGGTCTTTCTTGGAGCCGTGTTTCTCCATGAATTCGGTTATTCTTTTTATCGAATCGGCAGAGGTTGGCATCATATAACTTTTGTCTCTAAGTCTGATGCCAAGCAAATCGTATTTCATCCTTACATACTCTGTAGAGCGATAGACGCTGTTTTGTATGTTTTGGAATAGAATGATGGATGAGTCCAGGTTGTGGTCGCTCATTTCCCACGCTTCATCTATCTTCTGGAGGTTGTCTTTCTCTCTTCTGCTTACTGGAGAGCATGAAGTGATGATTGCTGCAAGAATGACATACAGCCATACTTGTGTTTTGTGTTGGTTCATATCTTTCCTTTATCAACATTATGCAAAGTTATGAAAAACTAATTGCTTTGATGTCTTTTATTTGCTGTTTGTGTTGCGTGATGCAATTTTGTTGGATGGAAAGTTGGGCTCAACTGGTATTGTGGTCTTAAAACAAAGCATTTTATCCCAAGTTGTCCCATTTGGGATGACTTGGGATGCTTATTTGTTTGTGCTTGTATAACTGCTTGTAATTTTGCAATGTAATTTTTGTGTTGTTTTATTATGTTTGAATTCTGAAAAATGAAAAAGAAAAGATTTGTTTTGCTCTTGTTTATGGCGTTTTTTGCTGTGTTTGTTGTACGGCATCGCGCCTTCGCGGAAAGAAAACCTGTAAATATGGGTATGCCGAAAGATTCTCTCTGGCATGAAAAGTTGCCAGAAGACGAGCATGGTAGAGCTAAGAGCCCTCTTCGACATCAAGAATCTCCTTTCGTAGAGTTTGACCCAGAGTTGGGTGTTATAACTATCAAAATGGCTTGTGACCAGCAGGTTTTCTATTGCATAAAAGATGAAAAGGGAAACGTTGTTCAGAGCGGGAATGTGTCTCTTTTTGCGGATGTTGACAAGGATGTGTATTTTAATACATTCTTCTTGTATGAAGAGTGTCGTTTATATATGTGTGTGAATGGTATATGGTATTGTGGAAACTTAATCTTTTAATATAATAAAGGTATGAAACGTATTTTCTTTTTGTTTTTAGTTTTGGGCGTGTTTGCATTAGGCGTTAACGCTCAACTTGTTGTGGATTCTGTTGGCAGAGTGTTGGTTGGAGAGGGAAATGCTTCATCTCAATTATCTGTGTATGCAAAAGAAAGTAAGCAGGCAAAGGCCGCTGGTGTTGTTCATTTGCGAACAGGTGTAGTCGGTATAAATGTAACTGCTAAAAGTTCTATGGCAGTTAGCCCTGCAATTGGCTTACTTGGTCGGGGTGTTGGGGCAAACTGTAATATCGGTGTGATGGGTTCTGCCATGTATTTGTTAAAAGGACGAAGCTCTGTTGGAATTTATGGTACAACTTCGTTTGTTTTTCCTGAAAACTTGGATTATCCAGGTACATATGCTGGTTATTTTGATGGACCGGTTTTAGCAACAGGGAAAATTTATGGTAGTGTTTATTCTTTGGCAAGTGTCCCCAAGTTGTCTTCTGCCAAAAGCGTACAAACTCCACTTCTGAGTTCTGAAGAAGGTGAATCTATATGTGATAAACTCTTATCTCTGCAACCCGTGCAATTTGTGTGTGAGGAGAGGGTCGCTCGTTCTGTGCCTTGTCAGTTAGGAACTACATCGGAGTGTGTGGAAAATCTGAACAATCAAGCTTTTTCATCAAATGTTGCAAAGGAAGAAAAGACAGAATTGGTAAAACATTACGGTATCGATGGAGAGCAACTGAAGAATGAATTCCCAGAGCTGGTAGATGAGGATTTACACGGCAATTTTCATATCAATTATTCAGAGATGGTTCCTCTTTTGCTGCAGAGTATTCGTGAACTGTCATCACGAGTAAGGGAGTTGGAAGGTAACAATACCGTGGTAAAACGTAATTCACAGGCCATGTCTATTGAGAATTATGCAGAAAGAATGGATGTAGTAAAGATGAGCCAGAATGCTCCAAATCCTTTTGCAGAATGTAGCACGATAAAGCTTAATGTTCCAGAACCCACGAAAAGCGCCATCATAAATATATATGATCAGTCTGGGAAATTGGTAAAAACAATCAATTTGGTTGACCGTGGTGAGACGGATATAACAGTTTATGCGTCAGATCTAGCCGAGGGCATGTTCTTGTATTCGCTTGTGACAGACGGAACTGTGGTCGCGACAAGAAGGATGGTGGTGACAAGAAAATAATGTGCAAATTTAATCGTTGAACTATGAGTAAAACTAGACTGCTTCTTGGGCTAATACTACTCCTTTGCTTGAATATGTGGGCGAGGGCTAACGTAAAAGATACCATCTTGACATTTGATAGCAATGAGTTTGTATTTGAAAGTTTTAGTGTTCATGAAAAGAATGTAGGGTCATATGTAAAAATACGCTACAAAGGGAAGCAGGGGCAGGTTAGCTATGTGGAAACGCCAGGTTGCCCAGAACTTCCAGTGTTCCACATTACGGTTCCATTGTCGCCCAATGTAGAGAATGTAAAGGTCTCTGGTGATGTAAGTCGTGTACAAACTTTTGCATTGGATTATCCAGTCCTCCCTGTACAACATCCAATTGCAACTGGTGTTGGGTATGAAAAGCCAAAATTTTGTATAGGTGACTCCATTGCTTATTCTGAAAAATATCCAAGTTCTGTTGTCGCATTGACAGATGTTTCATGTTTCGGGAATAAAGAAAAGTTTGTTGGCATAAATGTATTACCAATTATCTATTATCCAACGGAGAATAAATGTGAACTTATAGAATCTGTTTCTATTCGTATTTCTTATACTTTGAGAAAGGAAAAGGCTGCGGCCAGATTGCCTATCATAGAATGCCCGCCAACAAGTTTGCCTTTCTATGAATATTGTGTGATTACTCCTAGGAAGTTTAAGAAGTCATTTGATAGACTGGTTGGATGGGAGCGACAGAAAGGCTTGAATGCAGGTGTCGTGTGTACTGAAGATATTTTGTCTGACGTTTCGATAAAAGGAGATACCGTTTCCAATATATATGATGACGCGGGAAAGATACGTCAATATCTTCAATATGCTTACAAATATGGTGGTGCCCATTATGTTCTTTTTGGAGGGAATGATAGTATCGTTCCTATTAGATATGGTACAGGTATGAATAACACATACCGATACCAAAATGACGCAGAGGCTTTGCACATCCCTTCGGATTTCTATTTTGCGGAACTTAATTCTAATTGGAATAAGGATAGGGATAGTTTCTATGGTGAGCCTGTGGATTTGGAAGATTATGCTGCAGAATTGGAAGTTGGGCGTCTTCTATGTACAAAAGCTGAAGACATAGATAATTATACAGACAAACTTTTGCGTTATGAATTGTATCCTGGGCGTGGGGATTTCTCTTATTTGCGTAAGGCTTTTTATTCGCAGGCAGATCAAATGCAAAAGTATTCTCAGGCGGTGCAAATTGCTTCTGATTTGAAAGAGGTATTTCCTAACAGCACAGTTGTTTCCGAAAAACCTTCGTTTGATGCACGAATCACAACCTATCCGACGGGAAACGATGTCGTGGATACTCTAAAAAAGCATTTTGGTTTTGTAAGCTGGTTTAATCATGGTCATCCTATGACAGTAACCGTAAAAACCGACAGTATAGGACGCAACCCTTATGGGTTGTCTTCCGTAACAGGTGATATCCCATGGATAGAGAAGGAAACGTGCAATGGTTTGGATAGTTTGGGCAACAAAGACTATCCGATGGTTGCCTATTCTATCTCATGTTCGATAACCCCCTTTGATATATATAAAAAAAGGTATGGATACCAAACGAATATGGGGCAGTCTTTTACATTAGGAAAGGATTATGGTGGGCCTGCACTTATTGGTAATACTAGAGTCGGGTGGGTAGGCACATCCTATAAGATGCAAATGGTGTTTAATCGTTTTTTCCCAACTCATTCAATTGGGGAAGCTCTAAATTTAGCCAAGTTGTCAAATTCGAATGACAGACATCACCATGCGCTTGTAGTTAACGTCATTGGTACTCCTGATTTGAATATCTGGACGGATATTCCTCAAAGATTCAATGCTGTATTGTCTGGCTCGAAATTGGATTCTTCGACAGAGGAATGGCTTTATGTGGGCAGGTATGACTTGAGGAATGGAGTTTCGCGTATTGATAAGTGTACTCTTTCTTCTGGTGGAACTCTAATTGATGGTACGGACAACTGTGTCTTAACACTCATGAAACGTAATTGGTTGCCTCAGATTCTGCCTATAGTTCTTAAGGGTATAGAAGTAACTGGAACAAACAACATCATTTCGACGGACACTTCTGTTGGGTCGTTGGAAAATACAGGAGATGCAGTGAAGTTTGTCTCGGGGAGTAATACAACAATAGAAAAATCAGGGGAATTTAGGATTGTTGGGAATACAGTCATTGAAAAAGGTGCTATCTTTGCAGTTAGAAATTCAACGGTTATAGAATAATAAACATTGAACAATGAAGATGAAAATTTTATTCGCATGCATGGCGTTGTTATGCATGGCAAATAGGGTGGATGCCCAGACCTTCTTCCCGGAAGGGACTCGGTGGACGGAGCTTCGCCTGGATACACGGGAGCATCAGACGTGGTGTGACGAGGAGAAGAGGGATGGAGGAAGTGTCCTTGTGCCCAACTATGAGCAGATAGAGTACTATGTGCAGGGTGACAGCACGGATGAAGTGCTTACCTATAGGTATGTGTGGCGGCACATGGAGGGAAAACCTGATTCCATCGCATTTGTCATTTGCGAAGATGCCAATAAGGTGATGGTGACTCAGCCGTTTTATGAGACTTTGGATGGAATGGAGATTTTCTGTTTCGAATTCCCTGCCGTGGTCTATGATTTCGCTTGGCGCGCTGGTCACAACTTCTGGTTCCAGGATATGTATGAGTCTGCCACCACATGTTTCCCCACCCATACCTACTCCTTTGGTGTATTGAAGGAGGTGAGCAACGCCACCTTCGGTACAAGCCATACGTTGGAGTATGTGGAAGTGGACAGCCTTATCACATACACTCCCCAAGTAGATGCAACTGTACTGAGGACAGCCCGCCCGCTGGGGATGAAGGCCAAGTTGCTGAAGGGCATTGGCATCACTGCATGGTGCGGCAGCAGTTGTTTGCTGGCTCCTGCTTGCCCGGATGAGTACTCCGATGCCTTCCGGTGCATTCTTGCCCGTTTTGAAAGGAATGGAGAGGTGCTCTATGACCTCTGGCCAAATGCCAAGGGCGAACTGGTAGCGCACATTCAGAGCACTCCGTCGGCCATCTCCCCTGCCTCTGCCATTTACGATTTGCAGGGACGCAAACTGCCTGCCGCCCCCGCACATGGCATCTATCTGAAGGACGGCAAGAAGTATCTGCGCTGATTTCCCGCTGTTGTCTTCTATAATGCATCGGGACTGAGAAGCCTGGTCTGTGCATCGTTGGTAATATCGTTGATTGGGTACTGCTACTGCTACAATGGTACTGTTGGCGTGATATTCTCAATATAAGGATAAGGTCAAACGGCATTATGTATGTGGGAGAATTATAACGGTCAAGTGATTTATTAACTTTAATAACAACTGAAATGAAGATTAAAAGCACGATTGAGAATGCTTTCGGATGGAGGGTTGGCCTTCTGTCCTTGGTGATGGTGTTTGCTTTGGTTGTTGCATCATCGTGCGGTGGTTCACTGTCTCCACGCAATGGCGGGTTCCCCAAGAAGGTTTCCATCAGTGCAGAAGGCGGGACTAAGGTGGTGAAGGGGACAACTGATTTCTATTCTCTGGGCATTCGCCGATGGAATGGAGACACGCAGGGTTGCGAGCGCGACGAGGAAGGCAGTAAAATGTATGCCAAAATGCTGTGGCTGAAAGCCAAGTTCAATAAGAGGACAGGCGAACTCACCATCATCGCGGAACCTAATACGCAAGGCAAGAAAAGGCGCCTGATAATCGATGGAATGGTAATGGATAACATGATTGACATCGAAGTACATCAGGGCAAATGACAATCCTTGACTGAGACAGAGAGGATGGAGGGGTGCTTGGCTTGGATAAAGCCGTCACTTCCATTCTCTCCTCAGACAGACTCATGGTGTTGCTCATGACAATAACTATAAATGTATTCAGACTTATGACAGCTCGAAAAAGATTTTTTTCTGCTTGTGCTTTGCTTGTCTTGGCGCTTGTGATGTTCTCCTCCTGCGGGGAAATGTTATTTCCTGATAATAGCGGATTTCCCCGGAAGGTGTTCCTGCACGCTGAGGGTGAAACGAAAACCATCAAGGGAGTCGATCTGTACGCCATTTCGATAGAACCGTCGGGCGCGCAGTCCAATGAATGGAATGACGAATCAGAGGGGACGGAATCCACTGTCAGCAACGAGTGGCTGACGGTGACATACAACCGAAAGACCTGTGAGATGGTCATTACTGCAGCCCCCAACGATACCCGAAAGATAAGGCATGCTGATGTCAATGGCATGGTACAGGATTTTGGGGTGACTGTACGGGTGTATCAGGGAAAATGACATCTGTATTTGGGTAGAATGATAGTAGTAGAACAATAGCCAAGCAAGATAAGATGAAAAAGTGTGTAATACTGGCAGTAGCCTTCATGATGGCTCTCGGTGCATGGGCGCAGTCGCCTTTGCGTAGCAAGAAGTACAAGGGTTTTCTCAATTTCGACCTTTCCACCGTATCATATCACTCCACTTCGGGTGACGGTAATTATTCCGATGGCGGTCATAGCGTACACTTCGAACTGACCACTTCACATGGTATTCAGGTGTGTCCCTACTTCTTCGCTGGTGCGGGTGTCGGACTTCGTGCAGGGTCGGGTACGGCTGCTGCTGTCATGGATATGGATTTCCTGCAAGCCCCCATTTTCCTGCAGGTACGCGGCAGTCTTACTCCCAAGCCGGTTACTCCTTACCTTGACCTGAAGGGTGGCTATAGTGTGGGCGACATGCATGGAGCTTTTGTCTCTCCTTCCATCGGTGTCAGTGTGCCTTTGTGCAACCGTCTCGGCTTGAATGTGGAGGTTGCCTACCAGGCGCAGAACAGCAGGGATGAATATACATGGGGTACTGAGAAGGTGTGGAGACATGCCGTCTCCGTCGGTGTAGGACTGGAGTTCTGATAAGCACAGGGAGGTGGGAATCCTTTTTGCAAAGCTTTGCCGTGTCAAACAGAAAAGAAAAAACATGGAGACGAGGCTCTGCAGTGTTCTCGTGATGAAGTTTCTCACTACGAAAAACGACGGTTGCTCCCTCTGTGACAAAGCAATAAAACTACAAATTAACAAATAGGAGGAGAGGTATGAAAGGATTTGGTTTTTTGTTTTTGGCTGCTCTTTATGGCGTTTCGGTGCAGTGTGCAGAAGTTCGGGAGGGTAGTGTGAGCATGTTTGTTCCTGGCAGTTACCAGTCCTGCAGTATGGCTTTTGTGGGGAACGGAGAGGCTGAAGCAGGGGAGGCCCGATTTACAGAGAGTAGATAAGAAAGACATCCTGCAGAAAGATGTCAATTACTAAAAGTACAATCATCGCAATAATACTATTGTTTTTACGTTCTTTTCAAAGAAAGGGCTTGTACAATAGTGGCTTAAAGGCTAAAGGCACTACCTTTGCAAATAATATTAAAATAGAGTATAATGGAAGAAAACAATATAACAGTAGATAAAGCTGTCCAAACCATAAAAGGGGCAATTTTGCGAGCTCAAGCACAGGCGAGCCAGTCAAGTAATGCCATACAGTTGTCTTTATATTATGGTATAGGGCGTTATGTGTCTATCAATTTACAGCAAGCACATTGGGGTACAAAAGCTCTTGATACTATTAGTGACAGGCTGCAACGTGAATTACCAGGATTAAGAGGTTTTTCTTCTGGTAACTTGAAGAAAATGCGTATCTTCTATGAGGAATGGCAATGCCTTTCAATCGGTTCGCCATTGGCGAACCGATTACAACAGCTTGAAAATAAGATAGAAGGAGGTGTTGAAATAGGAGAAAAGACACTCCTTTGTATTAACAGGCCTATAGAGTCAGCAGACTTACATATAGAAGATTTCGTGGGCATTAGTTTTACTCATCATATGGAAATTTTGCATAAAACTACCACTTTAGATGAGCGCATCTACTATATACATCAAGTGAACTTGCATCATTGGAACAAGTACGTATTACGGAAATACTTATCAGATGACCTATATCACCATCAAGGCAATATGCCTAACAATTTTCCGAAAGCGATACCAGACATCAACCGATCAATGAAAACAATATCAATGTTTAAGGATGAATATTTGCTTGATTTCATCAATACTGAAAATTTGGGACTGGAGGTTGAGGACATTGACGAACGTGTGGTTGAGCAAGAAATTGTAAGAAACATGCGCGATTTCATTCTACAATTCGGAAAGGATTTCATCTTTATGGGTAACCAGTACCATGTCGTACTTGAAGGAGAAGAAATGTTCATAGACCTTTTGTTCTTTAGTCGAGAACTTGCAGCAATGGTAGCCGTGGAACTAAAATACGGTAAGTTCAAGCCTTCATATTTGGGACAACTATGTACATATCTGCAAGCGTTAGACCTTACTGTAAAAAAGCCACACGAAAATCCATCTATTGGCATTGTCTTATGCAAAGAAATGAACAAGGCTTTTGTTGATATTGTTGTAAGGAACTATGACAGCCCAATGGGAGTAGCAACATATAAAACAAAACAGGATATGCCAGAAGAATTACAGAAGGCTTTGCCTGATTTGGATAAGATGAAAGATTTGTTTTGCAAATCGTTGTAAATGTATATTCACATTATATAAAATGCGTATTAAGGAGTAAGGCTATAATGTTCTTGCTCCTTTTTCGTATCTGTCACAATTGATGTTGCAAGGCAATGGATGGCGATGACAGTTTCTATACTTTTATATACAGCAATAGCTGCCATTTAAATGTTAAAATCGGACAGTATTGGTAGAAAACCAAAGTAAACCATGCTTGCTTTGGAGAAAATTTGTTATTTTTGCAGTGGCTCTCGAAACTGTGTGTCAATTTGGGTTTACTCAATGTCGATACGCAGACAGCCAACGCCGAGCTGAAAGCTGAGAAGTCCAACAACTTTCTCGGTAATAAGCGGGCAATGGGTGGGAAGAGAGTCAAGACATAGAAGGCGTTTATCGACGCTGTGTTTGAGACGAGTCGAATCTAGCAAATTCAATTATCTAAGTCTCGGATATAGTCAACGGTAGATGTCCCGGGTGTGATTATTTCAATCCCGTGGAGACCTTGTAAACATAGATGATGCCCTGTCGGGAGCAATCAAATGTTTTATGTAGGTCTCTTTACGGGTGTGATTTTCATATCGGCGTGGGCTCTGACGTTGTCTGTTCGACTTAGATAGGCAATGCTAGAGCCTTGACTCGTGGAATGGACAACAGGACGATTCCACGCTTTTTTGTGTCAATTTATTAACTGGGTTCTGCTTAGAATAAGTTAACACCGATATGAAAGTCGATGAACGTGCATTTAAAGATGTACACACCATAGGAGGTGGTGAAACTCCTCCCTGCGCTGGACTTACCTCCAACGCCCTCCCCGAAGCTCAAAGTGATGTTTTCACAGAGAGTTCACAAACAGGGGTGTCCACCAGAAATGCACATATAGCAGTAATACCAAAAGCTCAGAAAGAGAAAAATGCTTCTCATTGGTATGCCTTACGCACCACCTATGGCAGAGAAAAAAAGGCATACGATTATTTGACCGCCAAAGGCATCGCGGCTTTCTACCCTACGATAAATTCGGTTAAACTTATAAATGGTAAACGACAAGTTGTTACTGAGTCACGTTTGCCAAACATTTTCTTCGCCTACAGCACAGAAGAACAACTCAAAACTTTTGTTTGCGACAACGTAAACCTCACATTCCTTCGTTTTTATTATAGCCATATCCACGTTGGTAACAGAATAGAAAAGACTCCATTGATCGTTCCCGATTATCAAATGGAAAACCTCAAAATTGCGTGTGCTTCAGAGGAAGATGATGTTATCATTGTCTCTGGAAAAATCCAGAAGTTCGAGAAAGGGCAGTTGGTACGAGTAATCAAAGGTGAGTTTGAAGGTTTTACAGGCAGAGTAGCACGTCACAAAGGGCAACAGCGAGTAGGCATTGTTGTGTGTGACTTATTAACCGTGATGACAACGTATGTGCCGAGTGCTTATTGTGAGAGAATAGAAAAAAAGTAAATAAAAAGTTTTCCACACTCTTTGTGTCTATGTTGTAATTAGAACAAATGAGAAAACATGTAAAATCATAACAATATAAAAACATAAGTAAGTGATCTAAATTATTTATATATATCAGTACTAATATGGTTCATTTTCC
>OCHM01000597.1_pt1 | contig 22028 bp, 17 predicted proteins | sample 1538901 | NCBI WGS metagenome assembly OCHM01 (sample SAMN04571734, study PRJEB22368) | human gut metagenome | biome: human gut; material: stool | host: Homo sapiens | place: Luxembourg | collected 2012-11-08 | reverse complement strand
CCAAAGGACTATAGATAGACAATTAACCTTATTCTAATTCGTCGAACTCACGTTATTTATAATTCTAAAACTTACGAAAAGCTTATCAATGTAGATAATGGATTATTTATTCAAAGTCCATTATATATTTACGAATATCTAAAAAAGGAAATAAATACTTCTTGTTAGATTATTATATAAAGGTAAGCCGCACTCGGGAATGAAAAGAAAACTTCGTATTTCTTTGTCATTCCACTCGTTTAGATAAATTTCTCACGCTCAAGAATGCAAATGCATTTGCATTCTCTTCGCTTAATCAAAATTTTGCATTACCTTTGCAAGCAGATTGGCAATAATGCCAACATATTGATAAACAAAAGAACTAAAGATAATATCACTATGAACAACTTGAAAAAAGACTTTGCATCACGCCTTTTGAAGGTAAAGGCCATTAAGCTTCAACCAAACGACCCTTTCACATGGGCAAGTGGATGGAAATCTCCTTTCTATTGCGACAACCGCAAGACATTGGCTTATCCAGAGCTTAGAACATTCGTTAAGCTTGAACTCGTACACGCTGTGCTCGAGAACTTTAGCGAGGCAGAGGCTGTGGCTGGTGTTGCTACTGGCGCTATCGCTCAGGGTGCATTGGTTGCCGACGCTCTCGGTCTTCCTTTCTCTTATGTACGTTCGAAACCAAAGGATCATGGTATGGCAAACCTCATCGAAGGCGAAGTGAAGCCTGGTATGAAGGTTGTTGTTGTTGAAGACTTGATTTCTACTGGTGGTAGCTCATTGAAGGCTGTAGAGGCTTTGCGCCAGGCTGGTTGCGAGGTTGTTGGTATGGTAGCATCATATACCTATGGTTTCCCAATAGCAGAGAAGGCTTTCGCCGACGCTAACGTAAAGCTCATCACTCTTACCGACTATGAGCATGTAGTGGCTCAGGCTTCAGAAACTGGCTATATCGCAGAGAGCGACATCGAGGTTTTGAACGAGTGGCGTAAGGATCCTGCTAACTGGAAGAAATAAGGAATATGGCAACATTCGAAAGTTCTGTAAGACAGATTCCACATTCTCAGCAAGCAGTTTACAATATGCTCTCTGACCTCAGCAACATAGACAGAGTGAAAGACCGCATACCTGCCGACAAGCTCAACGACCTCACTTTCGATGCCGACAGCATGTCGATATCTACTCCTATGGGAGCAGTGAAGCTGAAGATTGTAGACCGCGAAGAACCAAAATGCATAAAGTTTGAGACGGAGCAGAGTCCTCTGCCATTCAATTTCTGGATTCAGATATTGCCAGTTACAGACACTACATGCAAAATGAAGCTCACCATAAAGGCTGAGCTAAACCCATTTATCAAGGGCATGGTATCGAAACCTCTGCAAGAGGGTATCGAAAAAATTGCTGATGCCCTGCAAATGATTAATTACGCTTAAACCAATGGCAAACAAACTTTGGGAAAAGAATTACGAGATAAACCACGAGATTGAAAGATTTACCGTGGGCAGAGACCGCGAGATGGATTTGTATCTTGCTAAGTATGATGTGCTCGGCTCTATGGCTCACATCACTATGCTCGAATCTATAGGCTTGCTCGAGAAAGAGGAACTAAAGCCTCTGCTCGATGAGCTAAAGAATATCTATGAGCTTTGCGAAAAGGGCGAGTTTGTGATAGAAGACGGTATAGAGGATGTACACTCGCAGGTGGAGTTGATGCTGACTCGCAAGCTTGGCGACATGGGAAAAAAGATACACTCTGGACGCTCACGCAACGACCAGGTGTTGGTAGACCTCAAGCTCTTCACACGCCATCAGCTCAAGGAGATTGCTGATGCTGTAAAGGTGCTCTTCGACGAACTATTGCAGAAGAGTAACCAATATAAAGAGGTGTTGATGCCAGGCTACACTCATCTGCAGATAGCTATGCCTTCATCTTTCGGCTTATGGTTTGGCGCTTATGCCGAGAGCCTTGCCGATGACATGCTATTCCTACAAGCTGCATACAAGATGACCAACCGCAATCCGCTTGGTTCGGCAGCAGGCTATGGCAGCTCGTTTCCTCTGAACCGCACCATGACAACCCAACTCTTGGGCTTCGACTCAATGGATTATAATGTGGTATATGCTCAGATGGGACGTGGCAAGATGGAACGCAATGTGGCTTTTGCCCTTGCTTCGGTTGCTGGTACATTGGCAAAGATGGCTTTCGATGCCTGCATGTTCAATAGCCAGAACTTCTCGTTCGTAAAACTTCCTAAGGAATGTACCACAGGTTCAAGCATCATGCCTCACAAGAAGAATCCTGATGTGTTTGAGCTTATCAGAGCTAAATGCAACAAGATTCAGGCTCTGCCTCAACAGGTGATGATGATTATGAACAATCTGCCAGTAGGCTACTTCCGCGACTTGCAGATTATAAAAGAAGTATTCTTGCCTGCTTTCGACGAGTTGGCAGACTGCTTGCAGATGGCAGCATATATCATCAACAAGATTGAGGTGAACGAGCATATTCTTGACAACCCTATGTACGACCCTATCTTCTCTGTAGAAGAGGTGAACCGCCTTGCTGCAGCAGGCAAGCCTTTCCGCGATGCATATAAAAAGGTAGGACTGGAGATTGAGGCTGGCACATTCCATGCCGACCACAACATCCATCATACCCACGAGGGTTCTATCGGCAATCTGTGTAACGACGAAATTAATGCTTTGATGAACAATGTGCTCAAAGGCTTCAATTTCGAAAGAATGACAGAGGCTGAGAAGAAGCTGTTGGAAAGGTAAAAAAGTAAAAAAGTAAAAGGGTAAAAAGGTAAAAGGGTAAAAAAAGGGGAATGATGAGAAAAATCATTTTTACTATATCTACATTTATTCTGACTCTCCTCACGATGATGTTCTCGTCGTGTGGAGAGGCGGAATTTGAATATAGTTCTGCACCATGTTATCTCATCATAGACAACAGTCTGCACCACGATGCCACGTTGGCAAGTGCGTTGACTCAATATTCTGGCACCTACGTAACTATCACCATCACCACGAAGTCGGGAGCTCGCTATTTCTCGTTTACCAATAATGTGGGCAAACATACCGAATCGATATTCAATGCCTACGACGAGCGACGCAGTTTGCTGTTGGGCTATAATGGCGGACTGATAGTCGGTTTTGGCAATTCTGTTGACGGCATTCTGTATGCCTACGACCGTGAATGCCCCAACTGCTTCGACCCAAATATGTTGCCATTAAAGAGCCGACCATTGTCGGTTTCAGAAAATGGAATTGCTAAATGTGGCTATTGCAAACGCCAATACGACCTCAATAATGGTGGTTTTATTTCTAATGGCGACAAAGGCAAAAAGTTGACCAGATACAGTTGTCATGCCACCGGCGCATACGGAATATTGACCGTAAACTAAGAAAATAAAGGCTTTTTCGAAGATAACTAAAGCTGAAAACCTTAAATTGTGTAAATTCCTTTGGCACTTTCAATAATTACATATACCTTTGCACATATCAATTATTACACGACCTATGCCGCAATGGTGGAATTGGTAGACACGAGGGACTTAAAATCCCTTGGCCAGTAATGGCTGTGCGGGTTCGAGTCCCGCTCGCGGCACTTTCTAAAAACTTTTTTTTATTTTAATATGCGCAAGAATATTTTCTATCTTTTGTCAGCATGCTCATTATTCGTATTGGCTTCATGCTCTAAGATGGGGTCATTGTCTGCTGACAACTTTACTGTAAATCCTATTCCACTTGAAACACAGGGTGGACAAGTTCCAGCAACTATTAATGGTACTTTCCCAGCAAAGTACATGAAGAAGAAGGCTGTAGTTACTGTAACTCCAGAACTTCGCTATGCTGATGGTAAGGTATCTCGTGGTGATGCAGCTACATTCCAGGGCGAGAAGGTTATGGGCAACGACCAGACTATTTCATATAAGTTGGGTGGACGCTACAACATGAAGACCAGCTTCACTTTCAAGCCTGGTATGGAAAAGAGCGATATGTATCTCACTTTCGATGCTAAGGTAGGAAAGAAATTGGTAGAAATTCCTGCAGTAAAAGTTGCTTATGGTGTTGTTGCAACATCTGAGCTCTATCGCAATACTTTGAATGGCAATTCTTGCTTTGCTCCTGACACATTCCAGCGTGTTAACGAGAAGAAGCTCGAAGCAAACATCAAGTTCCTCGTTAACCAGGCTAACCTCCGCAAGAGCGAATTGAAGAACAACTCTGTTAAGGAGTTCGTTAAGATGCTCAAAGAGATTAATGCAGACCGCGAGGGTCTCAACGTTAGAAACGTAGAGGTTTTGGCTTACGCTTCTCCTGAGGGTGGTTTCGAGTTCAACGATAAGCTCGCAAGCAAGCGCCAGGCTACCAGCGAGGACTATGTAAAGAAGCAGCTTAAAGCTACTAAGGTTGACGCTAACGTAGCAGCACGCTATACAGCTCAGGACTGGGATGGTTTCCAGCAGCTCGTACAGGTAAGCAACATCCAGGATAAGGAAGTTATCCTCCGCGTACTCTCTATGTACAAGGATCCTGAGGAGCGCGAGCAGCAGATTCGCAACATGAGCGCAGTATTCCGTGAGCTTGCTGATGGTATCTTGCCAGAGTTGCGTCGTTCACGCCTCATCATCAACTACGAAACTATCGGACGTAGCGATGATCAGATTCAGGAGCAGTATACTGCAGATCCTGCAAAGCTCTCAGCTGATGAGCTTCTCTACGCTGCAACTCTCGAGGAGTCAACTGCTAAGAAGAAGGAAATCTATGAGACTACAACAAAGCTCTACGATAAGGACTATCGCGCATACAACAACCTCGCAGCTCTTGCTTTCGCTGAAGGCAACGACGCTAAGGCTAAGGAATACTTGAACAAGGCATTTAGCTTAAACGCCAAGGCGCCTGAGGCTAATGGCACACTTGCTCTTATGGCTCTCAAGAATGGCGATTTGGAGCAGGCAGAGGCTAACTTGTCAAAGGCTGTTGACGCTCAGGACTTCAATGCAGTTCTTGGCAACCTCAACATCGCTAAGGGCAACTATGCTCAGGCTGAGCAGAACTTTGATGATGCTACATGCAACAGCGCAGCTTTGGCACAGATTCTAAATAAGAACTATGCAAAGGCAACTTCTACACTCCGCGCTATCAAGAATCGTGACGCAATGACAGAGTATCTTACAGCCATCGTAAATGCTCGCCAAGGCAACACATCAGCAGCAGCTGACGCCTTGAAGCTCGCCCTCCAGAAAGATCCTTCTTTGGCTGCTTATGCTGCCAACGATATCGAGCTGGCTAAGGTTAGCAAGTAATCATTGTTGAATGACTAAACATATTACATATCTTATATTACTCACCCTGGTTTTGGTATCATGTGGAGTCGACGGAAAGCATTTTAAGCTTGAGGGACGATTCCTGCACCTAAACCAGGGTGAGTTCTATGTATACAGTACTGATGGCGTATTGGATGGCATAGACACTATAAAGATTGAAGGCGGAAGATTTGCCTACGAGATTCCATGCGAGGAAGAAGGAACACTGGTTATGGTGTTTCCTAACTTCTCTGAGCAACCAGTGTTTACTCAACCTGGCAAGACGGTTGAGATAAAGGCTGACGCTTCGCACCTTAAGGAACTTGAAGCTGAAGGCACCGACAACAACAAACTCATGACTGCTTTCCGTAAGCAGATTTCAAGCATGTCGCCGCAGCAGACTATTGCTGCTGCAGCAGAATTCGTTAAGCACAATCCTAAGTCTTACGTTTCGGCATGGCTCATACGAAAGTATTTCATCTTAGCTCCTACACCCGACTACACAAAGGCCAAACAGCTAATAGACTTGATGATAGCAGAGCAACCCAAGAATGGTAAACTCGTAAATCTGCAACAAGAGTTGAAAGGCCTTTCGGCAACTCCTACAGGAAAAACGTTGCCTACATTTACTGCCACCGACATTAATGGCAATAAGGTTACACAGGCTTCGGTTGCCAAGTCGCCTATGGCTGTGATATTCCTTTGGGCATCATGGAACTATGAGAGTACCGACATGCAGACACAGCTGAAAAGGCTGAAAGCTTCAAAAGGAAACAACCTCTCGGTAATTGGCATTTGTATAGACCCTTCGAAGTCAGAAATGCAACAATCTCTTCGCCGCGATTCTATCTCTTGGCCTACCATCAACGATGGTATGATGTTTGACACCAAGGTTGCCAAGCTGTTGGGATTATCACAAGTGCCTTCCAATATCTTGCTAAAGAATGGTAAGATTGTTGGTCGCAACCTAAGAATGAACGAGCTAAAAGAAAAGATAGAAAACTAAGTTGGTATAAAACCCTACTTAATCACTAACCCAGAAACACTACTTATGCTAGTAAAATCATATAGCGCAGCCGTCAACGGAATGGAAGTCACGACTGTAACCATAGAGGTAAGCATAGTACCCGGCGTGATGTATCATTTCACTGGTCTCGGCGACGAGGCTGTGAAAGAAGGTCGCAACCGTATTGCTGCAGCACTACAATGTAATGGCTACCTATTTCCACGCAAAGACACAACAGTAAACATGGCTCCTGCCGACTTGCGAAAAGAAGGTAGCAGCTTTGATTTACCATTGGCTATGGCACTGTTGGCAGCCGACGAGAAGATTGACGGAACAAATCTTGCAAGCTATATGATGGTTGGCGAGCTGGGTCTTGATGGTAGATTGCAGCCTGTAAAAGGTGCTCTGCCCATTGCTATTAGGGCAAGGGCAGAGCACTTCAAAGGTCTTATAGTGCCTAAAGCCAATGAGCGCGAGGCTGCCGTGGTAAACAATCTCGAGGTTTATGGCATGGAGAATATCATGCAGGTGATAAGCTTCATCACAGGTCAGCAACACTTCTCGCCTATGGTCATCGACACTCGCAAGGAGTTTTACGAGCAGCAATATAATTTCGACCTCGACTATGCCGACGTGAAAGGTCAAGAGAATGTGAAACGTGCTCTTGAAGTGGCAGCGGCAGGTGGACACAATCTGATTATGATAGGTCCTCCAGGTAGTGGCAAGAGTATGATGGCTAAGCGTTTACCTTCTATTCTTCCTCCTTTGTCGCTTGCCGAAAGTCTTGAAACCACGCAGATACACAGCGTGGCTGGCAAACTATCAAAGAATTCGTCGCTTATATCTCAACGCCCATTCCGAAGTCCTCACCACACGATATCTGAAGCTGCTTTGGTAGGTGGTGGCATCAATCCTATGCCTGGCGAGATTAGTCTTGCTCATAATGGAATTCTTTTTGCAGACGAATTGCCGGAGTTTTCAAAACACACTCTCGAAGTACTTCGTCAGCCTCTCGAAGACAGAGTTATCACTATAAGCAGGGCGAAATATAGTGTGGAATATCCCTGCAACTTCCAGTTCATAGCCTCTATGAACCCTTGTCCTTGTGGATATTACGGCGATCCGACACATCGCTGTGTATGCACTCCCGGACAAATACAGAAATACATGAATAAGATTAGCGGTCCGCTTCTTGACCGCATCGATATACAATGCGAGATTACTCCTGTGCCATTCAAGGATATTTCGCAGACTGCTCCAGGCGAACCAAGTGCAACGATAAGAGAAAGGGTTATTGCTGCCCGCCAAATTCAAGAACAGAGATACAAGGATATAAAAGGCATACATTGTAATGCGCAGATGACGGAACGCATGATTCATCAATATGCCGAACCAGATGCTGATTCGGTAGAAGTATTGCGCTCTGCTATGGAACGTCTATCTCTCTCTGCACGTGCCTACAGCCGTATTCTAAAGGTTGCCCGCACCATCGCCGACCTTGATGGTAGCGAGAAGGTACAGCTTCCTCATATAGCCGAAGCCATAGGCTATCGCCAACTTGACCGAGGCGACTGGGCTGAGAGAGGAATGTATTCTTAAAAGGTAAAAAGGTAAAAGAATAAAAGAGTAAAAGAGAGAAATGTGAGCTTAGATTTTGCGATTAATTTTTACCATATAAAAGAAGAAAAGTATGAATAATCCAATAGAAATATATCGTTCACAAGATGGAAGCATACAACTTAATGTAAAGTTGGAAAATGAGACTGTTTGGCTAAGTGCAAATCAAATGGCAATACTTTTTGATCGTGATGCAAAGACGATACGTAAGCATATAAATAATGTTTTTGCAGATGGTGAATTAGTAAAGGAAAGTAACACGCATTTTTTGCGTGTTGCTAATTCAGACAAACCTGTACCATTCTATAATCTTGATGTCATAATTTCCGTGGGGTATAGAGTAAAGAGTCAGCAAGGTGTACAATTCCGCCGCTGGGCCACCACCATCCTCAAGCAATACCTTATCAAAGGCTATGCCATCAACCAACAGATAAAACTCGAGCGCTACAACGAACTTAAAGACGTTGTGCGCCTTATGTCTCGTGCCATTGGCTTACAGGAAAAAGTTAGTTCTGACGAATATGATGGATTATTCAACGTTATCTCAGACTACGTCTATGCTCTTGACACACTCGACCACTACGACTACCAGTCGCTCTCTATATCGAAAACAACAAAAGAAGAAGCATTCCGAGCTACATACGATAACGCCATGGAAGCTATTAACGCACTGAAAGAAAAATTTGGTGGTAGTCAATGGTTTGCAAACGAAAAGGATGATTCGTTCAAAAGTAGCATAGGCCAGATTTACCAAACCTTTGGTGGCGAAGAACTCTATCCTTCTGTTGAAGAGAAAGCAGCTATGCTTCTCTATCTTGTCGTAAAGAACCACTCGTTCAGCGATGGAAACAAACGCATAGCAGCCATGCTATTCCTTTGGTTTCTCAACAACAATAAGGTTCTTTATGCAGAAGATGGACATAAACGTATTGCCGACAACACTCTTGTAGCTCTCACTTTGATGATTGCAGAAAGCCGGACTGAAGAAAAGGACGTTATGGTGAAGGTGGTGGTAAATCTTATCAATAAAGATAATCAATAAATACAACCAATAGATACACATAGAAAAACAACAAAATATGAAATCTTCAATAGAAAATCTTTATTCTCTCGATTGCAGAGTGCCTGTAGGCAAAGCATTGCCATTCGGTCTTCAGCACATCCTTGCGATGTTTGTTAGCAACATCACCCCAATCATGATTCTATCGAGCGCCATTGGCCTCGATAGTGCTGTTAGCGCTATGCTGATACAAAACTGTATGATTATAGCAGGTATCGGCACATTGGTACAGCTATATCCAATATGGCGCATAGGCTCACGCTTACCTATTGTAATGGGAATATCATTCACCTTCCTCTCGCTATCCATAAGCATTGCCAGCGTATATGGCATGGGCACGCTGATAGGAGCCGTCATCATTGGTGGTTTGATAGAAGGAGTGCTCGGACTCTTTGCCAAATATTGGGTTAAGCTTATTCCACATGTTGTAGCAGCAACGGTGGTAACAGCCATCGGCTTTTCGCTTCTTCCTATTGGTGCAAACTCTTTTGCTGGTGGTCAGGGCGCACCCGACTTCGGTAGCCTCAACAACTGGATTGTGGGCACCACCACCCTATTGGCATGCCTCCTATGCCAAGTCTTTGCCAAAGGTTTCCTTCGTTCGCTCTCCGTTCTCGTTGGTCTTATCGTAGGCTACATCCTTGCTTGCGCCATGGGAATGGTAAACTTCAGCGGCATAGCAGAACAACCAGCAATAGCATTGCCAACATTGTTGCCGTTCACTCCTGAGTTTAATATTGGTGCCATACTTTCGGTTACAGCCGTTTATCTTGTATCAGCAACAGAAACTATTGGCGACACATCAGCACTTTGCAATAGCGCTTTAGGCAGAAACCCTCATAAAACAGAAATGGGAAAAGCCATCAGCTGCGATGGTTTCGTGAGTAGCTTATCAGGAATCTTTGGTTGTACTCCTATCACCTCGTTTAGTCAGAACGTAGGACTTGCAGCCATGTCGAAAGTTGTAAACCGTTTCACTATTGGCATTGGAGCAATAATAATGATTATTGGTGGCGTATTCCCTGTTATCGGCTATGCGCTAACGACGATTCCTCAGGCTGTACTTGGCGGATGCACCATAATGATGTTTGGCAGCATTCTCTATGCAGGCTTCGGCATGATGGCTCGTAGCGGATTCTCTCAGCGCAATATGATCATCGTGAGTCTTTCGCTCAGCGTAGGTCTTGGCTTCACCCAAGCCACAGGCATGTTCAACATCTTCCCCGAGATTGTTCGTACCGTCTTTGCCGACAACTGCGTAGCCGTAGTATTCCTCTTAGCAGTAGTGCTCAATCTACTCTTGCCAAAGAAAGATTTGGAGTAATAGTAATACCAATAGCAATAATAATAATCGTAAGTACTTTCGTTGGCCAACGAAAGTACTTTCTTTTTTTAAGGCAGATTTATCCACATAGGCATCTTGTATCGGATTATCCGACAAATATAGGGGATTATCAATCGTCCAAATCAAAGCGAATAAGCCCTGTGGACTCTTTAGCTTAAGTTCCTTGCTTGCTATGTTAATCAACATTCGGACGATTCGCTTGATTCGTGTTCCTTTAAACATAAACTGCTGATTTTTTTAGAACACGAATCATCCAAATCGCACGAATGAGCCCTGTGGGCTCTGCTGCTTGAGTTCCTTGCTTGCGTTTTTAATCAACATTCGGTAGATTCGCTTGATTCGTGTTCCTTTTAAAAACGTAATCTCGTGTTCCTTAAATCACAAGTGCTTCGTGTTTCATCCCCAAGCAACAAGGACCAGAGGTCCTAAAAATCCGTGCGATCTGTGCGATCCGTGTGCCACACCATTAGCTATAGTTTTAAGCACACGGATATCACAGAGAAAACGATAAACAAACAAATCGTGTGTACACTTTGTCGACAATATATTGCGACAAACGATGTACACACGATTTTTTATATTTACCGTTAGGCTCCACCTTATTATATATATAAGTGGTGAGCCTAACGGATTATTTCCATTTAGGAATTATTCCCAAATATTAAACGACTTAGAGTAGCCCTCAGCCTCATGTCCAGGCTGAACATCGTCAGCCGTAGAACCCTTTTCAGAAGAGATACCTGCAGTAGGAAGACCTTCTCCAGAGGTAAAACTTGGCGATGCAGCAATCATGTTAGCAAGTTCAATTTTCTCAACTGTTATTGTTGGAACAATATATTTTTTCATTGTTATAATCTTTTTATTTGTTATTACTTCTTAATGATTTTCTTACCATTCTTGATTACCAATCCCTTATAGCTATTAGCAACACGCTGACCAGCAATATTGTAGGTTTCACCCTCGATGTTGCCATTTACGGTATTGAGCTTCAAACCTGTGGTCTGACCATCGATAACGAGGTTCAACTGCTTGGCAGCTGCAGGTGTATTAGCCTTGATATAAGCACGGAAAGCCTTGATCTTGTATGTATCGCCAGTCTCTGTCTTCCACCACTTGTCTGCATAGAGCATATAGTCGTCGTTAACGAGGTTGTAAGGCTTGTAGCTACCTACGAAGCTATAGTTTGTACCATCAGCCTTAGGATTAGGATCAGCTACTACGATAGATACGCTATTGAATGTATAAGTATTCTCAGCATTAACAGCAGCTGGCATAATCAAAACAGGCACATTAGCCTTAATGCCATTGGTAGAAGTTGTGAAATTGATATTTACATCCTCTGCATTGCTATATTCTACGACCTTTGCGTCATTACCAAATTTAGCCTTTACATCTTCTGCTGATACTGCGAATGGCAATACCAATGTGTTCCACTTATTTGCAACAAATGAGCGCTTCAAAGTTACATTAGCAGCTTCCTTAGCCTCAATAGCATTGTCAGCAGTTTCATCAAGTGTTACAGCATCGAGGTCGCCAAGGCGAACGAGACGAACATCACCAAAGCCGAACCAACCTGCCTGATTAGAAGAAGGCATATTAGCAACTTCAATCTTTACTTTGCCATCTGCTCCAACTGTAAATTCTGTAGTATAGTCGTTCCAGCCACGCTCAAAGTCACCGCCTGCACTACCTATTTCATTAATATCAACCTTTTTCTCATCATTTATTAAGAGATATAGGTTAAATCCAGCTTGAGCACGCGCCTTTATGGTTACGATATATTTACCTGGAATAAGATTTGCTACTTCCTGATAAACATGCTGATTGTTAGCTCCTCCATTATAATAGTCATAATAGTAACCCTTATTAGCATCAGCATTTGTCCATATCTCTCCATTTAAAGCACCTTCGTTACCGCCAGATTGAGTACGAGTCCATCCTTCAAGAGAACCCTTTCCATCTGATGCTGTAAAAGTAGGATTTACAACCTTTGCAGTACAATCTTCAGCACCAACTACACCTTCAGCCATACCATTGCTCTCTATGTAAGCACGGCGAGCAGCGATAATAGCATTAGCCTTAGTTTCTGCATCTGCAGCAGTTGTAGCAGTAGCCTCCTTAGATGTAGTGAATGCTGTGTACTTATCCTTTGATGCATAAGCAAGTTCTCCCTGTTCAAGTGTCTTTGCATCTACGAGAGCCTGATATTTAGGTTGCGCAGCAGTGAAAGCTGTTGTGCATTCTTGGATATTTTTTGTTGCAGCATCTATACTTTCCATAGTTGTGCCCTTATCTGCACTTAGAGCTACATTAAGATTAGTAAGTTCCTCACCTGTTACAACTTTATTTGCTTCTGCTGTAAGAGCGGCTTTGGCATTATCAACAGCCTGATTGTATGCTGCTGTACTTGCAGCGACAGAAGGCTTTGCCATTACTGTATAGTCGCCAAAACTTGCCCAATTGTGTATTACATCAGCTCCAGCTTCAATATCAAATGTAATCTGAGTATCTACATCCAAAGTAAATGGAACAAAACGCCATTGCCATCCACTTCCATTATTATTGTTTGCGAATTTATCATTAGAGTCGAAGCTTGCCTTACCATCAGTAGTAATACCCAAGCCTACATTACCATTAGGGAAATTAGAAACTTCACCTATAAGTGTCTCACCATTCTTTACAGAAAGCTTCATAAAAGCATTTGCCGACTTACGACCAGCAGCCTTGAAAACATATTCACCAGCAGGCAAAGTCAAAGTCTGCTTACAAGTCATAGTCCATTTATTTGAATTATAACCCAAATTCTCTCCATCAGTTTGATTTAAATAACTGCGAGTTTCTCCACTCCAATGTTCGTTACTAAACTTACTTGCACCAGTAGTTGTCCATTCGCCAAGTTTAATAGCAGTAGTATAGTCATTTGTTGCAGCATTATATTCTGCAACATTAAGAGTCTTCAATGCCTCTGTAGCTGCAGCTGCAGTAGCTGGAGCTTCAACTTTCAAGCCAAACTTTTCAGCAACAGCAACCTCTTCTGCATAATTATCATAAGCTGATTTTGCAGATGTAAATGCAGATATGGCAGATTCAAGATTCTTTATTGCTGCTTCAAGCGCATTTTTTGTTTCTGCAGGGTTCTGATTCTTTGCGCTTTCAAGTTCTGTTTTCTCATCACCTGTTATGTTCTTATAATCTGCATTTCCCAAAAGAGCTTCCGCTTCTGCCTTTTTAGAAGAAAAGGCAGTTTCCAATGCCGACAAATCCAAGCCTACATAAGAAAGAGTAAAATCATCTCCTGTCATCCATGTACCACCTAAATTAGATGCATCTATACCAATTTCCAAATTACCATTGATAACACTAACAACAGGAGTTGCCAATACCGCATAATCCTTACCCATTTTAACGGTTTGTCTTACAGTTCCACTTGCTGCATATAATACAGCACCCGCAGCATTCGAATCATGAACCTTTGCTTTCAGCACATACTTACCTGTAGGAAGATTTGTAAGAGTCTGATAATATTTCACATTCAATTTATCACCACTCCAACCTTCCAACTGAGAATCACCAGTTTTCTCTGTTCTATTATTATTTCCTGCAGCTTTTCTATTCTCTGACCAACCTTTAGGAAGGGAAGTTTTGGTAGGATTATAAATAGTAGAATTAGATATTGCGGCCGTCAAACCCAATGGATTTTCTGAACTTGCCTTTGCAAGCTCATCATCGCTCAAATATTCCAATTTAAAATCATCGAGGAGCATACTATAATGTTGATTACTAGCTTCAGCTCCAGGCTTCATATAAGCCTCGATAGTCAAGTCTGTAGAAGCATCAGATTTATAAAAAATTATCGACCATTCACCCCAATTCTTTTCATTATAAGAGAATTTATTGGTAGCAGTGTTTGTACCATCACCCAAAGAAAGGCGATAATTTGTTGCAGAAGGTGCACTACTAAAATTTGCGACTTTACAAGTCAGTTTATATGTTCCAACAGGAAGATTCTTGGTATTTGAAATTGTCTGAGAAACTTTAAATTCAGTAGACTTTTTCCAATTACATCTCAAATAAAAGAATTTATCGCCTGCAGAAGGCTTAAAAGTAGTGCCAATACCCTGAATTTTAGTATTAGCATTTGCAATTCCCAATTGAGAATTGTCAGGAGCTGAAGAAGGTGTTATCGTCCAACCTTTAGTAGAGTTCCAGCCTTTGGTCAAATCACCTTTTGCCTCATCTGCTTCAAACGAAGGATTAGTTATTTTGGAAGTGTAATCTTCCCAAGTTTGTGCAACAGCATTACCCCCCCCTATAGCCAATAACAGGGAAGCCATCATTAATTTGTAATGTTTCATAATTAATAATTTAGGTATAAATTAAGTATTGTTAGTTATATTAATTTTCTTATTAAGTTATTAGGTAGAATGTCTATGTGTATAATTACACTATAAAGGCATAATGAATAGTTATTTGGTGGCAAAGTTATATAAAAGTTTACTTAAGTCCAAACTTTTATTGGATTTTTTTAATTTTATTTGTGTATTTGGTACATTTATCGTAATCGTTTGGGTATTAAAAGGATAATTATACGCTTACATTTATTTCCAAAGAGATTTTATAATCGAAACTATAAACGCAAGCAGCAGAACAGAGTTTGGCGAAACTTGGAACATAATTGGCTACACCAACGCCCTCCTTACAAAAAGAGCTATCATATTGACATATTTATACCCACCACTGCAAAAATATTGTTATTTATTCTGATTATTTAATAATAATATGTAACTTTGCAGCATTACCCAGCAATTAACACAATTACCACATAACAACAACACTAAAATCAGAAAGCTTATGAAAAGACGTTTACTCTTTACATTTGCCACTCTTCTCGCCCTATTGCCTTACATAGGGCTGGCAGCCACAACAACGTGGTCGTTTGAGTGGAACACAAGCAAGAAAGATGGTGGACAGGGTTTCCACAACTTTGGCTCAAGCAAGGTTGAGAAAGATGTATACACCACAGAACTAAACGGAGTGCAATGGAACATTTCGTCGGAAGGCACCTATATCTACGCCTATACTTCAACTAAGGGACAGTATATCGGTAGCACGTCGGAAGCTCCAAGTAGCTCTACTCTTTGGACAACGGGCTTTGCAGGAAAGATTAAGGACGTGAAGGTTACTGCCCGCGTACAAGATGACGCAAAAGCTGGCGATGTGGCTGTTGCCGTGAATGGCAAAGACTATCTTTGTAATAGCAATGCTAAAGCATCGCTCACAAGCGCTCTCGCAGAATATACATTCACCATCGATGATGCCGATATGCAAGAGGGAAAACTCGAGATAAAGCTCAACCAAACGAGCGAAAAGAAGGGACCTCTGTATATATATAAGGTAGTGGTAGACTACGAGGTTGCCACATCTGGCGTTCCAGCTCCTGTATTTACTCCTGCTGCAGGCACCTACGACAAAGCTCAGCAGGTGGCTATTGCTGCCGAAGGTTTGGATGCAGGCACCTACACCATATATTATACTACCGATGGTAGTAACCCACGCCTTGCCGACGGCACTCGCAAGGCTTATACCGAACCTATCGACATTGCCGAGACCACAACTCTGAAGGCTATCGTTGCCAAAGGCGAAGAACTGAGCGAAGTGGCAGAGGCTAACTACGTGATACGCAAAAATCCACAGATTAAATTCAACGAAAAAGAGATCACTCTGCTTTCGGGCGACGAGGGATATTCCGACTTGCTGAATCCTAACAAGCTGTCGCCAATCACATATAAGTCGTCTAACTGGATGGTATGCTCGGTAGACAAATATGGTGCTTTGTCTTCATCCTACGTTAAGGAAGATTCAAAGGCTATCATCACCGCTACCTTTGCTGGCGACGACACCTATTATCCTCTTACCGACACCCTTACAGTATACGTAAAGGCTCGCACTCCGCTAAAGACTCCTGAAGTGACACCTCTTGGTGGCACATTCTCAGAACCTGTAGAAGTGAAGATTACTACCGACGACGAGAACGCTGTAACCATCTGGTATTCAACCAACGCCAAGAGCGCTGAGGAGTTTGAAGAGAGCGACAACACACAGAGCGTGGTTGTTGAAGGTCATGAGGCTACAGTCACCATCGACAAGTCGTGCACACTATATGTGATGACTCGTGGCTACAACGTAAATAGCGAAGTGATATCGGCAGAATATACCATCAACCTACCATTAAAAGCCGACTTCACTACCGACCGTGCTTCCGTGGCTTACTACGACCAGGAGTTTGACTCACAAGAAGAGGTGGAAGACTGGACAGTAGGTAAAGGTTGGCTATTGAGCGACAAGAAGTTCAAGTCTATCAATGCCAACGACAAATATTCAGCTTTCGTTAGCCACGAGGGCGGTAGCGGAACCACTCAGCTCGCAAGTCCTGAGCTTACCGTGAAAGAAGGAAGCAAGGTAGAGTTCTATGCTTACTTCGCGCCATACTTCTTGTATGATGGTAAATGGACTTTCAACATCACCGATGTAGAAACTAACCAGAGCGAGACTCTGCTCGATGCTTTCAGCTGGGCACAGGAAACAGCATACAATGCTACTAACTGGAACAAGTTCTCGTTCGACCTTGCAGCATACGCAGGCAAGAAGGTTACATTCTCGTTCGACTATCCTTTCGGAGGCGAAGACCTTGCCATAGATGGTTTCCGCCTTGTACAAGACGACCCTACAGCTAAGGACGCCATCCATATCTTCGAGGGCGAAGAAATTGCATTCAAGAACCTTTCAGAAGGCGAACCGAAGGCTTACGAATGGGCATTCCCAGGTGCTGATACCGAGACTTCGACTGAAGAAAATCCTGTAGTAAGATACAGCAAGGCTGGCACATACAACGTTTCGCTCACCATCAAACGTGGCGAAGAGAGCAACAAGGTAGAGCGCACCAACTTTGTAGTGGTTACTAAGAAGGCTCCTACTGCCAAGATTGGATTGCCAGAAGAAGGCTATGAGTCGCCATACGTAGGCACCTTCATTCCACTCGACGTGCCTGTAACATTCCGCGACCTTTCAGAAGGCAACCCTACAGAATGGAAGTGGGTATTCCAGAATACCGATAAGACCGAGAGCAACGAGCAGAATCCTACCGTTACCTATACCAAGGCAGGAACCGTGAGCGTGGGTCTTACAGCCAAGAACGATGCTGGACAGACCAACGACATTCTGCAATGGGCTATTCAGGCTGGTGGTGCACAGAATGTTTGGAACATCAGTCTCGACGAAAATAAAGATCTAAAACAGGTGAACCTTGGCTACTATGGCTACTATGGAGGTTCCAACTGGCTTGGCATGGAGAAGTTTGCCGAACTCTACAAGGCTCCTCTCGCTGATGCTACAGTAGATAGCGTGAGCGTATTCTTTGCTTCTGTAGGCACCATCGACCCTGAGAAAGAAATCACCATGACAATGAATGCCGTGGCTGAGAATGGTGAACCAGGCGAGGTGATGGCAACAGCAACCAAGAAGGCTGACGAATTGCAGTATAGCGATGACGACTATCTTGCCACAATCTTCCATTTCGACAAGACTGTGGAACTGAAAAAGGGTACTCCATTCTTCATCGTTATTGGTCCATTCCCTAACGGCACTATGGAGGAATCGCCATATACTGCCGACGATATCTCAATATTCTGCCACCGCAGAAACCCTGGTGAAAAGACCACCACATGGCACTATCTTGCAGAAGAGGATGCTAACTATCAGCCTACTGGCGAATATAAGTGGTACGAGAATTCCGACGACCCTCTGTCTATGGCTATAGCTCCTGTAATCTCTTACGCAACAACATCAACAGCTATCAACAACCGTGGCATCAACACCACCACATCGGCTCACGCTGTTGCCACCTACACCCTTGGTGGTGCTAAAGTGCAGGCTCCACAGCGTGGCGGCATTTACATCGTGAAGTATTCTGATGGCACAAGTCGCAAGATGGTAGTGAAATAACAACAATGTCTACATGATATTGTAGACTGCAATAATCATAAAAAGCAAGTTAGCTTCTGACATCACTCACAGAAACTAACTTGCTTTTTTATTTCAGCACATACTTAATATCCATATAAATAGTAGATATCATCTATATTTTTGTTAATCATAACTAATAAAAAGTACTTTTCGCACGGATTTATAAGTTATGATTAACAAAATCGTTATATTTGCAGAAAGTTTTAAGTATAACTTATAAAAAACTGCCTTATGATACAACTTATCAACCGTCCTAACTACATAGAACGTATATCTCCATTTATAAACAAAAACATCATAAAGGTGCTCACAGGTCAACGCCGAGTGGGCAAAAGCTGTATACTCAGACAAATTCAAGCACATATTGAAGCTACGGAGCCTAATAGTAATATCATTAGCATCAACAAAGAGTTAGAAGAATTTGCCTTGATTCGTAATCATGAAGACCTATCACAATATATATCTTCACGATTAAAAGATGGAGTTGCGAACTATCTATTTATAGATGAAGTGCAAGACATTACTGGTTTTGAGAACACTTTGCGTAGTTTGCAAGCTCAAGATGCCTGCGATATATTTATCACGGGCAGCAATGCCACAATGCTATCGAGCGAATTGTCAACATATCTATCTGGTAGATATATAGAATTTCATATCCACAGCCTTACATACAACGAATTCTTGGTTTTTCATAAGCAAGAAGCCTCAACACAGAGCTTACGAAATTATCTAACCTTTGGTGGACTACCATATTTGTGTAATTTGCCATTAGAGCAAGAGATAATTTTTGAATATCTACGCAATGTATATTCCACCATCATACTCAAAGATGTAGTAAAGCGCGAAGGCATCAGAAATGTTGATTTTCTTGAAACTTTAGCTATCTATACTGCAGATAATGTAGGTAATCTATTCTCTTCAAACAACATTAGCCGCTATCTGAAATCACAACATGTCAACATTTCTCCTATCCAGGTAATCAATTATCTAAAAGCCCTACAGAATGCTTACCTTATCAACAAAGTGAGAAGAATAGATGTTAATGGACTTAAAACTTTCGAGATTGGAGACAAATACTATTTCGAAGATTTAGGACTACGAAATTGCCATTTCGGCTTCACAATGCAAAAAGATATTCATAAACTGATGGAGAATGCTATTTTCTTACATCTCTCACAAAAACACTACGAAGTATTCACAGGGCAACAAACAGGAGGAAAGGAAATTGACTTCGTTGCTCGTAAGGGTGACGAGGTGGTATACATACAATCTTCGTATCTTATGGCTGATGAAAAAACAAGAGAACGAGAATTTGGTAATCTACAAGCTATTCGCAACAACTATCCAAAGTATGTAGTTAGTCTTGACGAATGGACAAGCGGAAGTTCGATAGATGGAATTAAACATGTGCATCTGGGTGAATTCTTGCAAAACATATAAACAAACAAAAGCCCTCGCTTTGAATCTCCTTAAAGAAGATACAAAGCGAGGGCTTGAAGTGTTTATACGCTTAATTTATTGTCTTGCTGTTCGGCAAATAATTATATCAAGTCTGCAGGCAGAGCTGGCATTGCACCATGCTGGGTGCAGACATAGGCGCTGACTTCAACTGCACGCTTATGAGCCTCAGCAATGGTCATACCCTTGAGGATGCAAGCGCAGAAGGTGCCTGTGAACGAGTCGCCAGCACCAACAGTATCGGCAACCTCAACCTTTGGAGTTTCTTGGAACGACTTGCTGCCTGGAGCAAATACATAGCTACCATTTACACCGCATGTCAATACAAGCATATCGAGATTATATTTACCCAAGATGAGCCAACACTTGTTTTCGATATCCAAACCAGGATAACCAAAGAGGCGACCTATGGTAATAAGTTCCTCGTCGTTAATCTTCAGCACATTACAACGCTTCAAGCTTTCGCAGATAATCTCCTTGGTATAGAAATTCTGACGTAGGTTGATGTCGAAGATTTTTAGGCAATCCTCTGGAGTATGGTCAAGGAACTGATAGATGGTGTTGCGACTAACCTCGTTGCGCTGAGCCAACGAGCCCCAACATACAGCACCTGTATATGCTGCTATCTCCTTAACATCGGTAGTGAAAGGAATGTTGTCCCATGCCACATCTGTTTTGATATCGTATGTAGGCACACCCTCACTGTCAAGCTCTACTTGAACTGTACCAGTAGGAAAGTTTACCTTTGGCATAATGTGCTTCAATCCCTTCTCGTCGAGCTGGCGAAGAGCCTCTTCACCAAAAGCATCGTTGCCCACAGCACTAACAGCTACCGATAGCAATCCGTGCTGACCTGCATGGTAGGCAAAGTTGGCAGGAGCACCACCAAGCTGAGAACCAGTAGGGAATACATCAAACAGTATCTCACCCAAGCCTACACAATATTTCTTTTTCAAGTCTGTATTCATAGTCGTCTTTAATTATTAGTTGTCGAATTGTTGGTTATAAATTACATTTTAACCTTTCCGATGTATGTAAACAAGTATACCACACCTACTGCCATTACCAATACTGCACCTATCTGACCGATAGCATCGCTGGCAAAGCCCATAAGCAATGGGAAAACGGTTCCACCAAAAAGGCCCATTATCATGAGTCCACTAACCTCGTTCTTCTTTTCAGGCAAAGCTAACAAAGCTTGCGAGAAGATTATTGAGAACACATTTGAATTGCCATATCCCACCAAGGCAATTGCTATATAGAGCATAAATGTGCTGTTGCCAAAGAACATTACAACCATACTCAAAGCCATCATCACAATGCTGATAGTAAAGAATGTGCGCGACTTCATAATGCGAAGGAAGAAAGAACCAGTGAAACATCCGATGGTACGGAATATGAAGTAGAGCGAGGTTGCAAAGGCTGCCTCATTCAAGCTCCATCCCAAACGTTCTATCAAGAGCTTTGGTGCTGTGGTGTTGGTACCAACATCTATACCCACATGGCACATGATACCGATGAAGGAAAGCAACACGATAGGTTTGCCGAGCAACTTGAAACAATCGCTAAATCCAGAGGCACTACCACCATCCTTCTCTTCTTCGATAGGTGTACTTGCCAAAAGTAAGGTGGCTACCACACCTATTATCATATATATAGGGAACAGCACGCGCCAACCAAGTCCGAAAGTTGGTATGCTTGCTACAGCTCCCCACATAGCGATATATGGAGCCATAAACGAGGCGATAGCCTTAACAAACTGTCCAAAGGTAAGGGTTGAAGCAAGGTGCTTGCCTGATGTAACCACCGAAACCAATGGATTCAGCGAAGTCTGCATCAAGGCGTTGCCGATACCCAAGAGCGAGAATGATGCGAGCATCACACCGAAACTCTCGTCAAAGATAGGCAAAAGTAGTGAAACTACGGTAACTACCAATGATAAAAGTACTGTTTTCTTTCTACCTATCTTATTCATCAATATGCCTGTAGGCACAGAGAATATCAAGAACCAGAAGAATACTAAAGATGGAAACAGATTGGCTGTAGCATCGTTAAGGTTAAGATCTTCTTTAACGTAGTTAGAGGCGATACCTACCAAATCTACGAATCCCATGGCGAAGAAACAGAGCATCACCGGGATGAGCGATAATTTAGATGACTTATTCATAATTGTTAGCGTTATTGTTTCTATTTTGTTGGTGCAAAGGTAGCGAT
>OCHM01000587.1_pt1 | contig 22360 bp, 17 predicted proteins | sample 1538901 | NCBI WGS metagenome assembly OCHM01 (sample SAMN04571734, study PRJEB22368) | human gut metagenome | biome: human gut; material: stool | host: Homo sapiens | place: Luxembourg | collected 2012-11-08 | reverse complement strand
ATCTACTTCATATCCTGCATCTGCGATATCCAGGGCTGTCTGAATTCCGGCAATACCGCCGCCGATGATCAGGGCTCTCTTTGTAACACGGCTCTCCCCTGGCTGAAGAGGTGTGTTTAAGTTTACTTTTGCGATTGCTGCCCTGGCAAGGATCACGGCCTTCTTTGTAGCCTCTTCCATATCCTTGTGGATCCAGGAACAATGCTCACGGATATTTGCAATCTCCACCATGTATGGATTCAGGCCAGCTCTTTCAGCTGCTTTTCTGAATGTTGCCTCATGCATACGTGGAGAGCATGAACAGACAACAACGCCTGTCAGGTTTTTCTCTTTAATGGCTTCCTGAATTTTAGCCTGGCCTGCTTCTGAGCACATGTACTGGTAGTCTTCTGCATGAACGACACCCGGCTCTTTGGCAGCTAATTCAACAACTTTTTTTACATCTACCGTAGCGGCGATATTACTTCCGCAATGACAGACAAATACACCAATTCTCTGCACGCTGGCTTACCTCCTGTATCTTCTGAATGCACTTACCAAAAGCTGCTGTGGCAGTTCCGGATCAAGAAGCTGTGGTATCTCATCTGCTTTCAGATAATCGCCGCCTTTTTCACGGACAACTAACTGTCTTGCTGCATCGATGATCTTTCCCGGTTTTACATCTCTTGGACAACGCTCTACACAGGCGAAGCAGGAAAGGCATTTCCAGAGAGACTTTGAATTGACAAGTGCTTCGATATCTTCATTTACAACATAGGATACAAACTGATGTGGCTTGATATCCATTTCATTGAAAGATGGGCAGGTAGCAGAACATTTTCCACATTTCATACATTTCAGCGGATTGGTTCCGGAGATCTCTTTGATCTTTTCTGCTGCTGAATGCTGGTTTCTCATTTTGCCACCTCCTCTTTTACTCCGAGGGCTTCTGCAAGGAGCTCTGTGAAATAATATACAGGCAGTTCGCTGGAAGCGTTTTTATTTAAATTATATTTACACAATGGACAGGCTGTGATCAGCATATCTGCGCCAAAGCCTTTCGCACTGTCTTCGATTTTCTGACACATGTTCTGAGACATATCTTTTTCTTTCAGAGAAATGTAACCGCCGCAGCATTCATTTCTGTATGGATAGATTACCGGTTCTGCCCCAAGTGCACGGATGAAATCTTCCATGATTGTCGGATTCTCCGGATCATCAAAAGCCATGATCTTGCCCGGACGTAATAAGAGACATCCGTAATAGGCTCCGATTTTCTTTCCTGTAAGCGGGTTTACTACCTTCTCTTTCAGCTTGTCAAAGCCAACTCTGTCGCGAAGTACTTCCAGATAATGGAGCACTGTTGTCTCGCCTTCATAAGGCTCATCAAGCTGCATGTAATTATTTGCTCTGGTGCGGATATCTTCCACATTCTTCATGTCGTCATTGACACGTTTGATCACGTGATGACAGGCAGAGCAGATTGTTACCAGATCCTGGCCCTTTTCTTTGGCCTGATTAAGAGCACGTACAGAAGAAAGCTTCGTAGCGATCTCGTCAGTTCCCAGAGGATAAACACCTCCGCAGCACTGCCAGTCTTCGATCTCTTCCAGTTCAAACCCAAGTGCTCTGGCGCTGGCTCTGGCATATTCGTCCAGATCTTTCGCCTTGTTTCTCAGGGTACAACCCGGATAATAACTGTACTTCATACTTAACATTATCCTTTCTTAGTTGTTCAGATAAATTCATGTTGCTCAAATAATGATATCAGGGTCCAAAAGCAATTTGCCCCGATATATAGCGCCCGTAAATAACAGTCGCTAGTCCTTGTCTTTTTTTTAACAATATATGGACAAAAATATAAATCAAGTCTAATACAATTACTTTTTATATCTTTGTTGAGACATAGAAAATAAAAGAGTTCGCACACCCTTCCTCCGCAATTAAAGGAGTGTATCAGCTCGATTTCCGAAAAATATTATATCATATTGACAACATTTTAACAAGAGGTTTTTGATAATTTTTTTATCACGCATCATTGCTCAATTCTTCTGATCTAAATTAATCTTTTTCAGGCAGATAAAATCTTCCGCTTTTCTATTTACTCACAATCATAGTATCTTTCAAAAAATTAATAAAAATATTATTTATATATTTTTTTGCTTTTGATATATGTAAGCCAAAATTCGTCTGTTTCCGCTTACAGTACAGAATTTTGGCTAATAATTAAAAAGGAGTAAACAGTAATATGGATTCAGAAGAACAGGCTGTACCTGTACTTCTGAATGTTTTGTCTGATATATTATTAATTAAGGTCAATCTGAGCAATAATTTCTTTCAGTGCATCTGCACTCTTCTTAAGCTGTTCGATCTCAGCTTTTGTCATTCTCATTGGAACTTTGCCCTGTACACCATTTGGTCCTACCAGAGTTAATGTACTCAGGCATACATCATCGATTCCGTACTCTCCATGCATCATAGTAGATACTGTAGAGATAGACTCTGAAGAAGATACAAGAAGGCTGCAAAGTTTGCATACAGAAGAGGATACTGCATAGAAAGTTGCACCTTTCTTGGAAATGATCTCACCGCCAGATTTCTGTACATACTGAAGCATTGCTTCTTTATCAATCGGTTCAATATCCTTACCGAGTTTCTTCTCAAGGTCGTAATATTCATCCACACTTACACCTGAAATATAGGCACCAGACCACGGAATAAAGGATGTATCTCCATGCTCACCGAATACATAGGCATGGATATTACTCTGTGCAATCTGGAAATGTTCGGATAATCCGCAGCGCAGACGTGCAGAGTCAAGAATTGTACCGGAACCAAGGATCTGGTTTTCTGGAAGTCCGGAAATCTTTGTAAATACATAAGTCATGATATCAACCGGATTGCTTACGATCAGATAAAGTGCATTTGGAGCTGCCTTTACGATCTCCGGTGTGATAGATTTGAGGATATTTACATTTGTCTGTGTAAGTTCAAGTCTTGTCTGTCCTGGTTTACGGGCAATACCGGATGTGATGATAACGATGTCAGAATCCCTAGCATCTTCGTAGTCTCCGGCAATGATAGAGATAGGATCTCTGAAGCAGGTTCCCTGGATAATATCCAGAACTTCACCTTCTGCTTTCTTTTTGTTGATATCGATCAGAACAATTTCAGATGCGATATCCTGGCTTGATAAAGTGTACGCGATGGTAGATCCGACGCTGCCGGCTCCAATGATAGTAATTTTACTGCTCATAATCTTAATACTCCTTTTCTCCTAACAAAATTGACGTCTTAATGATAACACATTGTCAAAAAATTGACAAGAGCTTTTGTACAGAAATCTGAACAATTTTTTCGTTTAAATATTTGTTTGGAAGCATAAAATTGTTTGTTAGTTTGATATAATTTTCACATTTTCCTATTGGAGTAGATACTTGCAATTCGTTTGCTGCATATTCATAATTAAACAACCGTTACACATTTTATCAGCAAGAGCTTTAACTTTTTCTAATACGAACAAATCCCCAACCACTGCTTATTGCTTTTTGCAATTTAAGCAGTGGTTGGGGATTTCCCTGATTTTTGATTCGGTTAAGTACAGTATCTGAAAGCTTTATCTGTCAGAATACGTGCAAAGATTAGCCCTAATGGCAACGCTGCAATGATAAGGATTGCAGACGCAAACCAGGATGCAGCTACTGATAATGACATAATACCAAGATTATAAAATCCTCTGTATAAATATAATCCCGGAACCATGATAACGATTGAGGGAACTGTTACAGATATCCTTGGATATCCGACTTTATTCTTCAGCAGGGACGCCAGAAGTCCCGCAGTAAGTGCACCAATAAATGCGGCTGCAGCAGGAGGAATATTTGCAAGGTCTACCAGTTCCAGTCTCAGAGTATTGGCAACTGCTCCTATCCCGGCTGCTGCGACTGCCAGACGAACCGGGCTGTTAAACATGATAGAGAATCCAAACACTCCGCAGAAACTTGCAAGAAGCCTGAATAAGATCCACTGCTCTGTTGACAGTGAAAGTTTTATAAAATCTACAGGTTTCAAATGCAGGATCAGTGCCATGATCCATGCTGACATAGTAGCTACCAGAATAACGATCAAAGCATAAGTCAGACGTTCTATTCCTGAACGCATATCCAGTTTTGCAAGGTCAATACCACTGGTAATAAACGGAAATCCCGGTATGATAAAGAGCATTGCACAGATATATCCCGCTTCGTGCTGAACAGAAATACCAAATAATATTTCTCCAAGTTTGAGCAGACCTGCATATGCAAAACATGCCAGAGATACAGAAGACACAATACATAAGAACAATGTAAAATGGTGTTTGGTCAGTTTGCAGCGGAGATAATTTCCAATTCCTGCCCCGACAAATGCACAGAACATCTCGATCGGACCGCCCCCAAGAAGGAATGTAAATCCGCAGCATGCGATCGCTGCAGCAAGTCCCAGTGCAGGCGGGGAATATAGACCATGTGTTTTTTCAATATTGTCAAGAAATGTATGCAGCTGTTCTCCTGACATATGTTTTCCTTCTTTTTCAAAGTTTCGGATAAAGTGTTCCAGACGATTTAACTTCAAAGTATTTACGCCTGTATTAGTCAGGCACAACGACTGGGTAAAACCATTTTCTCCGTCATAACATGTATATTCAATGGACATCAGACCAATATCCGCCGTACACGTAATGCCAAGTGCTTCTGCCAGTGTATTCATGGAACTTCTCACTCTCCATGCTCCGGTACCGCATGAGAGAAACATAATCCCCACACGTCCGATAACGGATGCTTTCTCTGCGATGCTGGAATCTACAACTGGTACATTTTCCCCATTTTCATCTGTATACTCATGCCAGGCAACATCCATATGGTTCTTTTTAATCACTTCCTGCGGCATTTTTCTCACTTCCTCATTCTATATTGTCAATCGGATAAAATCATCCGCTTTGCTACTTGCTTGATTTGTTAAAGCTGCAGACTGTCATTTCCTGCTTTCTCCATCATTTTCTCTCTGCATGCCAGTACGATTCCGTCAATCTCGTCTAAATGCTGCAGCATTTTTTTCTCAAATTCATGGATAGGAAGAAGAATTCCAATTTCATCATAGGGTTTATCCGGATTCTCTTTCTTCAGACCTGTTTCCTGTCCGTAGTATACCATGGCTCTTGGGGCTTCTTCCTGAATCTTCTGGAAAGCATCCCATACAACGGCATATGCCTGTGCTTCTGTCAGACCCAGTTTACAGGTGTCGGGAAGTGCATAAAGAGCCAGGACACCACGTTTACGGTTATCTTTTTCTTCTGTAATGTTCAGACCTTCTGTATAGGTACGGACAAGATCATAACCATCTGCAAGATACAGCGCAGATCTTGGGGCACATTCATGATGTTCATATGTTTCCTTGAATTTTGCATATTCTCTGGCTGAAACCTTTTCCCCGGGAAGAAGTTCTCCGGTTGCATCTGTAAGGAGCACCGGGTTCTCTCCTGCTTTTCCGTGGAATTTCTTCGGGATCAGATAAGCCTCCCTTAACAGGTCAAACATACTTCTGCCGCATAATTCCAACAGCAGTGCACTGATATCACCGTTCTGGTACGCATGAAACAATACCTGCAGGAAATGATCTCTGTCATTATCTGTCAGACGATGGTCGTCATCTATATGGTCATAAAAAACTCCGCTTAATCGTCCGGATGCTTCCGGCGAAGCCAAAATTTTAGAAAAAATTGTTTCTACTGCTTCTTCTCTTGGCAAAACTGTACTCATAATTAACTTCCCCTTTCCAATCGTGTCAGATTCTTTTTTCGATTTTCATTATAGTCTTTCTTTTAGTAATGTCAACATAAAAAGAGGGAATTTTCTGATATCAATTTTACATAGATGCAAGCTAAAAATTATATAAAAAAGACATTCCATCCACTGGGGTAGAATGTCTTTTCTCATAACTTATATGATTCTTTTGAAATTACGTTCTATATACACAGTGGAAACCATTTTTCGATTACACACTGATGAACTTTTTCTTTTTTATCGTAGTTGATCCCCACCAGCAAAATATCTCCTGTATACTGCTGTAATGACTCTGGATATTTTCGTTCTTTTATCTGATTCAGAGCAGTTTCTGCGTCTTTGTTCCATTTCAGTTCGACGAGTAATGCAGGATAATAGTCTCTGTACAGTGGTTTGGGGATGAAGACGAAATCTGCGAAGCCTCTTCCTGTCGGGAGTTCCCGGATTGGCTTAAAATAGTATTTTATTGCACTTAGGTACGCAATACTGAGTACGCTGCTCAGGGAATTCTCGTTATTGTACTGAATCACTGATGTGTATTCTGCATGGATTTTCTCTATCTGTTCAGCAACTGTTTCTGCATCCATTTCCCAGGTGGCTTCCAGTAGTTTCTCAGATTCCTGCTGGAATTCAATCAGTTCGTTCCATTTATTTCGTTTGGTTGCGGCACGAAATTCCTGACGGATTTCTTCATTGGGAATATAAGCTCTCTGGGTTCTCTGGTCGTAGGCAAGGTAACCCAGGTGGATCAACAGAGTCAATACATCATCTTTGTCTGCGAAGCTGACCATATCATTCTGAAATTCATTGACATTTACTTCTACAGAGGAACCGGACAGCATTTCTATGATGGATGTCCGCAGACCATCAAAATCCATGTTGATCAGTGGCAGGATTGACAGATAGGTTCCTGTCTGTGACCAGTAGCTCTGGAATGTCCGCATAATTGTCAGATTTACTAACGCATTTGGATTATATACATGGTAATCTCCAAGACGGTAACCATCGTACCACCGCCTCACTTCTGCAAAATCTATCTCATATTTTTCACACAAATCGATTACTTCATCTTCATTAAAACCGATATATGGTGTCAATGGGCCGGCATTAAGCATTGTAAACTGGGTGAAATTATTTAAGGCAGACTGGGTTTTTAATTTCTTTATCGGTAAAATTCCGGTCAGATATGCAAGTGCGATATATTTTGATGCCTCAATTCCTTTAAACATGTTTTCTGAGAAAGTCAATATACATTTCCTGTGCTGCCTGATTATGGGCTTCATCACGAATCAGAACATCCCATTCATCAATGATTACAATAAACTGTTTTCCTAATACAGTATTAATGCGTGCCATTGCTCCATATATAGTGCTGTTTTCCACCAGATTGACTTCAGGATAAGTCTCTCTTAATTCGGAAACAACGATATTCGTGATATATGAAATTAAATTCTCACTGGAACCTGCTGATATACAGCACCATTGTACATCAAAATGAATGACATCATATTTATTTAAATGTTCGTAAAAATCCGGACATTTGCTGATTTCCAGTCCTGAAAACATTTTTTCAGTGTCACATCCTTTACTGTAATATGCAGTCAGCATATCTACAGTAACAGATTTCCCGAATCTGCGCGGACGACTGTTACATATAAACCTGGCATTTGTGCCCAATACTTTATTTGTATATTCCAATAATCCCGTTTTGTCTATATATACTTCTGAATTGACTGCACACTGAAATGCTGCAGCATTCGGATTTACAAACATACCCATTATCTCACCCTCCCTCTTTATTATTGATAGCTTTTCTGTCTTCTTATACAGCATCTTATAACCTCCTTAATAAATATGTTCAGGAGTTCCTGTCTTTTAGAAAACTCCTGCTAAAAATAAATAGTGAAAATTAAAGCATGACTTTTCTGAAAGAACAGATTCATGATCTGTATATGAATTGAGATTTGGCTGTAACTGTCGAAAATACCGGGCAATTACATAGATTTAGATAATTAGAAAATATGCTTTTGTTTATCATAGCATACCGGAACTTATTGGGCAAGAGACAAAAAAGAATCCAACGCATAAACCTATATGTTTTATGCATCAGACTCTTTTCATTTTTGATAATTATTCTGTCAGGAAAATAAACTTATCTTCCACAGCAGTTTTTATATTTCTTTCCACTTCCGCCAGGAGACCGCCATCGGCGGTCTTTCCTATAAAGTAAAAAACTCGCGTATTGCGTAAAATCTTACCCGTAAAAGAATGTTTGCTGTATAGCATGGGAAGTTTAGTACCTGATACAGTTACAGATGAGTATATCTTGTCTGTAAAGGATGCTGTCAACCACCCTATGATGTAGCGCCACTTTAGGCAGCAATACCTATTGGGGATAAAAGGTCGAAGGCGTAAACCGTTACTACGACTGGGCAGTTACAAGCCCATTGCCTTTAGGTAATGGGTAGTTGACAGTTATACAATAGTAAGTCACAAACTCACATATGAAACATATACTAATATCGAGAACTGCAATCTATTATTGTCAGATTCCACGACAACTGCCGGAATGTCCTGTAAAATTACAGTCTGCCGGGCAGACTGTCTAGTCTGACGATATAAGATTTTTCCAGAGGTGATACTTTTCTATGCTGTTTAGTCATCATACCTCAGATGATCCGGAATTATCCGGTACATCCTGTTGTAACAATAACAATCGCTGCAGCTGTGACTGTCAGGGACCTCAGGGGCCGCGCGGTTGTCCTGGTCCTACCGGACCCAGAGGCTGTCCCGGTCCCGTTGGTCCAATGGGACCTCAGGGCCCCCAGGGTGAACCCGGACTTCAAGGCTACCCAGGTCCTGTCGGACCTGTTGGAGCCACTGGCGCTACCGGACCTGTCGGAGCTACCGGAGCCACTGGCGCTGCCGGACCTTCCGGAGCTATCGGACCTACTGGCCCTGCCGGGCCTATCGGACCTACTGGTGCTACCGGACCTGCCGGTACTGTAGCTCCGGCAGCGGCCGTAGCAGATGCCACAGGTCAGACAGATATTGTAACCCAGTTTAATCAGCTTCTCGCAAATCTCCGCGCAGCCGGACTTCTTGCAACTTAAACCTCAGGAGGGGCAAATGCTCCTCCTGATTTTCTCAAAAGGTGCTTTAAATTGTCTTCCATGATTTCTCTCAGCCTTTGTATGATTGTAAAAAATGAAGAAAAAGTATTGCCGCGTATCCTGAAACCCATGAAAGAAATTGTAGACAAAATTCTTATCTGTGATACCGGTTCTACAGACAGGACCAAAGAAATTATCAGAGAATTTACAGCAGAAGTTTATGATTTTCCATGGAAAAATGATTTTTCTGCTGCCCGGAATTTTATTTCGGAAAAAGTCAGTACTGATTACTGGATGTGGCTGGATGCAGACGACATGATCACTCAGGAAAATCTGTACAGACTAAAACAATTAAAAGAAACACTGAGTCCGAACACAGATATGGTTATGATGGATTATGTCACAGATTTCGATGAATGGAATCATGCTGCATTCTCCTGTTACAGAGAACGCATCTTAAAAACTTCCCGAAATTTCAGATGGCGGGGAAGAGTTCATGAATCCATCATTCCCACCGGGAACATCCTTTATTCTCCCATACAGATTGAACATCGCAAAATAAAACCCTGCTCTTCCTTTCGAAATCTGCACATCTATCAACAGATGATCGAAGAAGGAGAGCCTCTGGAACCCAGAGACTTATTTTATTATGGCCGGGAACTTTTTTATCATAAGCAATACGAGTATGCCATCTGTGTTCTGAAAAAATTTCTGAAAGAGCCGGACGGCTGGATTGAAAACAGACTGGACAGTTGTCTGGTTCTCTCCTATTGTTATCAGGCATCAGGCAATGACCAGTATGCTCTTGAGATACTGTTTCACAGTTTCATGTCAGATATTCCAAGAGCCGAAATATGCTGTGAGATTGGGAAAATATTTTTTATGAAACAGAACTTTTCCATGGCAGCTCACTGGTATCATCAGGCACTTCTTGCACCGGACAACAGCCAAAACGGAGGATTCTATATTCCGGACTGCCATAATTTCATACCATTTCTGCAATTATGTGTATGTCTAGACAAATCCGGAATGCACAAAGAAGCTTTTGAATTTCACCGGAAAGCCAGAACACTGAAACCGGAACATCCTTCTGTTATTCAAAATCAGATCTATTTTCATGAGATTCTGGGGTTTTGAAAAAAATGCCACAGACCGTATTAATCCTTTACAGTCTGTGGCATTACGCTACATATTATATTGTTTTCATTACTGGTGAACCGGCACTATTCCACAGTTACACTCTTAGCCAGATTTCTCGGCTTATCTACATCCAGGCCTTTGGCTACGCTGACATAGTAGCCAAGCAGCTGCAAAGGAATAACTGCCAGTGAAGTTGCAAAGTGTGAATCTGTTTTCGGAATATAAACTGTGAAATCTGCAGTATCTTCTATATTATAATGTCCATATGTGGTAAGTCCCATCAGGTATGCACCGCGGCTCTTACATTCTACCATATTGGAGACTGTTTTCTCATAGAGATGATTCTGCGTGAGAATACCGATCACAAGAGTTCCGTCCTCAATCAGAGAGATTGTGCCATGTTTCAGCTCTCCGGCCGCATAAGCTTCTGTGTGTACATAACTGACTTCTTTCATCTTCAGGCTGCCTTCCATACTGATGGCATAGTCAATACCACGCCCGATAAAGAAAGCATCCCTGGCATTTGCCTGCTTAGCCGCAAACCACTGGATACGCTCTTTGTCATCTTCAATGATCTTGGCAATCTTATCCGGAAGTGTTTTCAGCTCTGCAATCAGCTCCTGATATTTTTCTTCTGTAATCTGTTCTCTGACTTTTCCAAACTGCACTGCCAGTGCATAGGAGGCAATCAGCTGAGTACTGTATGCCTTGGTAGTTGCTACAGAAATTTCCGGTCCCGCCAGAGTGTAAAAAACATTATCCGCTTCTCTGGCAATGGAAGAACCTACCACATTGACAATTCCCAGTGTACGGATACCTCTCTGTTTCGCCTCACGAAGTGCCGCAAGGCTGTCTGCTGTTTCCCCTGACTGGCTGACAATGACCACAAGACCTTCCGGATCTAAAATCGGATTTCTGTATCGGAATTCCGATGCCAGTTCCACACGTACCGGAATCCTTGTCAGATCTTCAATCACATACTGGGCTGCCATTCCCACATGGTAAGCAGAGCCACAGGCTACAATATAAATCTGGCTGATCTTTTTGATCTCCTCATCTGTAAGACCTACTTCTGAGAGATCAATACGATCATCTTTGAGTACAGAATTCAAAGTATCCCGAACTGCTTTCGGCTGTTCATGAATTTCTTTTATCATGAAATGTTCAAATCCCGCTTTCTCCGCCGCTTCTGCATCCCATTCAATTGTTTTCGGCTCTTTCTGGATCTCATCACCATCCAGATTGTAGAACGTGATCTCCCCTTTTCTGATACGAGCCATCTCCAGATTTCCAATATAATATACATTTCTGGTGTATTTTAAAATTGCAGGAACATCGGATGCAATGTAAGATTCACCGTTCTCCACCCCAAGGATCATCGGGCTGTCTTTTCTTGCCACATAAATCTCTCCCGGGTAGTCTTTAAACATGATCGCAAGAGCATAGGAACCGCGGATACGGACCATTGCATGGTTAATGGCATCTACCGGTGTTCCGAGATATTTCTTATAATAATAATCTACAAGTTTAACTGCTACTTCAGTGTCTGTAGATGAATAAAACTCATAGCCATTGCGGATCAGTTTGTCTTTCAGTTCCTGATAATTCTCAATGATTCCATTATGAACTGCTACTACGTTACCGTCATCACTCATATGGGGATGCGCATTTGTCTCAGATGGTTCTCCATGTGTCGCCCAACGGGTATGTCCGATACCACATGTTCCAGGTACAGATTCTCCATTATTAGTTTTATCTGCAAGAACTTTCAGTCTGCCTTTCGCTTTAATAACCTCTGTATCACCTTCGCCGTCGCGAACTGCAAGTCCCGCTGAATCATAACCTCTGTATTCAAGTCTGGACAGACCATATAATAATATAGGTGCTGCCTGATGATTACCTGTAAATCCAACAATTCCACACATTTATATTTATTCCTCCCATATTTTCCAGATATTTACAGCATTATAAAAATACTGCTTTATTATATTATAAGAGCATTATGGAGTAATTTCTTATAACATAATAAAATTTCAGGGGTTCTCTCTGTCATATCGTGTCTCATTGTATCATGATGTTCCACATATGGCAAGAAAATCCCCTGAAACTGTGTACTCTGTTTTTACGAAAGTACTTTCATCATTGTTTTATCCACGTTATCCTTTGTGTCTTTTTCTGATTACCGATTTCATTTTACTTTCTGCTTCTTCACTGTTGACCAGCCGCTGTATATCTTTCTTCCATTCTCATCATATCTGTATGAACGGATTCTGTAATAATATGTATGTCCTTTTTTCAGTTTTGCATTTGTGTATTTTGTAGTTGAACCGGATTTAATTACCGCTGCTCTTACGTATGGATTAGTGGTTCCTGCCCGGCGGTAGATCTCATATCCGTCTGCACTCTTTGCCTTTTTCCATGTAATCACAAGTTTTCCGGCAGTCCTGTTTGATATACCTGTAATTGAAGTTTTTGCCGGTTTTGCAGTCAGATCATCAGCAGAATACGTTTCCTTCGTCATATAAAGAATGGAATTTTTTCCGGTTCCATATAAGCTCTTTGCTTCTTTGTCATATGCAAAATATATATTCGCACTGTCTGTCGCATATATATAGCCCCGGGAAATACTTCCTGAAATCGGAGTATCCAGAAACAGACCTCCGTCTTCTCCAACTGTTCCTTCATCGCTGTTTGTGATATCTGCCATATAATATTTACCGTTATTTGCCACAATATTCCACATATGAGGACCTTCACCTGTACCGCCATTCATCATACCGGTCACTGTATAGCAGGTAATGTCACTGAGATCGCACAGATACTGAAATGCCTTGGAATAACCTTCACAGACCACATTAGTACTGTCATCTCCGTCAAAAACATAGATTAACTGCCATGGATCTCCGTATTCATCATCCTCCGTCACATCATCATTGTAGGAAGTCAGGTAGCAGATCATTTCTTTATATCCGTACAGCTTTTCTGTCTCTGTATAACCCTGAAATTCTTTTACGATCATTCTGGCATTTTCTGCTGCACTTTTTGCAAGCTGTACAATCCCTGCATTTACTTTATATTTACCGGAAGCATAACTGCTGATCACCGGCATAGATATGGAAAGATTTTCAATTTTTACAGTTGTTTTGTTTCCTGCTGCCTTTGTGCTGTAACCATACTGCCAGGTAGTAGCTGCAGTCTTTTCGTACCAGTACAATTCATATGGACAATCTACAGCCAGGCAATCGATAATCTTTGAAATATCCAGTTCATTAAGGTGTGCGGCTACTTCTCTTTTGAGCGCATTACCGCTTGCTGTTGTCTGCCAGGTCAGTCCCAGATCTGAACTGACTTTAAACCTGGTAGAACCACCTTTCGATGCCACTGCGCTGATTTTACTCTTAAGTTCCTCATATAAGGTCTGCTGCTGTCCATTCAGTACATCCTCACCCAGAGAAGCTGCTGGCTGTGTGTCCGGATCCTGTCCGTACAGAATGTCATTCAGATATTTCTCCAGAAGCTGTCTGTTATCCACAGCACCGTTTTCGTCCGGAATTACAGCCTCTGCAAAGACTTCTTCGTCTGAATCTGCTTCATTTGAACCTTCTTTGTCCGAAATGCTATCCTCTGTATCTGATGCAAACTCCGCATTATCCGCAGTTTCCTGTTGTACATCAAATTCTGTTGCATCATCTGAATTAAATTCAGCAACTGTACCATCTGTGAAATCTGCTGCTGTTACAGGTGTTACCGTAATTCCTGCTGCCAGAACCAGGCTCATTCCCAGACTTATAAAATTTTTCTTTCTGTACATAACGCATTTTCTCCTTATCTGTCGTAAATATAGTATATTACTACAATACTTTATTTCGACAGATAAAACAAGATTTTTTTATAATCCTTGTTCTCCCGCCAGATAGCACAGGTCTGCAAGACGTTCATATTTTGTCTGCATACACGCAATATAGTCATCCAGAAATCTTTTTACACGATACGGGATATCTAAGCGCTCATATCGGTTCTCAAATTCCGTCAGGTCACTGTTATCCTGCCTGATATACTCATCTGCTGCACTGATTTCCGCTTTCAGAGCAGAAAGTTTCTCCTCGTAACGACCTGTTAATTCCATTTCGCACAATTCATTCATTTTGTTCATCTTATTCTTTTCTCCCTATTATTATTTTTACATTTGTGGTAACCTTGTTACCTGTGTGTGTTGTTTTGTTATATGTTGATTTGTTGTGTTATGTGTGTTATGTACCCGATGTGTGCAGATCGGTACATACCGTTTTCTGTTTTATTACAACTATAATTGTAATTTTGTTTAAAGAAAATGTCAATTTATTTCGTCCGACATCTTATGATATGATTCGACATTTATCTGAAAATATAACAACAAAAAAACTGCTGTTCCTCACGATCACTGTAGGAACAACAGTTTTTTTTCATCATTTTTTATGTTCGGCGGATAATCCTGTTCAATTTCACAAAATCTATTACCGCCTGTTTTCCGATCTTACAGATTTTCTTCATGTTAATGGAATTCACCCCGCCCTGACGAGGTCTGAATGTGACAGGAAGAAATTTGATGCTGCATCCCTTCTTCTTATAAATAACAGCCAGAAGTACATTGGAAAGATTAAAGTCCTTCGGAATCAGATGTATGTACCTGGCCATCGTCTCTGCTTTCATCAAACGGTACGGAGTGTTGGCATCTGTCAGATTTACCCCAAAACAAATACGGATAACTAGTTTCAGAGTTTTTGTTACAAAAACACGTGATATTCCATCCTGTCTGTCTTTTCTCCAGCCGATGACCATATCATATTTCTGTCTTCGTTTCCAGAACGGTTCAAATTCTTCCGGCAGTGTCTGGCCGTCTGAATCTGTCTGGAAAATGTAATCTGCACCATTTTTGAGTGCATACTTATAGCCATAAAGCACAGTTGCACCATGACCGCCGTTTGGTTTTGTTATCGGAATCAGCAGAGGGCGTGTCTTTGTACACTGTTTCAGTTTTTCATATGTAGAATCTTTGCTCCCGTCATCAATGATAATCAGACGTGACTGACCGTTTCCGTTATGCTTCTCTATAACAGGATACCAGTCATTAATGACCTGTTCAATGTTATCCTGCTCATTGTATGCCGGGATAACAATGTATAACTTATCCATATTTCTCTCCTTTGGATGATTGATGGTATCCATTATAGCATACATATACATGAAATAATAATATTATTTCGAAAACGATGTACTATAGCTGTCACTGTTCACTGCTAATATCCCGCGAGGTGTTTTTTGTGAGCGAAGGTCACAGAAAACCCGAGACATACTGCGCGAATTTATGCGATTAGCATAAATTCTGTGCATCGCGAAGCGTGTTGCTGGGAACGGAGTGAACAGTAACCTATAGCTCTGCCAGTATTCCCAGCTCCCGCGCAAGGCGAAGCAGTTCCCTGTTTGCGGCATTCACTGTTCCGAAGTCTTTCAGAGGACAGATCACTTTCTGACATTTTTTCATCAATTCCACAGCCTTATCATAAGATTCCTGTGAAATACTTTCGAAAGGTTTCTCTGTAATCACCTGGTCTGCAAGTGCACCGGCTACCTGACAGTCTACATCATTCGTGTGAAGCACTCCTGCCGCAAATGGAATTCCCTGTCTCTGCAGTTTTCGATAATACGGAATTCCGCTTCCATTACCGCCAATTACAAACACCTGAGGTTCACCTCTGGGCGGATCCATCTCCACACATCCAAAAGCAGCATTATAGCTTCCTCTGGTAATTCCATACAACTTCCGAATATACTCAGAAGTAAAGATTTCTTCCGGAGCACCATATTTTTCTATATATTCTCCATGTACACAGATAACTTTATCAGATATTTTCTGTGCAAGATCCAACTCATGCAGCGACATGATCACTGTAAGCTGATGATCCAGCACCATCTGTTTCAAAATGGTAAGAAGTTCCAGCTTATGACGGATATCCAGAAAAGAAGTCGGCTCATCCAGTACAATGATCTCCGGCTCCTGACAGATAGCCCGGGCAAGAAGGATTCGTTGTCTCTGACCATCACTGATGGCTGTAAAATCCCTGTCTTTTAAATCCCATGCATGGACGGTTTCCATTGATTTCTTTACCTTTGTCTTATCCTCTGCGGAGAGTATTCCCAAAGTTCCTGTATAAGGATAACGCCCTGTGGCTACAATGTCTTCGCAGGTCATCAGTTCCGGACGCATACGCTCTGTGAGCACGACTGCCAGTTTCTGAGAGACCTCTTTATTGGTCATCTTTGCCATTTTCTCTTTATCCAGATAAACAGTACCGCTGATCGTGGCAAGCTGTCTGGTGATGCTTTTAAGAATAGTGGATTTTCCGGCACCGTTAGGACCGATGAGAGTGAGGATTTCTCCCTTTTTCAGCTGAATATTGATTTCTCTGATAAGAGGTTTTCCGTCATATCCCACAGTCAGCTGATCCGTACGGAAAAAATACTGTTCCTGCCGGTCTGCTTTGTTATTTTCTGTTTCCTTTATTACATCTGCTATTTTCTCTGACATATTTTTTCCTGTTTTCCTTTTTTATGCTGCATCTTATAGTAATCTGCCCGGATAACGTATTCTGCTCCTGCTTTTTATATCAATTTCTCTTCTGTCTGCGGATCATGATATAGATTACAACCGGTGCGCCAAACACTGCTGTTACGGAACTGATACTGAGTTCTGTAGGTGCAAATACGGTTCTGGCGATCAGATCACAGAAAAGACAGAATACTGCCCCTCCCAGAAAACAGGCCGGGATCACAAGGAGCGGTCTGGCTGTTTTCAGCAGGCTTTTTACAATGTGAGGCACTGCAATGCCAACAAAAGAAATTGGTCCTGCAAAAGCTGTCACACAGGCAGACAGAATACTGGATAAGAGAATCAGTCCTATGCGGAACAGCTTGATATTCACTCCCATATTCTGGGCATAAACTTCACCCAGCTGATAGGCACCGATAGGCTTAGACATAAAGAACACGATCACCATTGTGAGCAGAACTACTATTGCCATTACTTTCACATTATCCCAGGACATTCCTGAAAAACTTCCCAGTGACCAGTTGTGAAGATTGACGATATTGGAGTCATCCGCAAAGGTAACTACGAAATCTGTAACTGCAGAACAGATGTAACCGATCATGACACCGCTGATAACCAACATGGACATGTTGTGGACTTTTTTTGCAACCAGCAGGACGAATCCCATGGAAATCATAGAACCGATAAATGCTGCAATGATCATGGCTGCAGAACCCATGGAAATAGATCTGCTCAGAAAATAAATCATCAGAAGTGCAACTACCAGCTTGGCTCCTGAAGAAATTCCAAGTACAAAGGGACCTGCAATAGGGTTATTAAAAAATGTCTGAAGAAGAAATCCGGATACAGAAAGTGCTCCTCCAAGAATGATCACTGACAGAATCCTGGGAAGACGGATTTCCCATATTATATTGTAAGCAGTCGCATCTCCCTGATGTCTGAAAATAATATTCAGAATCTCACTCACTGAAAGATGAATGCTTCCGGCATTTACATTCCAGACAAATAAAATCATCAGAAACACCGCCAGTATAAGAAATGCCATCCAGTATCTGGCTGTACGTTTTTTGTCATCCATATTTTTTGTTCCTTTTGTTTTTATATTTCCTGCTTTTGGCAGTTATGCAGAATCCCGCAAACATATTTCAGTGCCGTTCGTAAATAACTATACCAATCGCATAGGATGCGGATTCGAGTGTGCCGAAAAGCTATAAATATCATTTTAACTTATGCATATATGCAAGTTCATCCAGCGAATCATCATCTGTAGTAAGGATTGTATGAATATCTTCGATCATGGTTCCAAGTTCGGTGGTTTCCTGGAAAAGATTTTTACCCGTACACCACACATTTCCATCCTTCACTGCCTTAAAATCTGCCAGAAGATTACTTTTTGCCAGCAGTTCATCAATACTAGAAAGTTCACCGTCGATAGTACTGTTATAGATGATATAGTCCGCATCTTTTGCTTTGGCATAAAATTCTTCCATCTGCATATTCATGGTAGACAAAGCGTTATCACTTTCTCCTGTATCTTCGGGAACATATTTGCCGCCTGCAAGCTCGATCATGTTTGAAACATAATCACCATTCTTTCGCACATTGACAGCACCTGTGGAATTAATATAAAAGAATGCTACTGTTTTACCTGTATCTTTATCATCAGAGGTCAGAACTTTGTCAAGCTTGTCTGTCTGCTCCTTAAATGCCTTCTCAGCTACATCTTCCTTTCCGAGAAGCACAGCATAGAGTTTCATCCATTCAGTTCTTCCCAGAGGATGGCTCTCATAACTGGAACGTTCTACCATTACCGGGATACCAAACTGTTCCAGTTTCTCTTCCACCTCCGGATTATGATGGATCATAGTTGATTCAATGGCAAGACCACAGCCTTCATCCAGGATCAGTTCATAATCCGGTGCATTGTACTTGCCTGCATAAATCATTTTTCCGGATTCCATGGCATCTTTTGCTTCCTGGATATACCATCCATTCTCCTGAGTTCCTGAAAGACGAATGCTGTCAATACCGTCAATTGCGCGGAAAAGATCCATGGCAGAGGTTGCTACCATATAGATGTTGTTCAGCGGTTGTTGAATAACTGTGATATCTTTTTCAAGCCCCTTTGGAGCCTTTTTTCCCTCTGGAACTACAAGAAACTGTCCTTCCTGATTGATAGTAATCAGAGCATAGCCATCATTGTAATAGTCTACGCTGAATTCTTCTGCGTAGGAAAGTTCCATACTGTGATCATAGGTAAGTCCCGGGATATCCACAGGAGTTTTTGCATTGTCTTTATCTGCTGCGTATGCTGTACAGACAGTGCATATACAGATAATAAATAATGCAACTGACATAAAACCGATAAATATTGTTTTTTGCTGTTTCTTTATTATGTTTTTCATCTTCATAATTGTTTCTTTGTTTGTATGTGATTATTTTGCTGTTTTTTCTGCTTCTTTGGCAGTTGTGGAATCAAAATTTAAGGTGTAGTCAATCTCGTGAGGCTCACTCATTGCTACTGTATCTGCTGTTACCTCCATCTCTGCATCAAATACGCTGACAGGGATTTCAAAAGTGGAGTTTCCGTCTTTATTAACCGGCTCATATTTCTCACCATCCACAAGCATATAATCATAGTTCGGACTGCTCCATACGATAGTTGCTGTAGCTTTATCGCCTTCTACATTAATGGCTGCAGGAGAATCAATGGTTGCTCTTCCTGAACCGCCTGTGAGAGTTACATCCATGGTATAATCGCCGTCTTCAAGATTCAGATCTGCCAGAGTCTTACCTTCACTTGTCTTACTGTCTTTCGCATCTTTGTCTGTGTCATCTGCTTTGGAATCTGCATCTTTATTTTCTTTATCATCTTTTTTTGCATCTGTATCATCGGATTTTACAGGATTTTTGACACTTACCTTATGGTCATACCATTTTCCTTTTGTTCCGATCAAAGCTACATCGAATTCTTCATCAATTGCGGGTACCGGGATATCAAATCCATATACTTCCTCACTCATTCCATCGCTGTATGTAACAGTATCTGTGGTTGGCTCAAGAACCTCTGCCCCGTCTTTCTGTGCATCTTCTGCCTTTCCGACGAAAAGGTTTACAATTTTCTTAGAAGCAAGGCTTACATGGATAGTCATCTTGCCATCCTTTACTGTAAGGGTTCCTTTTCCATCGTTTGCTTCATTTACATGGAACATTCCGCTGTCTGTATCAAATTCTGCTGTGTAGGTGCCATCCTCTAATGTATCACTCTTGGATGCATCTGTTTCTTTATTATCTGTGTTTTCTGAATCAGCATCTTTTGCAGTTGTTTCTTCTTTATCAGTGGTTTCTTCTGTTGCCGTATCAGTATCTGTCTTTGCAGCAACCGGGCTTGTACCGATCAGAGTAGCTGAAATAGTAAGTGCTGACATTAATAATGTAAATGAACGTTTCTTCATGATTATTTCTTCTCCCTTATCTTCATATTTTTTATAGTTTTTTCTATCGTGCTGTTCAACCCATCTGCTGCAGAGCAACAGGCTTTTGAACAGGTGATGGCAAATATATTATAGTAATTCCAGAAAATAATGCAATTAAGACAGTTCCTCTGGATCTTTCTCAGATGTGCGCACGTTACTGTGAACGGAATGAACAGAAACGTGCGAACTGTTTGCAGTATTTTATGGAATTGCTATGACTTCTTTTTTTCTTATCATATAATATATCTGCCCGGAAACTTTTGCAAGTTCTCCGGGCAGTTTATCTTGTTTGAACAATATTTTTTATTCAGCGTCAGCCTCTGCAGTATCAGCTGTTGTCTCAGCTGCGTCATCTGCCTGTGCATCGTCTGCCTGTGCATCGTCTGCACTGTCATCTGTTGCTTTGGCATCAGTATCTTCTGCTGCTGCATCGTCAGATGCTCCAAGAGAATCAATTGCTGCTTTTGTATGAGCCACATACAGATCTTCTACTGCTGCGATTCTTCCAAGACCTGCGATCTGACAGTCAACACTGTCGAAATCACCGGATGCCTCAAACTGAGATTTCCAGGAATCTGCATCATCACCAGCCATATCATTGTTAGCGTGGTCTCCGGCAACAACCATCAGAGGACGAAGGATTACATTCTTGAATCCTGCTTCTTTTACTTTCTCGATAACCTTGTCACATGCTGTGTCTTCCGGTTCTCCCTCTACAGTTCCGATGAAAGCGTTTGTGAATCCAAGATCATCCATCTGTGTCTGCATCTGGTCATAGGTTACGTTAGCTGTATGGGATGTACCATGTCCCATGAATACAAATGCTGTGCCTGCATCTGCTGCTGCTTTCATATCATCAAATCCAGCTTCCTTGCAAGCTTCATCTGTGATTGCCTGAGCAACTGCTTTCTTGTCATCATTGATCACTGTAGCGTCATCACCAACTTCACCGAGCATTGGCTCTGCAATTGCAACAGATTCAAATTTGTCTTTGTATCCATCAATTGCCTCTGTCATTTCATCATATTCTGCACCATGCATCAGATGTGTCGGCTGTACAACAAGATTCTTAACACCGTTAGCTACTGCACGGTCAAGAGCCTGCTGCATATTATCGATTACTTCATCATCTCTTGCCTGTACATGGTTGATGATGATCTGTGCTGTAAATGCACGTCTTACTGACCAGTCCGGATATGCTTTTGCAAGGGCATCCTCGATTCCTTTGATATCCTCTGCACGGCTGTCGTTGAAGGATGTACCAAAGCTTACTACAAGAAGTTCGTTCTCACCGATCTCATCCTGGTTACGAGGATCATCTTTGGAAGCATCACCTGTGTCACGTCCAAAGTATTCAGGGCTTGCTTCTTCACCTGTTACCAGTTCTTTCTGAGCATCTGTAAGTTTGTCCCATGCTTCTTTTGCTGCTTTGCAGTCTTCGTCAGTTGTGTCTGTTCTTTCCTGAACATAAATCTTATCGATCAGGGCACCAACTTCGTCTGCGGCTTTCTGATCATCATCAGAAGCTTCTGTTGTATCATCAGATGCTTCCTCTGTATCTGCTGTATCTGCTGCATCTGCATCGTCTGCAGCTGCTTCTGTGTCATCTGCAGCCTCTTCTGTTGCTGCATCATCAGATGCAAAAGCAACTGTACCTGTTGCTGCTGTCATGGAACAGGTCATGGATACTGCCAGTAATAAGGCTAACATGGATTTTCTTTTCATTTCGTTTTTCCTCTTTTATTTCTCGTATTTCCGGACAATTGTATGCACAAAAAAGGCAACTGCATATTCTGCAGCTACCGCTTTCCCATAAATACATGGTTTATATGTACCAGATATATCTGTAATTTCGATTCTGTCTGATTCATTTAATAAAAGAGCTATGTATCGTTATGAGAATACAGGTTCTGTATACCGCAGACCTTAAATTCTACGCCAAGGCAGTTCTCCTGACTTCGATCATCGCTGTTTCTCCCTTCCCGGTTTCCCAGTGGTTTCTGAAAAGCAGCTCCCATACACAGTGACGGTATCGCTCCGGATTCTCACCGGATTCTCTTTTGCACATCAAGTACGATGCAACCTTTGCGTTATAACATTGCACATATTCAATTCGGATATTCTTTTTTTATCACATTTTAACAAAAATGTCAATACAATTCGTGTATATTTTCCTTTAATGTTTGGCATTAGTGTTACTGTTCACTCCGTTCACAGTAACGTAGCCAAAATTCATTCCAGATTGCC
>OCHM01000584.1_pt1 | contig 22422 bp, 21 predicted proteins | sample 1538901 | NCBI WGS metagenome assembly OCHM01 (sample SAMN04571734, study PRJEB22368) | human gut metagenome | biome: human gut; material: stool | host: Homo sapiens | place: Luxembourg | collected 2012-11-08 | reverse complement strand
ATAATATTGAGATTATTCATCAGGATGTTAAACCTTCCAATATTTTGCAATTTAATGATGACTCTAAATTAACTGATTTGGGTAGGAGTAAATGCAAAAGTAAAAAAGGCCCTTATGATGACTTGATATACTCTGGTGATAAAACTTATGCGCCGATAGAAATTTATAAAGAGTTTTCCTTTTTGCAACCAACAGATTGGTATGATAGGAACTTAGCTATGGAATCATATTTGTTAGGAAATCTAATTACTTTCTATTTTACAGGGTTGAATATGACGGCGTTAATAGTAAATAAGCTTTGTGCATTAGGAGTTTCAAACACAAGCTCTTTTCAAGAGCGAAAGGCTTATTTAGATAGATGCTTTAATGATTCATTAGAAGATATACGTTCTTCTATACATTATCGTGATTTTGCCGACCCTATAGTGACAATGATTTCTGAATTATGTAATCCGGATCCCACAAGAAGAAATGATGAAAAGACGTTGAGGGAACGAGGAAGTAATTATTCGCTATATCGTTACATAACAAAGTTGGATTATTTAAGTAATAAAGCTTCTATTAAACTGCGTAAAAATGGCTCTATTAATTGAAAATACAGAAAGAAGGCTTTTACCAACATGGAAAAGTTTTACTAGTTCTTTCCCTGAACTTCAACCGGTAAGACCGTCTAATATAGAAAAAGGAGATATATCTTCTTTTGTCCATGATTGGAAAGACTGTAAAAATTTGGCTAATGCGGGGGATTTGATATCTGCTGCAATTGTAAATGCTCGTACTGATGAAGCTGAAGTTATTGAAGCTGCAAACTATATACTATTTTCTAATGATACTCCCAGTCTTGCTTTGTCTAAAGTTTCTAAATCTATTCTTCAAATTGACGATAAAGAGATTGGAAGAGGTGGTAATTTCGAAATTTATTTGCGTATTGCAAAAATAAAGGATTTATTAATTAAATACCCTACAGATGCGATACTTCATATTGAAATAGCGAGAAATTACCTCTTGCTAGGGCAGATAAAATATGCTCAGAATCATGTTGAGACAGCATTGTATTTTGATTGTCATAATAGATATATCACAAGATGTGCAGCTCGATTCTATATTCATTTGAAAGAACATGAAAAGGCTTTGCATGTAGTGAGAAGAAGCGCGTTAACTAAAATAGACCCATGGTTGATGGCGTCTGAAATAGGAATATCACAATTGTTAAATAAAACATCTAGAAATATAAAAAAAGGATTAGCGATTATAGATTCTAATAATTATAATACTTTTGATATAACAGAGTTGTGCTCAGCTATTGGAACGCAAGAATTAATGAGTGGAGCATATTCAAAATGTCGTAAATTGTTTAATACTTCGTTGGAAATGCCCAATAGTAATAGCTTGGCGCAAGCTAAATGGGTTTCTAATGAAGATAATATTGAATTGAATTTTAGGCATGTCAATTTTAATTCAGGGAATTTTTGGGAGGCAAAATGCTACAACTCTTTCAAGATGGAAGATTATGTGAAATCTTTAGATTTTGCAAAGCAATGGATAGAACAAGAGCCTTATTCAACTAGGGCTATACTACAAGCATATGGGCTTTCGGTTACATATTTACATAATCTTTCGCAAGGACAGGAAATTATGGAAAAAGCCCTGAAGACACATATAGGTAATCCAGTTTTTATAAATAATTATGCTTACTCTTTAGCTTTGGATGGAAAAATAGAAGAAGCAGAAAGGGTGGTTTCTAAAATAAAAAAAATAGATTTATTATCAACAAGCACTGCAGATATATGCCTTACGGCGACTAAAGGCATGATTGCGTTTAGAAAGGGCGATGTTGATAAAGGTATGTCTTTATATATTAATGCGATTGAAAAATCGAGAGATAGAACTGATTATCCGGAGTTAAATTACTCGGCATTGTTGAATTTTTGTAGGGAAATTCTCATCTATGAAAATTCCGTAGAGAATAGAAACTGTGTTTTGAGTATTATAGAGAAATTGCCACATGATGACAAGAATAAGGAATTAGCAAATCTAAGAGAGCAAGTAACTGCATTACTGAACAATGAATATGAATAGTTGTTTTCTTACAGAAAATAATGTTGATTCAAACATTATTATAGGAGCTTTTATTTTGATAACCGCTAAACAAACAACCTGAAAGTTGTGTAATCTCGATTATTTTAAGTACCTTTGCCTACAAAATAAGGCAAAGGTGTTTTTGATGCATACAATGACTGAAGACAAGATAGACAACGCTTTAGAAGAAGGAAAGAATATAATGGAAAACAAAAGCGAGGATTGGGTTTGCCATTCACAGGCTATAGCTGCAACTATGTCGAACCGGATGGAGGTACTTGGTATGACACAACGAGCTTTGGCTGAGAAAATGAATTGTACCCAGCAGTATGTTTCTAAAGTGTTGAAAGGTCGTGAAAATTTGTCGTTGGAAACCTTATGCAAAATAGAAAATGCATTAGGTATCAAGATATTGCAAGCTATAATAAATAAGTAGTAACACCATAGCAGGATAAGAATATGTCAACACAAAGCGAAGCGGCGTTGGAAGCCGGACTGATAGCCACACTTCGACAAATGGACTACGAGTATGTCCAGATTGTCGAGGAAGATAATCTATATGCCAATTTCAAACGTCAGTTGGAGATTCATAACAAGAAACAACTGGCGGAAGTTGGTCGTACTTCATTTACGGATGAAGAGTTTGAGAAGATATTGATTTATCTTGAAGGTGGAAGTCGCTTTGAAAAGGCCAAGAAACTTCGTGACCTCTATCCGCTTGATACGGCAAACGGACAACGGATTTGGGTGGAATTTCTCAATCGTACCCAGTGGTGTCAGAATGAGTTTCAGGTCTCGAATCAGATTACTGTTGAAGGACGGAAAAAATGCCGCTATGATGTGACTATACTTATCAATGGTTTGCCATTAGTTCAGATAGAATTAAAGCGTAGAGGAGTAGAACTCAAACAGGCATACAATCAGATACAACGCTATCACAAGACCTCGTTTCATGGATTGTTTGACTATATCCAATTGTTTGTTATATCAAATGGTGTCAATACCCGCTATTTTGCCAATAATCCCAATAGCGGTTATAAGTTTACATTCAATTGGACGGATGCTGCCAATCATCCGTTTAATGAATTGGATAAGTTTGCCGTATTCTTCTTGGAAAAATGTACGCTTGGCAAAATCATAGGGAAATATATCGTGCTGCACGAGGGCGACAAATGTTTGATGGTGCTTCGTCCTTATCAGTTCTATGCCGTAGAGAAAATTCTGGATCGTGTGCAGAACTCCAATGATAACGGCTATATATGGCATACAACAGGAGCCGGAAAGACATTGACTTCGTTCAAGGCTGCCCAACTTGTGTCAGAGTTGGATGATGTGGATAAGGTTATGTTTGTTGTTGACCGACATGACCTTGATACCCAGACTCAATCGGAATATGAAGCGTTTGAGCCAGGAGCTGTGGATAGTACTGATAATACAGATGAACTTGTGAAACGACTTCAAAGTAATTCTAAGATTATCATCACTACCATTCAGAAACTCAATGCTGCAGTCAGCAAGACGTGGTATAGCAACAAGATTGAAACTATTCGCCACTCACGTATCGTGATGATATTTGACGAGTGCCACCGTAGCCACTTTGGGGATAGTCATAAGAAGATTATGAAGTTCTTTGACAATGCTCAAATCTTTGGCTTCACGGGAACACCTATCTTTACTGAAAATGCGGTAGATGGGCATACCACTAAAGAGATATTCGGAAATTGTCTTCATAAATATCTTATTAAGGATGCCATAGCCGATGAAAACGTGCTTGGGTTCCTTGTGGAGTATTATCACGGCAACGAAGTTGTTGACAACGACAATCAAGCTCGTATGGAGGAAATCGCCAAGTTTATCCTTAACAATTTCAACAAATCCACATTCGACGGAGAGTTTGATGCCTTGTTTGCCGTGCAATCTGTGCCGATGCTCATACGCTATTACAAGATATTCAAATCTTTGACTCCGAAAATCCGTATTGGTGCTGTGTTTACTTACGCTGCTAACAATAGTCAAGATGATGAACAGACTGGCATGGGCACAGGGCAGTATGCAAAAGAGAGCGTGGGCGAGGCGGATGAACTGCAAGCTATTATGGACGATTATAATAATATGTTCGGCACTGCCTTTACTACAGAAAATTTCCGTGCCTACTATGATGACATCAATCTGCGCATGAAAAAGAAGAAAGCGGATATGAAACCGCTTGACCTTTGTCTTGTCGTGGGTATGTTCCTTACTGGTTTCGACAGTAAAAAACTGAATACACTCTATGTGGATAAGAATATGGAATATCACGGTTTGCTGCAAGCGTTCAGTCGTACCAACCGAGTATTGAACGAAAAGAAACGTTTCGGTAAAATCGTTTGCTTCCGTGACTTGAAAAACAATGTTGATACGTCTATTAAATTGTTCAGCAACTCTGATAATCCAGAAGACATAGTACGTCCACCGTTTGAGGATGTAAAAAAGGAATATAAATGCTTGGCAACAGAGTTCCTGAAAAAATATCCTACACCCGGCAGTATAGATTTTCTGCAAAGCGAAAATGACAAGAAAAATTTTGTTCTTGCATTTCGTGATATTATCCGTAAACATGCGGAAATCCAGATATACGAAGATTATAGCGAGGATGCGGAAGATCTTGGTATGACCGAGCAGCAATTCAACGACTATAAGAGTAAGTATCTTGACATTACGGTTGGGTTTATTGAACCGCCTGTAAGTCCATCTGTAGTTGCAGAAGACCCTGTTCCGTATGGAAACAGTCAAGGATTGGAGGATATTGATTTCTGCCTTGAGCTTTTGCATAGCGACATTATTAACGTGGCATATATTCTTGAACTCATTGCGGAACTTGACCCATATAGCAATGATTATTCAGAGAAACGGCAACATATCATTGACACAATGATTAAGGATGCCGGGATGCGAGGCAAAGCCAAACTCATTGATGGCTTTATTCGAAAAAATGTTGATGAAGATAAGGAAAACTTCATGAGCGGACGTAGTAAGGCTGATGGTACAAGTGAATTGGAAGAGCGTTTGAATCAATATATTGTATCTGAACGCAATAAGGCTGTAAAAGATTTGTCGGATGATGAACAAATTCCTGCCGAAGTGCTGAATCTGTACATAAAAGAGTATGACTATTTGCAAAAGGAACAACCGGAAATCATACAGAAGGCACTGAAAGAAAAGCATCTTGGTCTTATAAAAACAAGAAAGGCGTTGACGAGAATAATGGAGAGATTGCGTAATATAATAAGAACATTTAATTGGGAGTAAATACATTACTATATGAAATTGGGAAAATTAGAACAGGTGACAGACCTTCGCTCTGTGTGGAAACATGAAGCCAAAGACTTTACTCCATGGCTTGCAAAAGAGGAAAATATGGAAATTCTCAGCGAAGCTGTTGGTATAGATATTGTCGTTGAAGAACAAGAGTCCAATGTAGGAGATTTTAGCGTTGACTTATTTGCGACAGAAGAGGATACCGGCAGACGAATAATAATTGAGAATCAGTTGGAAGAAACAAATCATGACCATCTTGGCAAAATCATAACTTATGCCTCAGGCAAGGATGCAGAGGTGATAATTTGGATTGTCAGAAAAGCACGTGATGAACATAAACAGGCAATAGAGTGGTTAAATCAGCATACTGATGACAAGTTTGAGTTCTTTTTGATAGAAATAGAATTGTGGAAAATCAACAATTCAGAACAAGATCCTGATTACTCTAAACCAGCTCCTAAGTTTAACATTGTAGAGCGACCGAATAATTGGGCGAAAGCAATGAAAAAAACAGCTGCACTATCAGAGACAGAAAACTTAAAATTGGCATTTTGGGAAAATTTCAATAATGAAGCTCCTCAATATACTGATTTTATGAAGAAGTTTAAGTTGCGGAAACCACAAGCGCAACATTGGTATGACCTTGGCATGGGGTCATCTGCCTATCATCTCTGTATGACATTAAACACTAAAAATAATTGTCTGTCAGCAGGATTATATGTTAACGAAGATAAAGAAATTATTGCCAAGTTCAAGTCTAATGGAGAACTTGTTACCAAAATATTAGGAATAGCTGACCCGAATGAGATTGAATGGCGATTAGACGATAATAAAAAAGCTAGTCGTTTCCTTGTCCTTCATCCTATGGGTGATATGACTGATAGAGACAATTGGAATAGTGGATGTGCTTGGCTCTGTGAAATGTGTGTAAAAATTAAGCAACTTGTAAACGAAATATTAAAATAAATATGAGCGAAGAACTGCAACAGAAACTCCGTGACCAGCTTTGGGAGGTCGCAAACCGTTTGCGTGGCAATATGTCGGCAAGCGACTTTATGTATTTCACATTGGGTTTTATTTTCTATAAATACTTATCAGAGAAAATTGAGAAGTATGCCAACAATGCCTTGGTGGATGATGAAATAACCTTTAAGGAATTGTGGGAAATGGACGATGCCGATGCTGTTGAATTACAAGAGGAAGCAAAGAACCAATGCTTGGAGAATATAGGCTATTTTATAGAACCGAAATTTTTGTTTTCGTCCGTGATAGAGGCTGTCAAACGAAAAGAAAACATTTTACCTATGCTGGAACGTTCATTGAAGCGTATCGAAGATAGTACGCTCGGACAGGACAGCGAAGACGATTTCGGAGGATTGTTTTCAGATATTGATTTGGCTTCACCTAAACTGGGTAAAACAGCCGATGATAAGAATACGCTTGTCAGCAATGTGCTTCTTGCATTGGACGACATAGATTTTGGATTAGAGGCATCACAGGAGATTGACATTTTGGGTGATGCTTACGAATATATGATTTCGCAGTTTGCAGCAGGAGCCGGAAAGAAAGCCGGAGAGTTCTATACACCTCAGGAAGTCAGCCGTATCTTGGCAGAGATTGTTTCTATCGGACACCAGCGTTTGCGCAATGTCTATGACCCGACTTGTGGTAGTGGCTCATTGCTTCTTCGTGCTGCAAGTATCGGAAATGCTGTAGATATTTACGGACAGGAAAAGAATCCAACAACCTACAACCTTGCCAGAATGAATATGTTGCTTCACGGCATCAGATTCAGCAATTTCAAGATTGAAAACGGCGATACGCTTGAATGGGATGCATTTGGCGATACACAATTTGATGCAGTGGTCGCAAATCCTCCATTCTCTGCCGAATGGAGTGCTGCCGACAAATTCAATACCGATGACCGTTTCAGCAAAGCAGGGCGACTTGCGCCAAAGAAGACAGCAGATTATGCTTTTATCCTACATATGATTTATCACTTGAACGAAGGTGGTACGATGGCTTGTGTCGCTCCACACGGTGTTTTGTTCCGTGGTAATGCCGAAGGGGTAATACGCCGTTTCCTGATAGAAAAGAAAAACTATATCGATGCCATTATCGGTTTGCCCGCTAATATATTCTATGGTACAAGTATTCCGACCTGTATCCTTGTAATGAAGAAATGCCGTAAGGAAGATGACAATATTCTGTTCATAGATGCAAGTAAGGAGTTTGAGAAAGTCAAGACACAAAACAAACTGCGTAAAGAGCATATCGACAAGATTGTTGACACATATCGCGAGCGAAAAGAAATAGAAAAGTACAGCCACCTTGCCACTTTACAGGAAGTTGCCGATAACGACTATAATCTGAATATCCCTCGTTATGTCGATACCTTTGAAGAAGAAGAACCTATTGACATTAAAGCTGTAATGGCAGAAATCAAGGAGTTGGAAACCAAACGTGCCGAACTCGACAAGGAGATAGAAGTATATCTTAAAGAATTGGGATTGGTTGAATAATAGTGTTATGGCAGAGATAGATAACATCCCGGAAATGCGTCCTTCATTCGACAATATCCGTCGTCACGATGAGAACGACAATGAATATTGGAGTTCACGTGACCTATGCGCTGCTATGGGATATTCGGCTTATTGGAAATTCCAAAAAGTCATAGATAAAGCAATCAAAGTAGCCGGTATAAAAGGAATGAATATTGATGAGCATTTCAACCAAGCGGTTGATATGGTGAAGATAGGCAGTGGCTCGTTCCGTAAAGTCAGTATCTTCCGCTTGTCACGTATGGCGTGTATGATTATTGCTGAAAATGCTGATGCAAAAAAAGTATTGGTACAACAGGCAAGAGATTACTTTTCTCAAACCACATCTACCAACGAATTGGTGCTCAACTCTTATAGTTCCAATCTGTTACTATATAAAACCGCACAAGGAGAAGTTCGAGTAGAGGTAATATTTAATAGTGAAACATTCTGGATGTCGCAAAAGCGCATGGCAGACCTGTTTGGGGTGGATGTACGAACCATCAACTATCATCTTGGACAGATTTATGAATCCGGTGAACTTACCAAAGAGGCAACTATCCGAAAAATTGGGATAGTTCAATCAGAGGGAGAACGAGATGTGGAGCGTACACCGTTGTTCTATAATTTGGATGCCATCATAGCGGTAGGTTATCGTGTCAATAGCTATCAAGCCACTCAGTTTCGTATTTGGGCTACGTCTGTCTTGAAGGAATTTGTCATTAAAGGATATGCTCTTGATGATGAAAGACTAAAACAGGGAAAGCATTTTGGGAAAGATTATTTTGATGACTTGCTGGAGCGTATTCGTGAGATACGCACATCGGAACGCAGATACTACCAGAAGATAACAGACATCTATGCGGAATGCAGTGCTGATTACGACCCGAAATCGGATTGTACTAAATTGTTCTTCAAAATGGTACAAAATATGATGCACTTGGCTGTAACTCATCGTACCGCTGCTGAAATAGTGTATGAACGTGCCGACTCTGAAATGCCCCATATGGGATTGACCACTTGGAAGAAAGCACCTGATGGTAGAGTCCAGAAGTCCGATACGATTGTGGCAAAGAACTATTTGTCAGACAAAGAGATTTCTGAACTTAACGGCGTAACTAACGCATTCCTTGAATTTGCAGAACTTCGTGCCCAACGCCACATCATCACAACAATGGAAGACTGGACGTCTTGAACAGTTTCTTGGCACGATGGATTATAAGGCACAAGATACTGCCGGTAAAGTTTCACAAGAAGCAGCACGAGAGAAGGCGTATGGTGAGTACGAGAAATATAAAGTGATTCAAGACCGTTCTTTTATCTCTGATTTCGACCGGTTTAATAATGGCGACAAATTGTTGCCGTTTGATATTAACCCAGATAAAGAATAATGATTATGGCAAATAATAACGAAAATAAAATCCTCAATGTTCCAAATCTGAGATTCCCGGAGTTTACGGGCGAGTGGAAGAAATATCGGTTAGATGAAATGGGTGAATCTTTTATAGGTCTTACATATAGCCCTAAAGATGTCGTGGAGAACGAAGGTACTATTGTTTTCCGCTCATCTAATATACAAAATGGACAGATAGATTATAGTGACATCGTTAGAGTTTCAAAAACAATAAAAGAACGTATTATTACACGAGAAAACGATTTACTTATTTGCGCGAGAAATGGCAGTCCTCGTCTTATAGGTAAAAATGCGCTCATTAAAAAGACAGACGCGAATAATACTTTCGGCGCATTTATGATGGTTTATCGTAGTATTGATAATGATTTTATACATCCATTATTGAGTACTCGTAGATACGTTTCGCAAGTAGGAGAAAATTTAGGTGCAAGAATAAATCAGATAACTACATCAGACTTAAATTCATTTGAGTTCTTTTTTCCAAAGGATGATGGAGAGAAAAGAAAAATTGGTAAATTATTTGATTTACTCAACGAGCGCATTGCTACCCAAAACAAAATCATTGACAAGCTACAATCCTTAATCAGCGGACTAAATGATTTTCTTCATCTGCAAGTTGGTGGTTTATCAACTTCATTTGAGGAACTGGGAACTTCATACTCAGGATTATTAGGCAAGAGTGGAGATGATTTTGGCAAGGGCAAACCTTATATTACATACCTCAATATTTACAGCAATAGTATCGTCAATGAGGAACAGGTTGATTATGTTATAATAGGCGATAATGAGAAGCAGAATACTCTCCTTTATGGCGATTTGCTGTTTACTCTATCATCCGAAACTCCTGATGAGGTCGGTATAGGTGCTGTTTACCTTGGTGAAAGTGATAAATATTATCTTAACAGCTTTTGTTTTGGACTGCATATGACAGCCACCAATAAGGTATATTCACCATATTTAGCTTACCTCGTATCAAATAGCATTTTCAGAAAATTCATATATCCGTTGGCACAAGGAAGTACACGATTTAATCTTCAAAAAAATGACTTCATGAAGAAGAAATTTTTACTACCAACATTTGAGAACCAAAAAGAAATCGCTCGAACTCTCAATGCTTTATCAAGCAAACTGGAGACAGATCGAAAACTATTATTGAATTATCAAGAGCAAAAGCAATATCTATTAGGGGCAATGTTTATATGAACATACTTTGCGAAAGATATGTCTTCTGTTGTTCAAGCAAAACTAACGACAACCTCTCTATGTTGAGTTTAATTTGTACTTTACGCAATAACTCTGCTATTGGTCTAATACCTACTTCTTCTTTAGGATATGGTACCATATTATTGAGAAAAGTCTGGTTGCTTATATTGATAGTGTTTTTTGCCCCTTTCTGAATAAGTGGACTAAGGTAGTTCGTTGTTACAATTGAAGATAGAAAGTAATAATGCAAAAAGCATCCAGCCTCATTAGAATAAGGCTCATAAACTCCATATAGAGGAGAAACAGCAACGGGGTGTTTTTGAAAACTCTGCTTGATGATTCCGTAAGGGAAATTGCCAGTAGGAGATTTTGTGTAAACAATATCTCCATACCTGACAACATTATATTTAGAAGTATCACTTGCTGCAAAAGAACGTCCGAGATATTCAATTTGGTTTATAACACCCTCTGAAACAGACACAGAGTTTACTTCATATCCATTGCTATTTTTCTCCTTACGTTCAGTAAGCAATTTGGAAAGATATATCATCTCCCACGTATTATCATTCAATCCCTTTTGAATAGCATTCTGTATAATTCCGCTGATTAAGGATTCATATTCAGCAATGTCCGCAATTATAGATTACATATTTAGCAATGAAGCCCAATCTTATAGAAAGCGAGTTCTTCTTTCGGATGTAGCAACAAAAATTACACGAAAGAATACTAATAATCAAATTTCTAACGTATTGAGTAATTCAGCCAATCAGGGTATCATTCCTCAAAATGAAGTGTTTGACCGTGAAATTGCTAATGAAGACAATACTTCAAACTACTTTGTAATATCACAGAATGACTTTGTTTATAATCCGCGCAAGTCGATTACTGCCCCTTATGGACCGATAAACAGATACCATGGAGAAACTGATGGGGTAATTTCGCCATTGTATTTATGTTTTAGGAGTCATAGTATTGATGTAGAATATCTTCGTTGGTATTTCCAAAGTGATTCATGGCATAAATATGTCTACCAAAATGGTGATACAGGTGTTAGGCATGATAGGGTAAGCATCAAAGATGAAACATTCTTCTCAATGCCATTGTACATACATAGCGCAGAGGAACAGATGGAAATAGCAGAACGGCTGAATAAAATAGAGTCATTAGTGAGCATAGAAGAGCAATTTTTATTTCGGCTTAAAAGTCAGAAGCAATACTTACTCCATCAAATGTTCATATAAACATCTGTTGGAGTAGGTATTGCCGTTGTAATAGTAAATTGTCATAAAGTTTTTTCTCTATGGATATTTTAGAAGTCAACTTGTTGAGTACATTAGCTATAGCTTTTTGTTCTTGAAGGCTTGGAATGCGATGAACAGTTTTGAAATAATCATTTACAGATAGATTCAGTAAACCATGATTTCTCGCTCCCTCACCTGCAATATCAGCAATACCTTTGTACCATTTCTTTGATTCAAAATAGTGTACAAGAAAATCAGAATCAATTCTTGTTGTGTCAGGTCGGAAGCAGATATATAAAGGAGAAAGTACACCTTTGGAATAAAGATCCAAGCGTTTGACCGTTCCCCATGCGTAATCACCTGAATAACTTTTATTGTAAGCAAAATCACCTTTTTGTAGGAGATAATAACCTTCCAGATTATCGCTTGCTACTGATTTGTTGAAGAAGTCTTCTTGACTGACCAAACCAAACTGAGCAGCAATTGTAAGAACTAATGCGCATTGGCTATTTGAGTTTTTTGTGCGTATGCGTTGGCATATATCAGAAAGGTGTATCTGGTGCCATTCTTCGGTAAAACCAGTAAGCCTTTTTTGTGGAGAAGATTCATTTGGATGACAGAATAACTTATCTATAATTGCGGACTTTAGTTTTTTCAAATCCTCAATGATTTTGTTTTGGGTAGCGATACGCTTGTCAATAAGCTCTAAAAACTCACTTATTCGACGTTGTTCTTTTATGGATGGAAACCTTACCATATTTGCGAGTACTTCTCCATTTCCTATCTTCATATCGTGTTTTGCTCCAATACGAACTATTGGTTTGAAATATCTATTTGTCCGATCTTTAGAAGCAAAATAGTATTCAATGAAAGAAGGGTATGCGGTTTCCTGTACGGAATAGACTGCATAAAGTGTGGAGACTATCCCATCATTGCCTCTGTTCATCTTTACAATTCCATAGGGGAATTCACTTAAGGGGCTTTTTGTATATACAATATTGTTGCGGCGCACAATATGATACGGTAGAACGGATTGGCCTGCATATGACCGGCCTAAAAGTTCAATCTGGTTTACTATGCCCTTATCTCCAGAAACTGACAGTACTTCTGCTTTTGAGAATACTCCTTTGGTGTTACGTTCCTTGTTTTCCACTAAATACTCCTTTAGCAAGGACTGTTTCCACTCCCCAGTAAATTCCGGGAATCTCAGATTTGGAACATTACCCATTATATTTCTCTAATTATAGGAAACCCCTAAAAAAGCAATTATGACAAAGAAATCAATTAGAGAAATTGCGATGGCTTGGCGAGAAGACAAGCGTCCGTATGTGAAGCAATCAACATTTGCAGCTTATATGTTGATTCTGGAAAACCATCTTTTACCATATTTTGGTGAAAGTGATGCGTTAAACGAGAAAGCGGTACAAGATTTTGTACTACAAAAACTCAATGGTGGTATGAGTGTAAAATCGGTAAAGGACATTCTTATTGTGCTCAAAATGGTGATGAAGTTCGGAGTAAAACACGAATGGATGAACTATTCAGAATGGGACATAAAATACCCTACAACTGAAACGAGCAAAGAGTTGGAGGTATTGACTGTAGCCCATCACAAGAAAATATTGGACTACATTCGTCAAAATTTCACATTCCGTAATTTGGGCATCTATATAAGCCTAAGCACCGGACTCCGTATTGGCGAAGTTTGCGCCCTGCGCTGGAGTGACATTGATGTGGATAGCGGAACTATCAGCGTTCAGCGTACCATAGAGCGTATATATATTATCGAAGGTGAAATGAAACATACTGAGCTGGTTATCAATACGCCTAAAACAAAGAACTCCTGCCGTGAAATTCCTATGAGCAAGGAGTTGCTTGCTTTGGTGAAACCACTGAAAAAAGTGGTAAATGCAGATTTCTACATACTCACCAATGAACCCTCGCCCACAGAACCACGAACATATCGCAATTATTACAAGCGGTTGATGGAACAACTTGGTATTCCCAAATTAAAATTTCATGGGCTGCGTCATAGCTTTGCTACACGCTGTATAGAAAGCAATTGTGACTATAAAACAGTCAGTGTATTGCTGGGACATTCAAATATCAGCACCACGCTCAATCTTTATGTCCATCCAAATATGGAACAGAAAAAGCGTTGCATTGCCAAGATGTTCAAGTCGCTTGGCAAATAACATTTAACAGGTATGTAACTTCTGTGCGATCATTTGAAGAAAAATGGTCTAAGTTTAGCAAAAAACAAGTCTAAGCGAAAATGTACTAAGCTCAGTCATTGAATTGAATAAAACGTATAAGATGCCCGACAAGTACCCGACATGCACCCGACAAGTTCAAAGGAAATAGTTATGATGATTGAAGTATGGCTTGTATGCACTTTTAATTCAAATGTCAAATCGCAGAGCTATATAACAATCCTGTAACCGCCGTAACTGTTACGGCCGTAACTGTTACGGCGGTTACAGGATTGTTATAGTCTCTGATATGACCAAACAAATGCCAATGATAATTGCTTCCTAAAGATTCGGTCACTTCCAATTACGTCCATTTATCCAAAATCTTCGGTGCGATTATAGCCATGACAGTCCCCGAAATTGCAATAAGGGCACAGATGGTAACAGCTTTCCAAATCAGGCTTGAATGCAATATCTCAACGTTTGCCACTATTATGCTGGCGAAAAAAGAAGATAGGGCTACCAGTATTATAATAGTGATGTAAAATGCTGTAACCGGAACTGGGATGGTATTGCCGGATTTTTTCATTCTTCGCTCGGCTTCTTTACATTTGCTCTCAATTTGGCTGAGAAAATCGCATAGAAGTCTTGCTCCGAATTCCACTGCCAACTTATGCATTTCTTTAGAAATGATAGGCTTACACTCTCGTATAGAGCCGGACAGATTTTCAACTTCCGTTCTCAACTTGAACACGTTGTCGTTCAGCTTGGCAAGTTCTTGCGTATCGATATTGAGCAGGCGGTTTTCTTCCTCCTGATATTCATTCTTAGGGTTGGACTTTATTGCTTCCGCTTCTGCCATTTCTGCGGAAAAGTCGAATTTCTTTTTCATTTGATTATCGTTTTAATCCTGATTTTGGTTTCTTTCCGAGCAGACGACCGGCAGCACGAGCACATCTCCGTGCCCATTGCAAATCGTCTTCGTCCTTATCTCTCCAAGGCAAATCGCTTTGAGAACCTCCACCACCGCTTCCGGTGGTAACGTTGGGCGTTTCAAGCAGTCCGACAAAAATAGCTACAGCCATATCGGTAAGAGCTTGACTGTTCTCTGTATCTCTGTAGTCAAACTCATCGTTGAAACAGTCAAGTACTTTTTCCGGAATATAGAACCGATGTTCCTTATCGTTATGATTAAGCGTATAGGAAATAGTATCGGGATGATAAGTGCTATATCTGGAATGCTCTGCGGATGCTGACGGTTTGAAATTCTGCTCCGTTTGAGTTTCCTTAGGCTGATTCTTCAAAGCGGTAACTTGTGGCTTATGATGCAGTTTGTTCCATGTTTTAGGAAGTTTTGAAATCATCAGATTCCGGGCAACTCCTAATTCGGAAGCCTTGTATTTGGTATTGCCGTTTACAAGTGCGTAGCCCCTGATAACGTGTTGCGCATCCTTTCTTTCGTGTACAGAGTAACCTTTTCTAGTGAGGGTATTTTTATACTCTTCCCAAGACCATTCAGGCATTGACCTCAGCGCATCCATGCAATCACGATTCACCTGATGGATATTGGTGTATCGGATTTGTACGGCAGTTGTCCAACCACGTTTCTTTGCTATTCGCTCGGCAGCACGTTGCGCACGAAGATGAATGTTGTGGTCGTTGTTGATATTACCGTCTTCATCCAAACGGCAGACAGCAGCATGAAGGTGTGGAACTTCGCCATCGGATTCCTTATGCAGCCAGACCGTGTATTTGCTGTTAGCCAGATTGGTCTGGCAGGAACGGACTTTTCCGTCCTTGCCGGTAAACACTTGTTTGTCAAACTCCGCAGCGAAATCCTGCCAAAGCTTTTGCCAGTCTTCAATGTCGAAGAAACGGGTGTGTTCGGCAGAGGGGCTTAGCTCGATTCTGATGACTGAGTTCTTGATGGGCTTGAAACGTGATAAGGTCAGTTGCATGGAGTTCCATATCCCCAGAGTGTCCGGTTGCGACGGCATCAGATTGTCCAATACCCGATAGATTTTCTCCGGGTGTTTTTTGTTCAGAGATTCGCCGGTAATATAACGGATGGCGTTTATGCCGTGCGATATTGCTTTAGCTTTTGCTATCATACTTCTTCGGATTTTTCGTTGGACGGAATCTTGTTTCTCTCTTTTACGGCATTGAGAAATTGGCAGACGCTTTCAGCAATATTGCCAAGTTCTTTGAGCCAGCCTACCATGAACGGCACCTGATTGAACAATATCATTCGTTGCTTTGTGGACATTCCGCGAAGTGCAGAAGTGTATTTTACAAGGTCTGACCGACAGTTATCCAGATTCTGCAACAGGTCTGTTTCTTCTTTTGTGAGCCTCGGTCTGGGCCGGTAGTTGTATGCACAGGCAAGCAAGTAATCGCTTACTGTCATACCGCATTGCTCAGCTTGTGATTTTATATACTCCTTCTGACCGGGAGTTACTTTTGCTCCGATAAAGACGGATCTTGTCTCTTTATTCTCCTCTGGAGATTGTGTTTGTTCTTCAATATTTTGTTCCATATAAATCGTTGTTATAATAGTGAATAGGTGCGAGCTTGCGAGTACCGCACCGGCGAAGTCTCTGAGCAGGCAAGGGTGCCAATGTACAACCGTAACGCAGTGAGGTTATACCTTGGCATATCTCGCAACAGTTACCTGTTGATGCTTCACGGCAAGCCGTATATAATGTACATACAGAATCGGCAGACGGATTGGAATCAGGATTTGATATATTCTACTATAAAAGGGTAGGGAATGAAACCGCATACTGCAATCCTTGACCACTTTGCTTTATTCCTATATGTACGCCCCTGCACTAAAGTAAAGTTCTACGGCTGCACTAATTGCATCAAGATTAATAATGATAGTCAGGATTGAATTGGTATTCTTTCCCTTCTTTTGTCACCATCCGTTTATTGCCGAGAAAGGTAGCTACTTTGACCGCTTTGTTATGACCGAGTTTTACGCCCTGTAACCCGTAGCCGTCTTTCAGTCGTTCCAGATAGTTGTCGTAACCGGTAATATTGCCATCGGCAAAAATGGCATCCAACGCAGCACGATGTACGCTCTCCGTGATTTCCTTGTATGGCTCAAAAGGTTCTTTGGTCGGTCGTCCGAGTTTCTTCTCTTTGGATATATAGGATTCCACCAGTTCAGGCAAGGCACATTCGTTTATGCGGAAAGCGAAAGGTTCAAACTCACGGTCGCGGATATGAATGGCTTCGACACAGCTGATAGTTTTATCATCTTTATCCACTTCCACCTGCATGATGGTTTCCGCTTTGTTGTTGAGTTCCGTGCCAATGTGACCACGGGCATGTTCATCATTCTTGTTCTGATGCAGGATGGTGTGGATATGAATCTGACGGTCGTCAGTCCACTGCATGAATTTGGAGATAATATTGGTGGCTTCATTCGGAGAATTGATGTCATACATAAAATCCCTGATGCCATCTATAATGACCAGTCCCAAATTCGGAATTGTGCCAATGGCCTGTTCGACTATTGCAAGTCTCATTTCGGGAGAATATTTCCGCAGACCTAACATAATCAGATTGTCAGAATCAGCATCCTTTGGTAGTCCTGCCAAACAAAGAATGCGTTGTAGCACCTTTTGGCAATGAGGTTCTCCCTGTTCGGTGTCGATATACAATATCGTCCGTTTATTTTCCGGGAACGATGAACGGTAATGGAGTACAGTGCTATTGGCCAATGCGGAAGCTGCAATGGCTGAAACATTGAAAGTTTTCTTGCTCTTGGCTTTACCGATGGATGCACTGAAGTTGCCCAATGTTCCGATAATGGAGTCGTCCACCATCAGAACCACAGGCGACTGTTCGTATGTGTTGGTTACGCTCACGGTAGCCTCCTTTATGTAAATAGCCAGTTCCTCGGCTGTCGGAATGTTATTGTTCGTCTTCTCCATAGCCTACCAGTTTTTAGAGTTTGGTTTACGACGATGGGAAGCGAGCAGCGCATCATTCTCTTCCTCGAAACTTTGCGGAACGGCGGTCTTACGTGATGACTCCAACCATTTATCCAGCTCATCACGATAGATGTAGAGGTGCTTGCCTTGTTTTATAACCGGAATATCGTCCTTTTTGACCTTGTAATAAAAGGTCGATAGCGGCATTTTGAGATAGGCGCAAGCCTCCTGCACGGTCATGGGGACGTGCGTGTTCTCCTTGACCTCGTTTTGCTTGGAAAGTTTTTCGGTCAGCAGACTTTCCATACTTGCGATTCGGTCGCATAACTCTCCCAGCACTTCGGGAAGGTCATTGAATGTGAATTGATTCTTAGACATGATTCAAATGTTTTATTTGTTAAACATGCTGCAAACCAACACAATGATACTATGCAGACCTTCGTCATCAGGAGGTAATTTTTCCGTCAGCGACGGAATCATTTCAGTCGGTCAAAACCACTGTCTCATCGTCTGCTTTTTTGAGGCAATTGAAATAATACTCTCCTTTTAGGGGAATGTCAAGTGGGATTTTACAAATACCTGTAGTCCGTAGATTTTTTGATAGATAAAACAGAGTAGCATTTTTCAATTCGTGTGGGAATATAGTTTTTATGAATTCTGCGCATTTTTCCACCGGGATATTCAACCTTATACCGATATTCCATACAAAATGCCGTATGTCGAGAGTGTTTAATGGGTTGTCGAATTTGGAACGTATGGGCTTGTATAAATCACATTGCCCATGGGCAAAGCACTCTATGTTTTCGTGAAGCGTAATAAGGTCATCTTTTGAAAGAAATTCAGCCATACTATATGTGGTATATTCGTGCATGACACGCATAATGTCAGCTTGCTGCTCTGCCTTTTCCCGTTCTATTTCAGCTATGCGTTCGTCATAACCATCTGTGTAATCATTCTTTACAGTCGGCACTTCTATAACTTCCATAACTTCTACTTCCGGGGTAATGGTACCAGATGGCTGCTTGATTTCAAGTGGGATGGATTCTTTTTGCTTGCCAAAAGAAATACATACGTTATTCTTGATAAGGTGGCGATAGAAAAATCTTTGAGAGAACGCGCATGAAAGAGTTAAGAGCACGATGGTCAATATAATAGGTGTGGTATATTCCATCAGGTTTATTTGATGGTAGTTATAAAGATAAGTGGCGATTACCGAGTATGAAGTAACGCTTACTGCAAGTATGAAACTTGCCTTTTTCCTGTGAATTTGAATACTATCTGTCATAATCTATTGTTGTTTGGATGAAATGATGGTGCAAAGTTATAAGCACATTTCCAGATAGTTATAAATAAGTGTAGTAAATCGGTCAATTTTTAAGAAAATATAGGCTTAGAGTATGATAATCACTCGAAAATCATACTCTAAGCCTATGAAATGGAGTAAAATAGGAGAGTTTAGTCTTTGCGTGTCAAAGTGATTTTCTTGCTGGCTTCACGCTTGTTGCTGTCCACGACTTTCATGTAACGCATCGTGGTGGTGATGCTTTTGTGCGCCATCAAGCTTTGTATGGTACGGATGTCTGTTCCGGCAGCACCCTGGAGGGTTGCGAATGTTCTCCGATATGAATGGAATGTTATGTTCTTGGTTATTCCGGCAGAACGAATCCACTCTTTCATTGGTACTTGTGTCCAACTACGCATAAGTCCCTTGAATACCAGACCTTTCTTCTCAGAACTGTATCCTATCAGCCCTAATGCCTCCTCGCTGATGGGAATGATGTCTTCCGCTTTGTTTTTCTGTGTGATGATATGCACACATTTCCCTCCGGCAGAGTAGTCCACTATGTCTTCCCAACGTAGGGCGAGGATATCGCTGATGCGCAAGCTGGTCATACAGGAAAACAGCGATGCGATTTTCACAATAGGCTTTTTACATGGCGTTTCAGCTAACTGGTACAATTCTTCAACAGATAAAGCTTCTTTCATAGTGTCTTCTGTTTCAATTTTTTCCAAGAAGTCATTGACATTGGTCTTTATCATCCCATTGCGATATAGTATTTTCAAGAATCCTCTGAAAGTAGACCAGTATCCTGATGCAGAGTTTCGTGTGATACGTCCGTCGCGTCTTAGTTTTTTGGCGCTCAGAAGGTATTCCCGAAACTTGTTGCACAGGTCGATGTCAATCTCTTCAAAGGTGCATTTGCCGTGTACGAAGTTCTTGAAATGGAGATAGACGAACTCCCATTTCTGGTCGTGCTTGCGGAGTTGCTGACGATAGTATTCCAAGAAATCACCCTTTAGTTTGTACCGGTCGAAGAAGTCATACCGTTCATTTACGACAGATTCAAATCTGCGGCAACGGATGGCTTCGGCTTTCTCGGTCATTACATCGTTGAAATTCTGCTCCCGTTTGTTCTTCGGGTTGGCATAGATATAAATGCCAAGCGACTCGTGACGGATTACTTTCATCGTTTCCTTGTCTCTATATCCCGGATAATAATCCAGATAGAACGACAACATTTTGTTCTTTAGAGGTCTTGTCCTCAATGTTACAGTTTTACATTCGTGCATACTCTTCTATATTATATTGTTGTTAATAATTTGCTGCAAACCAACGAAATGGTTCTATGCAGACCATGCTCATTGTTGAATAATTTTCCTGTCTGCAATGGAATAATTTTCAGGTGACGGATTTTTCAGCCATCACTTTGTCGAAATCCTCTTTCAGCAGGAACATGGATTTGCCGTGGTGCATCTTTCGGATGTTGTTATACCGGGCATAGTTGTAGACATCATCTCTGCTCAAACCAGATTTTTCCATCGCCTCGGCTACGCTGTAATACTTTTCGCGTTGGTCGAAACCTCCGTTCTTGATAATGTCGATATGGTCTTTGGAGTATTGGACTTTACCGTAAACTACACGGGAGGGGATTTTATGGCGATGTACAAACGAGCATCTGGCATCTTTGCTCATACCGTATATTGCTTCCATCTGATCTGCGCCAATCCATTCTTTGATATTGTCAGCAGCTTTGTATTTGGCGAAGAAACGGTTTACTGCCAGTTGTTCGTAATAGTTGAATCCTCCGTGACTGATTTTCGGGATGTCGTTTTCACGGCACAGCCTACAAATGGTTTTCTTGGTCATCTGATATGTGACTGCAATCTGTTCTGACGAGTAGTAGCCATCGGGAATTGTAAAAGGCTCTTTCTGTACCTGCTGACCGGATTTGCTTTCGCGCTTCTTGGGTGTATATGTACCGTCCCGATGCTCACGATATACTTTGTCAAACTCGGTGCGCAATACCATAGTTCGGCTTCCTTGCTTGAACCTCGTTATATCGTATTTGTTGACATAATAGCTGATGTTTATCTTGGTAAGCCCATATTTCTCGGTGATTTCCGAATAGGTATAATAGTCGGGATTCAGTTTGTCCTGCTTTTCTTTGATAGCGTCTATATGGGCACGGGAATAATACACCTCGTGGTGGCGGTTGATTCGGGGAATGTTGTGCCGCAGGGCAAAGGTGATAACGGCATTACGGCTCATACCGTACTTTTCCATGACCTGCTCCGGCGTGTAATAACAATCCGGATTGATTTCTTCGGCAAGGTCGGCAAAATATTTGTCTATAAGGGTGCGGTTGTAGAATACACGGCTACCTTCTTCAATCTTTGGGATGTTGTATAGTTTGCAGCGACGATACAGGGTTTTCTTCTGGATTTGGTATTTCTCCAGAATCTCATTCGTGGTGTAATAGAGGACGGTCTGTTTTCGTCCATAGCTGCGCTTCTTGTAATCGGGTGCATTGTCGAACATCTTTTCAATGTCGGATTTGCGTATGATGGTATGCCCGCGAAGTTGCAAAGCCCGAATGATACCGGCAGCCATGTGTCGGTAGATGGTGGCACGACTGATGCCTAAAAGGGTAGCGGCTTCGGCAGGGGAGAGGAACGGTTTGCCTCCCACAATGCCGACTTCCTGCATCGGTTGCTCGCTTTGCCTCGCTTCGTACTCCTGCAATTTCTGCTTGCGCTTCCTGTCTTTATACGCTTTTTCTGTACACGATTTGCTGCAAAACCGTGTTACCATCGTGTGTGCTATAAATGGTTTGCCGCACCACTGGCATTTTCTCTGTACCTCCATATATTGGTCGCCTTTAATTTCGTCGATTTCGTCTCAACGCGTCTCACAATTTCTCACAGCGTCTCACGCTGTGTCTTCTATAGCGGTTTCGCTCATTCTCATAGCGTCTCACATCGTGCCTAAGATGTCGTTATGATGAGTGCGAGTAGCCCGCTTATTTGTTCGGCGGTAGAATTATGGTACAAAAAGATGCTGAAAATCGGCAGTCTTTCAGAATTGACAGGAATGGATATAAAAATAAAAGTCGCTGGATTTCAGCGACTTTATTCTAAATGGTTATGGTTGCTTATGGCTGTTTACAAGCCATCATTTGCCGATGCAAAAGTTTTGAAATATATTTTGCAATGTTTCTTCCGAGGTTATACCTC
>OCHM01000579.1_pt1 | contig 22471 bp, 17 predicted proteins | sample 1538901 | NCBI WGS metagenome assembly OCHM01 (sample SAMN04571734, study PRJEB22368) | human gut metagenome | biome: human gut; material: stool | host: Homo sapiens | place: Luxembourg | collected 2012-11-08 | reverse complement strand
TTTTGTCAGGATTGTTGACAAAAAACTCAAAGGAGTGTTATTGCTGAATAGTTACTTCAAGCCGCACAGTTGAAAATAAAAGTTACCGCATCCTGAGTGCGCCCACAATGATTCTCAACCGTACTGCTCGATTTACCAAATTCTGCTTTTGTTTTTAAAGTTCTGATGGTTCAAACGTTATAACACAAGCGCTGCCGGAAATATCTCCCACATATCTGTATTTAAGACCCGTATTGGCATTCTTGCAAACCTTAATCATTTGCTTCATCATTGGATCTGGACTTGCTATCGCTTCTTGCAAAGTTGCTTTAACAGCCGCTTCGTTTTGCTCTACACTCTCGATAGGAACCATATTTTCATCTATGCTATAATTGAAAACAAAATAATTACCTTCGAGAGCAGCAGATGACAGCGTCGTGTATTCGTCAACTTGCATTGGGCATTGTGCATTGGTAGATGTTACATTGATTTCCAATATTTCACGAGGAGAGACCGGGTCGATTTTCCCTTCTGCCAAATCCTTTATTTCGTCTTTGGTCAGTCTAATCTTAAGGTTCTCGTTGCCTTCCTCCAGCTGCATGATTATTGTCAGTTTGGAGTCTGCCTTTGCGATTTCTTTCATCAATTGGCGGCCCGACGGTGAATTGGCCCAGTTTCCAAGCATTGCTCTTTTAAGCGTATTTTTTAGCTTGTTCAAGACATTTGTTTTGATGGGCAATTCTTTACTGATTGTCATAGTAATGATGACTTCATCAGCATCCTCATCGAATTGGTAGCTTGAAATACTACCCACCAAGCCTAAATCTATAGGACATTCCTTATTGGCAGCCTCTATTTTCGCTTTCAGTTCTTTCTTTGACGAATCACATGAATAAAAGCCAAAGGACGTCAACAACAACAATGTAACTAAAAGGTAATGTTTCATACTCTTCAACCCTAATCCGTGTCGGGCACAACCTCTAAGTGATTTTATATTTACGAACGTAAAAACATCTTGACTTTTATAGGCCCCTCCTCATTTTACTATTACTTCTCATGCTTTCAAGTTCTTGGCAACTAAGCCTGATAAAAACTGTCTTTCCAGTTCTATCACCTATGAACTTATATCCCAAACCCTTATTCGCTTTTAGACACAGCTGCTTGAACATGACAGCATCTGCATCTGCACTTTTAAGATTCTTCTTGATATTTTGCTTTACTTCATATTTATTCTGTTCCATAAGATCCATATCAAGAACATCTTCATCACACTCATAGTTATACATGACATAATCTCCATCCAAATAACATTTTTTTACAACAATCCCCTCTTCGGCGGTCATGGGAAACTCACTATTCGCTTCCGCTATCCCCTCTTTTAAAAGGGTTAAATTCTCTTCTTCAGGACTAATTTCTTCTACTTCATCAACGAAGGCGACCGCACACGTATCAATATCCGTCGTATCAACCACACACGTATCAACATCCGTCGTATCAACGTACGCAGTATCAGTATCACCCTCAAGAGATTCTTCATGACCTGCTGTTTTAATTAATAGCAATCCTCCTACAAATAATACTAAGAAAAAGATGGCGACCAATACTTCGAGTATGGGATATGACTCAGGCTTCTCACCCGTAGGAACCACTGGCTCTGGGTTAGGAGCAGTTGGAGGATTAACTTCCATTCCTCCACCAGTATTGCTACCGGGTGCCTCTTGTTTTCCTGTTAGCGGTATGCCCTCATGGGCCAGCTTAGTAACATCCTCATTTTCTTCATTCGTCTGAGGTTCGAAAGGAGGCAACTTCGTTCCACACTTTTTGCAGTACTTTGCTTTATCATTGGTTATTTCCGTATTACATTTAGGACATTTTCTCATATCATCACATTTTTACGGTTTAATCAAAAAGTCAACAACCTATTATTTTTACAAAAATCCAAGTTCTGACCATCAGGATACTCCTGCTGTCAACTATCACAAATAGACACGACAGACGATATTGATAGCCAGTTGCAAAAACAAAAAAACGGGCACACAAATCGTAAACTTCTTATGAAGCGTTTTATGCCTAAAGAAAATCATGGCACACAAAGCCCCGAATGCGCCTCCCAATAGTGAGAAGAGAAGCAGCAATAGCTCTGGAACCCTGGTTTTTTGGACACACGCCAAATGCTTGTCCCATGCGAACAAGACAAACGTCATGATGCTCATGACATATAATATAAACAGATCGGGATAACTCATAGTTTACTCTAACGCTAACAAATCACATGAAACATACGACTACAAAAGTCCTCAAAAAACGGCCACACTACGATAAGCAGCCAAAGCGTAGCAAGAGCCACCAAGACCTCAACGACAACTATCCACCAACCATAGCCAGCCTTTTCTGTTTTCTCCTGCAGGAGATATTCATACTCGTCTTGTTCCAAGGTAAAGGAGATGGGGGCATACTGTGTCTGATTCGACCCATTGTTGATCGTCGCCACCACAGGAGTGTCCAGTTTGAACAATCCCTCTTCGAAAAAAGTGTCTCCGTTTTCGTCCAACTGGACCGTTTTCGCCTGCTGACCTTGTTGTTCAAACTTGACGCTTTGACAGACCAATGGTTCTCCCTTTGTATTTCGAACCATCACCTTGATCTGCTTGACCTCTTCTTCAGGAATGAAAAAGACATATTCTTGCTGGTCTTTGTCGAGAACATACTCGGCCTTGTTGTCGTGATGCACACCATCTTCCACCGTCATCGTCTCTCCAGCTTTCATTTCGGGAAGCGCAGCCACGCCCTTGTCATCGGTCTGGTAATGATTCTTAGCGTCATGATAGGTGACTTCTATAGGATAGCAGCCAACAACCTCTCCACTTTTCTTTTTGACAACGACGCAGGGGGTGAGATGTTTATTGTCGGTGGCGGTAGTCTTCTCAAAGACATACTGGTTGATGGCATTGTTGACGAGTCGCTTCATTTGGGGCGCATACCCTTCCACGCTGACCGTACACGGCCCTTGAGACACTTCCTCCATTTTCATAGAGAGCACTCCGTCAAGCCCTGTCGTCCTCTCCAGACGCTTGTCGCCATAGTTGATGACTACTGGCTGCGAAGGAAGCATCGCACCATCTTTCATCACAGAGACTTGTATTTCGACCTGCGGTTTCTCCTCAGGCTTTTCACTCTCAAAGGAGAAGACTATCTGCCCCCCGTCATCAGTGAGCTGAGTGGTCTCCGTTTGGTCAAGCATGGTAGCGGCGACAGAGGCCTCGCCATATAAAGGCAATGAGATTTCCGCACATCCTTGGGCGTTCGTCGTCGCTTGATACTGCTTCCCAAGGCAGTCCACCACTACCGACTCATTGGCGAGGGGAGCTCCGTCCCTGGTAGCACTGATGGTGAGCGGTGCAAACTTGGTCAGGTCGAAGTCGTAGGAAGACTTACCCTCTACAACCAGAAGTGGAAAATCTCTACCGTCTGCGAGATCCGTGACGACATAGTGTTCGCCCACCTTCATGTTGTCGAAGAAGTAATATCCGTTATCTCCTGTTTTCAATACCTTCATTTGCCTTGGCAGACGGAGGCCAAACTCGTAGTTTCTCATCGGATTACCATCAAAAGAGAAGGAAACACGAATGGGATTCTTCTGTTTGATCGGTTCCTTTGAGAAGGTACCTTCTTTGCGCACGGGCTTTTTGAAGCCCCAGCCCGTCAGGAGTATTTTGACATCACCTTCGTCATCATTGTAGTATATATAGCTATCGTCTGGCGTCGTACAGAGCATTTGGGCTGTCTTGGCACCAATGACTTCAGCCATATCGGTCTCGGTCTGATACAGAGCCTCCTGAATGACTTTCTGCTTCAGTTCGCTGGCATCCACCATGCGATGCCACTGACACCGATGGTCTGACCAGACATAGACACCGGGACCAATGCTAAACTTGGCAAAAGGATTTTTCTCCCCGAGTTTCGCACATAGCGCTTTGTACAATCCAGAATAATCCTGCTTGTTTAGCTTATGAACTTCTTTTACTGACGACTGTCTTTCCATTTCCTATCTTTTGTTAGTTTCCACCGATACGCTGCAATATGCTATTGATTCAAGATCTCATTTTCTATTGCACGATATTTGGCAAAGGTATAGTTGGCAAACATTTTTTTCAAATACGGTACCTGTTCCACCGTTTCCTTGATGCGTCCCTGTCGTTTTGTCAAAAGACCTTTTTTGTCAGCTTGGAAGTACTCTCCTGAATAACTGTTGATGTTATGACGACGCTTCTGCATTTGGGCTATCAACTCTTTGAACACACCAAGTCCGTCCTCAAACAAACGCAACTGCCTCAGGACTTCTGCCACTTCCTTTTGCTGCACCTCGTTGAGCCCCTTCAAGGGATCGGCTCGCAACAAGCGGTTTATATTGTCCTTGTCGAAGCGCGAGTTGGCAGCCAGAGCCATTTCGTCGTACGCCCTTTTGTTTCTTTCCACCACCTTCGCCTGAGCGAGCAACTCGGCAACAGAACGGTCGTCCTGGTACTTCTCGTTCTCATCAATGATCTTGTTCAGCATGTCCAGACTCATCTGAGAGAAAGGACGCTGCAGATAGTCTTCGTTCTTGGCTATGACCTGGTCCGCAATACTTCCTCTGACACTGTCAAGACTTGCATACTGTTGCTGCATTGTGCCAAGATCGCTGTTGATGGTCTGGAGTTGCGTTTGCAAGGAGTGTATCTTCTTGTTTTGCTCCTCCAGCGCTGCAAGCAGTTCTTCCTTGCGTTTCAGCAGTCTGCGCACATCCGGATAGTCGGCATCATCTTTGAATCGGGCCAATTGCTCTTGCAGCTGTTTGATGGTTCTTGCATTCTCCTCCTCCTGCTGCTTCAAGGCTTTCAGTTCCTTGCCCCATTTTTTTATGGAGTCGCCAAGAACCTCTTTCTGCATGGTAAGTTCTTTGTTCTGCCGAGCCGCATCCGGATGGGCATTCGTCTCCATTTCGCTTTGGGCGACCACCATCAATGGCATCAACAACAGCGCCACGGACAATATGTGTTTCATTCGTTTCATCATGCTACCACTAATTTATCAATTTTTTCTTCCGCCTCGGTTCGCGTTTTCAACGGATCCTTTTCCAATTCTTTCCAATATTTTTCCAAAAGTTTCTTGAGGAAAGGTATCACCTCGAAATATCTCTGATATTTCGCAGATTCTTCAACTTCTTTTCTATATTCACTTATCACTTCCAAACAGTCCTTTCCCTTCAACTCCGACTCCAGATGATTGGCAATTTTTACCTTGGCGGTTGCTACAATATCCCTTAGATTTCTGATGCCGCCTGCTATTCTAGACAGTTTAATATTCAAGCTATCCATTTCCATAAACTGCTCCTGCGTCATTTTAGCTCGAAGGACATCAGACTCACGCAATGGCATAAAATAGTCAAGACGCAGCCATCCTACGCTATCAAGATCCTCTCCACGATCCACGCAGGCCCACGCCTTGTCACGTGCTCGTTTGTAGTTGATAGCAAAAGCGAGACGCTCTTTATACGGATCAAATCCTTTCTGTCCAGCAAACTCATGCAAAGAATCTTTCATCGCCTTTAGGCGTTCCATCGACATCTTCGAAAACCGGAGGTTTAGATAATCATTGTTTTGAGCCAACAGTTCCTGCATCTGCCGCTGTTTTTGCTCTTTGTTTAATCTGTCAGAATACACTTTCATTCCTTCCAATTTCCCTTCGAGTGCTTGGACGTTTCCTTCGGCTTTTCTTATCTGCGCATCAAGTGCTTGGACGGAATCTTCCATCGACAAATGCTTTTGCTCCAGGGAATCCACCGTCTCGCGCAGCATTCTGACGTCCCTCATCGTTATGGAGCGGGTCAGCACCTCCAGCTGCTTCGCGCTGGCAGATACCTTGGTGGTCCACTCCATAAGTTGAACTTGGAGGCTGGCAGCATATTCCCTCAATGCCTCTATCTCCGTTTGCAATTTCTGGTTCGTCTTTTCTGGTTCCTGCCCTTTAGCAGGAATAGCAAACGAAGAAAGCAACAACAGAAAGAGCAAATGATATACCTTTATTCTCATACTACACATATTCCTCAAATTCCCTATCCGTATATTCATCTACAAAACGATCGAGTTTGCTGACCTTGTGAAATTCTTGGTCAAACTTTGATTTCACGTTTCGCAAGTTGTCCAACTGTCCCCTTGTTCTTGAGTAGTAACTGATGATCCTGTCAGCAAGTGCATTGTAAAAATGCGTTTTTCCTGCCGACAATTTGTCGGGAATACCATTCAAGCCATTCTTGAGTTCGAGGATACCGGATAGATGCTCTTTGTAGATGCTATTAGCAAGCATGTGGTCTCTTTTTCCCTTCACGCTTGCCGCATAGTTGTTGTACGAATTCCAACTATGTCCATTGAACGAAGGAGACAAGCCGATACTTTGGTGCGCCAGGCGATAAGCTTCGCAGTAGGTGGCATAGACGCTGCGGATCTTCTTGACCCTTGCGTCTGTTTCAGCATTCTTGTCCTCGCGTTCTATCACCTGGATTGCCTGGATGTATTTCTCTATCGTGCTCTTTTGGCAAGAAGCAGAGCTCCATGCGTCAAAGATCTTACGGTTGACTATCTCTATGGCCGTCGTCGTATTGAGATCCTTCAAAGTGCCTGTTTCAGACTTGGTGCCAAGCTGGCTGATGGATTCGCAATGCCGTAAGAAGAGCTAGTCGTCCCAGTCTCCTTTTTTCTTCCAATCATCTTTGATTTCATCACTAAACGATTGGTATATCGTGTTGGGAGGAGAGGAGAGAACACCTTCCTCCCCATCAGTCAGCAGAAAGAACGCTCCTGCTACGCCACCCAATAGTACGATAAATATGATAATTAACTTAATTGCTTTCATCACTTTTATGTTTTTAATTGATATGACTATCTAACAGTAATTGAGTGCAAACTTGTCTTTTTACACACCATGTAATATTTAGGTCATCAATCTTCATGCATGATTGCTATATGTTTCTCAAATTGATTTTTCGTCTTAAAGGCTTTTCCACATGCTTCACAAACAAATTTGGTTGTTATAGCTTCTGACTTTTTGTGATTAGTTCTTATGTGGATTTGAAGTTCCTTTTTCGTACGAAACCATCTGTCGGGTCCACACATTTCACAAGTATACCTGTGCTTTGTAACTTCTTTTGATGAATACGCCTTTCCTTCTCTGGTAGGGCCACCTTTATTCTCATCTTGGGCACCAGGAAACGGGGCATTTCCGCTTGCTGTTTCCATTTTTGTTTCTTCCGCCTGCTCTGTTTCCCTGTTAGGGTCAACTTTATCCTCATCTTGGGCACCAGGAAGCGGGGCACTACTGTTTGCTGTATCTTCTGTGGTAGTTGTGTCAGGGAGCACGTTTGTGTCAGGAGAGGGGTCAGGAACGTCTTTCCCCCCACTAGTCACCAAAAAGATCCCCCCTAATACGCCACCCAATACCACGATAAACATGATAATTAACTTAATTGCCTTCATCACTTTTATGTTTTTGATTGATATAAGTATCTAAGAGTAATTGAGTTCAAACTTGTCTTTTTACACACCATGTAATATTTAGGTCATCAGTATTCATGCACGCCTATATGTTTCGCAAGTTTATCTTTCGTCTTAAAGGCTTTTCCACATGCTTCACAAACAAATTTGGTTGTTATAGCTTCTGACTTTTTGTGATTAGTTCTTATGTGGATTTGAAGTTCCTTTTTCGTACGAAACCATCTGTCGGGTCCACACATTTCACAAGTATACCTGTGCTTTGTATCTTCATTTAATGCATTCGCCTTTCTCGGTTTCTCTTCTGTATTTTTCTGATGTTCGTTTTTAATGTTACCTTTATTCCCATCAACAATTTCAGTTGTATCACGATAACGTTGGTTTTTTTCGCCTCTGTGTCTTTCATATATCTCACTTATATCCGCAAAACTGTATAACAATTCATAGTTACCCTCAAACAAATTCGGATTCGCCACAATCTCCTGCAAAACCTTCATATGAATATAGTTCAACTTGTAGGAGTTACGATCATTTACTACCTCATCTATAGAATTGACATCTCCTTGTTGAATAAATTCTCTTACTTTGTTATAACCATCCAGGCGCTGGCAAATTTCATGAAAATTCGTCATACTTCCGCCATACGCATCAATCAGATCTTTATTGGCGCGGTATTTTTCATGCAAGGATTCGACCGTTGAGAACTCTAAATCTTTAGTCTTAAGTAACCTGTCCACTTCGGACAGGAAAGGCTTAACATCTTTTTCCGTGAAAGTCTCCTTTTCAGTAGTAGGGCTCGTTCCCTTATACAATTTATTATATAGAACAAAACTAAGCCCGCCTAATACTAACGCCATCATAGTGACCAAAACGCACACAAGAGGCTTCCTGTAGCGATCTGTAAACGGTCTGGGTTCCTCGGAGAAGTCTGCATCAACTTTTTTCGGATTATCACGTGCTATTATTTTATCCGTTCTCCAGTCCTTGTTCTTGGTGGAACACGTTAAGAAGAAGGCGAAGGGTGAAACATCCTTCCGATCAATTACGAAGGAGCCCTCATACTTTTTTGTTTGCGAATTCCACTTAAGGACCACGCCTTTTTCAGAATAGAGACTTTTGCCATCTGATGAGTTTATGACTTGAAGATCTACAGAACATTTATCTTTCAAATCTTTGTCTTCAGAAAAACCCACTTTCACTGTCAGGTTACCTGCAGGAGCAGGGATTGACCGCTCTTTTGGAACCACCGTCACACGGAGTTCGCCTTTAATCAACAGCTGGTCTGTGACCTCGTATTTGCTTTGAGTCGTAAGAACTTTTATACCACCGTTCTTCAAAGTCGCGATCTCATTTCCAAGCAGCGTAAACGCCAATCTCTGCTGAGAAATGACTACTTTTTTCGACATAATAGAGCAATGCGGGAATGTCACCTTCAATTCCTGTGGATTGGAGATGAAATAGTCTTCGTATTCTTTTGGGGAAATAGCCAAAGATACCTTCTTTTTCTTGGGTTTTCCCCAAGAGTCCGTATTCACGACCACTCTTTCCTGCACCGTGTCGAGGACTACCCCCTCGTGTCTCTCTGGGCGATCTATCAGGTCTTGAATGGAGAACTCCCTGGAGAGTTCCTCATAGTATAGCGGCGATTTGTTAGGACATTCTATTGGGATCTTTTCATTCAGGTTGCTGCAAGACCTCTTCCATTGTCCATCTACAAACAGATCATATTTCTTGGGCCTTGGTATTTGGATATTGCTGATAGGGACATAGCTTGTCGTATGGACAGCTGTCGCCACGACCACCTCTTTGAACTTGTCAAACTCTGGGTAGTTGATATCCTGAAAGAGTTCTTTGATTTTCTCTTCAGTTTCCACAATGTATCCCACCGGCCCATTGGGTGTCATAACCCTATCGGGTGTACGGAAACAGGTAAGCGTAAACTTGCTCACCACCTCGTCCAGCACATGTCCATCAATTTTACCTGCGTTGTACTCGTAGGTTTCACGCACAGGATCCTTGCAGGTCATGCATTTTTTCAAGAACTCGTCTTTGAGTGCACACAGGACATCATAGGGAGTGTACCCACCCTCCAATTTGTAATTTTTGGGGATGGAAATGGCTATGACCAGCGAGCCGACTCTAAAAGCACCCGAGCTTCTGACATTGTTCTTGACCAGTTTATATACCGTTTGCGTCTGATAGGTCGTGATGGTAAAAAAGAAAGAATTCTTGTCAAAGCCAACATAAAATTGGTCTTCGACGACAAAGCTAGGGTTGTTCAACAAGAGTATGGGACCGAATCCACCGCTGGACTCGGGATTGCCACACACCTTGACAGAAATATTATGATTATATGCCATACTATCTATTGCTATTGATTCACCACTTTTTTGAACTTATCCCAAAATGTATTCCTTTTGGTCGGGTGAATCGAGTTTTCTATTGCTCGTATTAACTTATCCGAATCAGCCTGCTCGTACTCGTACAAACCGCCCACATAGAAGGATCCAAGACTGAACGTATATAGATTGGGACAGAACTTGTTGTTGCTATTGATATTGTACTCTTTGCACAGCTGGAGTAAGGGACTCAAGATGAGATTGCCAAATCTGTTTTGAAAAATCTCATACGCCTTTTCATCGCGCTCTATCGGATCGCCCAACGTGTCCGCCTTGGTCATGATGATATGGATCGAGTCCACCTTCTTCATGATTTCGCTATTGTTGGGGTCTTGAAACAAGTTGACCATTTTCTGAATGAGGACTCTTTGGTTGACCGCACAAGTCTCCATTGAGACCATTCGTTCCCCAGTCTCCTCGTCGAATCCTACTAATACCTCACGAGAGAATCTTACAACATTGACAGTAGGATCGATAATGAGAAAGAAGGCTTTGCGATTGGCGTTTTTCAAGAGTTCGGTAGCGCCGCTACCCATTTCCTCGAAGGTGAAGATATGGTCTGGATTGTTTGCTATACCAAAAGCAAACTCCTCGCCCGACATTTCGACCAAATTCACCTTGTAGTCTATATTCTGCTGACCCGAGGGGCAAATCGTGGCTTCCAGCGTCGTGACAAAAGAGCCTGGCGTTCGGGGCACCGTTATTCCCACGTCGGTGTACTGCTGGAGCGCCGAGGCATAATCGCCACCACCCGAAGCCAAATTGATATGAAGAGAGTCGGAACGAGACAAACCCATCAGCACACAGGTCTTGCCCGTAGAGGGGATGCCAAAGAAGAAGACATCCGTGAAGCCCTCTTTACACTCCGCTCGCGACTCCGCTATCGCCCGGTTGATATCGGGAAGGTCGTAGGTGATATCATTGCTCCGAAGTGTTTCTAAAACATTTTCGGTCATGACGTTCGCCATGATCAGCTCGTTGTCTGTCACCACATGCTCGATCAAAAGGCGCTTCAGCCTTTCTGCATCGTAGCTATTGGGACGGTTTCTCATCTGTCCGATTTCCTCCTGCTTCAGACGCATCAACATCAGTTTGGCCTGATGGGAGAAGGGCGATGTACGATTGTTGCGCAAATAGGTAGATACCTCAAAAATATCATTAGTACCCTTCACATTGTCCCATTCCACGATCGCATTCAGCAGTTCTCTCGCTTCGGGCACGTGCCTTCCCTGGGGAAAAGCATCCAGATAGGTTTGGATCTCCTGCACATTTTCCATATCGACAAGAGGCCAGAAACAATCGTCTATCTCATTTGTGTGGATGGTGTTCGGATACTTTCTGAGATAGGCTATGAGCGAGTCCTTCGAAAGCACATCCACGTTGACCCATTCATTTTGCTCCTTATCGGCTTGCTCCCTCTGCAATGCGTCCCTCACGCTGGAGACCATCTGTCTAGCTTCGTCCAAATGGTTGCCGCAAGGAGGCGTGCTCTCCCAATGTTGTATGTAGCTTTCAAGCGCATGGAGAAGTTCTTGCGACGGAGTGTTGAGCATGGATGCCAGGCGTCCCCATTCTTCCTGCTCATTAGGATTGGGCATACTGTTGAGCCTCTCCTGGATATGAGCCCTTTTGGCGGGTTGCATATTGGGAAAATCATCCAAAGAAAGATTATCATACTTTTGGATGCACACCAGCATATAGTCTGCCGACTTGGTCGGCTCTAGTTTTATAACTTGTCTTTTTTGTAATTCGTTTAGTGTAGGCATGGTTCTGTTTTATTTAAGGATTCGACCATTATCATTGCGGCCTCGCTTGTTGATACTGAGCGTACTGGTGCGATAAGCCACTACATAATTGAACAAGATGAGGATGTGGATCAGCAAAACAAAGAGAAGGGCCTTCACACTGAAGCCACCAGTCCCCTGCATGGCTTCTTTCAGTTCGAGAGGCTCCGTCTCAAACCGCTTCACTTGATACTCCTTGATCTTGTAGAGACCAGACTCATTGTTGATTACTGGGAGCTTTGCACCGTTGGACAACGTGTTCAACTCCTGCTGGGCAGACTCGGCGAGCGCAGGTATCTGCTTCGCCTTCGTTGGTATCAGCATCATGCTCCAACTGTCTATCGACTGCTCTATTTTCACCCGCTGCTCTTTGAAGGAAGTATATAACCGCTCGTAACCTGAGCCAACCAACAACCTCATCTGTAAGTCCTTAAAGGCGGAGACGCCCTCTTCGCTTGCACTAATATGGTTGGTCTTCATAAACTCCTTCAAGTCATCATTGCGTCGTCCTTCTTTGATAGCATTGCTGAGACCATCGCTCGTACGACCAATGGCCTGCTCCTCAAACTCCTTGTAGTCAAGAAACATCTGGTCGATTCGGTCCAAGTCATCCTTTGCGCACTCCTTCACCTGTTCCTTGTTGTCATTGACGATGAAGAATTGCATGATTCCACCATAAAGTGAGAGCGGAATGGCTACAACGACATAGACGACCAACGTGGCGATTTCCAGTTTCTTCCATTTGGCCAATTCGTTTTCTGCACCCTTGGCCTTGATCATGAACCATACGAGAAACGCTATAAACGCCGTGATTGCCACCGATACGACAATGTCCATACCCAACTCTCCGCCACTCATAAAAGAATGGCCTATAAAGGTGAACACCATGAGTAGCACCACACCGACTATCGCAATGATATTAGCAATAGTCACTTTTCCATTTTTTGTTTTTTTTCCCATATCATTTTTATTTTTCCTTCAATGACTATGCCCTTCTGTCGTTTCTTTTTCGACCAGCGGGGGTTCGTTTTCCTTTCTCCAGAGCATCTTTGATTTGAACCAACTTGCCAATCTCCGGTGACGCGGCAATGGGTTTTCCTGTCTCCTGCAGGATTTGTATGATTTGCCGGGTCGTCAGGTTTTTGTTCTGGCTCTTCAGCAGCGCCACCACACCCGTAATGATGGGGGCAGAGAAGCTGGTTCCCGGCCATGCGGCATACTGATTGTTGGGCAAAGCTCCCCAGATATCCACACCCGGCGCGGAGATGGTGGAAGCATAAATCCTTTTCATGGCAAAATTGCCATAATTGCTAAAGTTGGCCCTCTTCAAACTGCGGTCAACGGCTGAGACACGAATCGTGTTGGCATTGCGCTTGGAGACATCCATGGCCGCGAAGCAGTTTGAATTGCCCGCAGCCCACACGATAGTGACATTGTGTTTCTCGGCCAGTTGATAAACATAGTCCCACATCTTCTCCTGAGGCTTGCCATAGTGCTCAGAGAAAGCTATCTGCTGATCCAACGGCATTTGGGTAATTGTGTTGGGGAAGTTGGCACCACAAGAGAGATTGATCACGGTAGCTCCATGATACATACAATAGAGCAAGCCCTCCACTTCGGTAATGGTGTTGATCTGTTCGCCCATACTGACTGGGATAAACTTGCAAAGAGGGGCGATGCCCGACGAGCCTGCGCCATTATTGGCATTGCCCACGGCTACGGACGTGACCAACGTGCCGTGGCCCGCATAGTCTTGCGGAGCACCAGGACGAGGCGAGACATCAGAGTTGCCCTTGACGACGGAGTAAGGATAGATACAGCGGTCGCCCTTCAGCTCGGGATGGTTGAGATCCATATAGCTATCCACGATTCCCACTATCACATCCGACGAGCCACGGGTGATCCCCCAAGCCTCTTGTGCCTGGATGGGCTTGAAATACCACGACTTATTGACATCCCTAAACGCAGGGTCGTTGGGGGTAACAAGGGGGGAAGCGTATTGCGTCATCACCTCCACAGGAACGACCAAGAACTTCACATCAGGAATCTGGTTGGGGAGTTCTTGACAAATCTTGGCACGCTTATCTTCCGGTACAATCAGAACTGCCGTCTTGGAGCCCGTATTGTAATATTGTATCTTGTGGTGCGGAGCGGGATATAAAGACGAGAATTTCTGAGCAAACTGCTTGAAAGTCTCATCATCGGTCTCTGAGTCCAAGATCACATATAGCAAATTGGGATAGATCTCCGTGGCCCCGTCGTTGTCGGGGTTGGGTACTGTCTCCTCAAAAGGTGGCAGCACATTGTCCTCTGGCGCAGGCAAGCCGACCTCCTCGCCGTTCTCTATCGGCTGGTTCCAGCTGACCCAAGTCGTGTCAGGCCTGTTGCCACCACCTCTGTCGCCGCCCCTGGTGCTCCTGCTTCCATTGTGATCACAACGTCTGAACAAACTGAGCAGGAAGAGCAAGAGCAAGAGCAGCAGCAAGAAGAGCAGCAACCTTCCCAAGCATCCCATGAAGCCCCAAGGATGCCAAAAAGGAAGTCGTCCGTTCTTGATCTGCGTCCCAAAAAATATTTTTTTCATCTAATTTTTGCTTTAGGATTTCACAAGTAAAAAACAGCCCTAGCAACATCGTCAAAGGCTTCTCCTATACGGCAACCTTGATGTTGTCCAACAACGTCTTCACCTTGTTGTTCTCGACAGGATCCACCTCGGGAACATCGACATGGGCCACAAACGAGATAAACATATACTCAAGCCACTTGTTGTAGTTGTCGTCAAACGAGGGCAACAATGCTTTGGGATTAGAGGACATCTCGTTGAACATGGCTGCAAGGGTGGCCTCGTCGGAAACAACGGGAGGTTCCTTCAAGATATAATTGAAGGTGGGCAGATTGTACATTTCGCACACTTTCTTTGCTTTATCCTTCTCCTCGTCGGAGAGCCAGGAGAATCCGAAATCCAATACAAACTCGTTGACAATGCTGGCGAGCATATCCGCCAAAAGGTTCTCGTTGGCCGTATGCACGTCGATTACGTTGACGTAGTCGGCGATGGCCTCAGCCATCTTGTCCTTTAGGTCAATGGACGCCGACGCGGTGATCAGGTTCTCCACCAAATTGCTCATCACCATATTGTCGAAGCTGTTTTCGTCGGAGAACTCGTTGAGGAAATCCACCGATTTGATGAGCGAGCACCATTTCTCATAGAGCGTATCGGCAATGATGCAGGAATTGAGCTTCCTACGGTAAGATCCGGTGAACAATCTTTGCACCTCCACATGTTTGTGCTTGAGGAATGCGTCCGCTTCCTCCATGTTCTCAAACATGTATGTCTTGATAAGGCAGTTCCATTTTTCCTCTTCGCTTTGCGCTTTTTCCAGCGAGAAGCCCTTCTTGGCACAGGAATTGGTGATAATCTCGTAGTCCTTAAACTCATTGACGCTCTTGTTCAACTCGGGACTCTGCATGATTTTATGGACGATGCGGTAGCTGGAAGATTCCTTCAACTGCAGCGCCTGGATCAAATGGCCGAAATAGTAGTTGTCGGAATTACAGGTAAAATCCATCTCCCTGAATACGGCATTGGCCTTGCGGACGTGTTCTTCGAGAATGCCGTTGACATCTGTAGAGACGAAATACCCCTTCATGATGTTATAAACCTGCGTTCTCACCCTGTGGAGTATCTTCTTAATGTCGCTCTCTCTCGCCTCGTTCAGCGTATCAGCTACATCTGAAAGGCTTTCGATGATATAGAGCGCTCCATCATTTCCCTGCGTAGAGGCAACGTCCCACGCCACGCTGGGATTGGCAAAGAGTTTTTTGACATATTCGTTTTCAACAAACGTCTTGCGCATCATTTGATAGTAGGCGTCAGACATCTTGGAGCCCGTCTCGCAACCACACTCCTCAAATCCGTCAAAGAGTTTGGTAGAGAACTTGTAGTCGCGCAGCACGTAGCTATTGTTGAAATCCTCCCCCTCGCGAGTCCAATTCTTCACCCAGTCCACCGTTTCACGATGAAAGCACTGCTTGTTGACAACCGTCTCGAAACGCCCTGTCCAGCGCTGTTCGATGGACTTTTCGGTCATTTCTGTACCTTTGTTCATTTCCATGTCCAGATTGAACATCGTACCGATATTGAACAAGGGAGACTTCTTCGTGATGGCTATCTTCTCCTGGCGCTCGTGGCAGTCACGGCCTACATAGTTGCAGACCCAATCCTCAAGCAGTTCGTACAAGTAGTTAACTTCGTTGTCCTTGTTGTGATGGCAATACAACAAGATGTTGATGCCCATCTCCTCGTTGTACTTATTGAACAGGTATGCAACCTTTCCTCTTAAGAAAAAGCCCAGGATATTGGCATCCGACAGCTTTTCCAACTTTTCATGCTCTCTCGAACGGGCCCCAGGGAAGTCGAGCAAGTCATTGTCTGCAAACATTTCCATCTTGACAGGGTCGTGGTTGATTATAGGTTGCACCTCGGCGTCCATATTCTCCCATTTATACGGGCGGGAGCTGGACAAAAACTCTTGGTCGATTTTGTAAACAACTTCCGAGCAAATGGCGCACACCTCGCTTTTCGGAATCGCTGACGCAAACTGCACAAATTGTCCGTTCTCGCGCAAATACACATCGCAAGTATATTGTGGAGTGGCCTGAAAGAGTTGCATCAGGCACTGCACACTCATGATCGTATTTTCCTTTATTCCCTCATGGAGAACAGACTGGATGGGCAAATAGAGCGTTTCGGAGAAATTGAACCTCTGTAATATACTGACCAACTTTGTAAACAGTCTTGTGAAAACAGGTTCTTTGTTCCAAAGATTGGAGAACACCTCGGCATAATCAGAGGTGGGAATCTTGTCGATGACAAGCGCCAATTTGTCAAAGATGGCCGATTTGTTGTATGTCTGTGCATTGTTGATATTTTTTTCGAAATAGAACTTGATGTTCAGAATATCGTCAGCGCTAACCATCCCCGGCACAAGACTAAGAGAAGTCTTGTACTTATCTTCCCATGAATCACACAAGTCCTTTATTTCTGTTTCGCCAGGAGTCGTATAGTCGCTAAAATCATTGAAATAGCTATCGGACAAGATCATAATAATGTCCGTAACGGAAAACGTCTTGATCAGAATGGGGAGGTCAACATTGTAAAGCGTCTCGTCACGGCTGAACGACGAAAAGCGACTGACCACACCAGTTGACTCTTTACCTCCTCCCTCTTCACTTGGAGGATTGATCTTGTAGATAAAATTGTAGGACTCATTGCCAGCACGCACCATAAACGGCACATCCTTGCCGTCTCTATCACGTCCTTGCAGCAAACAGCTGATCAGATAGGACTTTCCCACTTGGCTTTTGCCAAAGGCTGCTATGCCGGGATTGTTGGCTATGGCCGATTCGATCTTCTTCAAAGTTCTTCTGTTGTCAACCAACTGAAGAAATCTTTGATAATAATCTTCTTCTTTATTTTTCCTAATCCACGCAAGGGATTGGTTGATATTGTCGATTTGGTTTCTTATTTCTTGTAACATGGCAGTAGCGTTATTTAATTGTCAATTCAAATTCACCCTTGTCAAGCCAGTATTTTCCATCATCTACCAGCGACTGCGTTACCAACTCCAAATCTTTTTTCCTATTACGGAATTCCTTGTCTGTAGCTTCTTCGATGACAAGTGTTTCTTTATCTTCATGGAAGTTGCGCGCTATCCGTATTTGCAAGGTATCGGAAGCCCCGTGATTGTAGATGGCATACAACGCACGGGCTTGGTAGATGGGAGAGTCGAGCTGGCGACAACCTAAGAACACAGGGAAGACGGAGACCGTAAACGTCATGTTGGCCGACGTGGGAGTCAGCAGTGCTGTCGATACCTGACAACGTCGAGAATTGTATTCTCCTATATAATTGGCCGTCGAGGTCATTTTTTGTATCATCATACCAAAATCAAGCACCAATCCTTTCAGCCCTGAGGTGGAAGCCCTATACCCCACCATGGCACCGACCGCCACAATGGCCTTCTGATCATAGAAATAACCCTGACCATCAGCCGTCGGGAACCATGATCCTACTCGGTAGTCGTTCAAGCGTATCAAACGATCGGGAGAGGTGGGGATATACTTGATAAACAATTCTGTTATAGCGTCGAGGGAAGTGGGACGGCCAGCAAGTACAATGATGTCGCACTGCTGGGTATAAAACACCAGCGCAAGCTGCTTCATCAGAGGCTCCATCGTAGCTTTGACAATGTCTGAAATTTCTTCAGGATTGAATCGCCAAGACAATTCTTCGAACCTAAACCCGAAGTGGTGCTCAAAGTAATCGAGCAGATAGTCGGCAGGCTTGACATCAGGGAACAACTCGTCAAACGAGTACAACTTCGACGGACGATGTGAACGTAGGAGCTCCATCATTTTCTGTGCTATTGGCACCGAAATCTGCGTGTTAAAATCATTGCGGCAGCGGCGGTCACGGCACCCCATCATCGAACTGTCTGTGCCAAAAAAGTCGTGGATGAGATTTGAAGCGAAGGCCACTTTCTTTTCCTTCTTCTCATCTTTGTCGGCAGTCAGACAGATGTCATTGACTTTGGCTGCATATACGATATTGTCCAAACAAGGCATCTGTCTCAGTTCGTCGTCCGTCATACTGGTGATGCGGGAGGTTAAGGCCGAACTGATATTGCCCAAGTCGGGAGACTCAATATCTTTGCCTTCAATGACCACATTCTGTACAAGATTGCGAAGGATGTCGTCACCAGCCAAATAGAAACTATCCCAGAACAAGGGATTGGGAGTGATCCTGGAGGCTCCCGTTCCTTCGTACTGATAGGAACAGATCATGATGTCGGAAGTGCCTGCTCCGATATCAATCGTGCCGATCGTGAGCGACTTGCCCGTATAACCTTGTGCTGCCATCTCCGGACGGACATGGCCTTTCAGTTCAAAGAACTTGTGAACCTCTCCGCCATATCGCTGGGTGATTTCTGCACACAGATACACCAATTGACAGCAAGAAGCCTCATCATATTTCCACACTTTGTGTTCGATAGGCGCATAGGGGTCTGTCACCTGCAATGCTTCGGGGGAAGGAATGATCGATGCCATCTTCAGAGAAGTGTTGCAATGGATCAAAGCGTCATACGCATCTCTGGCGCTCTTTCTCAAAAAGACCTGTTCGGAGAGTGGCATTGCGGTGGGACAAGTAATAATCACATTTCGGATGACGCGCTTCACATCGACATTGCCCCATTTCTCTCTGTACTTGGCAGAGTTGATTTGAGCCAATGCGTGCTGAAATATCTCGATGAAAGCAAAGGTCATCAATGAGGAGCGAGAATAATGATGCTCCTTTTGCTCGAAATCGACCAGTTCCAGTTGGTTTTCATCCCCTTCTGCCGGGTCATAGGTGCCGTCGTTCTTGAACAATTTCGAGAGGACAGGGACTGCCACATCGGGTGACAAGAGCACTCCGTAGGGGTCGTCCATGGTGATCAGATTCTCCCACTGTCCTTCATACTCCTTCAGGTCCCACAGGTATCTTTTGGGGCTGGAGTAGTTGGTCGTCTTTTCAGAAAGTCCTTCTTCCTCAAGCGAACGATATACCAAACGGCGGGCCTCCTCGCCAATGCGGACAAAACTTTGCCACTGGAATAAATCCTCATCCAAGACGATGTCATTGCCGAAATCGGCCTTACGGAACACGACGCGCATGTCGAACGTCTTGTTTTCATAACAGACCCATGGGGTTGAAAGGTCACGAAGCTCCAACATCTTGCCCTGTGTAAACTGTCCTTCCTCGAAAAGGATTCCACACGTTCTGGAATTGCCAATGTCAAGCACTAAATCTACATCTATTTGCTTTTTCACATTGTGATGCAGCGCTACCTCAGGAGAAGCGCCAGACAAGCGAATGAAGTTGACAAAATAGATATAGAACGCCTTGTACTTCTTGCTGTCGCTCGCCATATCAATTCCCAGCAAGAACGCTATGTAATCTGAGAACGCATGGAATTTCTCGTCAGACGACAAGAAATCGAGCAACAGGTCCACCTTGTTGCAAAGCGTATAGTTGCAAACGCCATTGTCTTCTTCCGACACGAAGGGCCTCAGCATTGACCACTCATCTTCGCCCATTTTGGTGTCAAAAGCCCATATCAAGCGAAACTTTTCCATCCCCTTCTTTTGCCCCTCGCCAATCCGCTGCATTTTCATTCGGCACCAGGCAAGTGGGGCATTGGTCGTCACCCCATCAACCTCTTTTCGGAACATAGGCATGGGAAGCCATTTGTCCAAAAGCATTTCAAAGGCTGACACCAGCGAGTGACCGTCCTGGGGATTGACAACGCGAAAAGACTGGAGGGAATTGATACTGTATATGTCGTCGTCCCCATCACTGTAGGTTGTAAAAAGCGAAATGCTGGTTTCGGGCGCCATCTGGACCATTCCTGAGGCATCCAGTTCTTCCCGACCATTGGGACGACGCATCACGGCATCTTCGGATGCCTGCAACTCGTCTATCGGTATATATTTGTTTGCTACTGGGTGATAATAAAGAAGGTTGAAAACCTTAAAACCTTCCAGAAAATCTATGGCCTCGACAAAAGAATACTTCAACGTTCCTCCGTTGCCCAGCACCAAAGGCTCCGAAGGATTAAACTCCATCTCACGAGTGATAAAATGGATTCCCGAGTCTGCTATTAAATGATCCATGCCAATGCTTCTTTACTTGTTTAACAATTCTCTTAAGTATTTCACACGTACTCCATAGTTGAAGTTTTGTGTGCCGTTGATGCCTGCATAATTGATTGCAACCAACTGTCCTCGCAGGTTTACCACTGGCGACCCACTACTTCCGGGGAGGGTCGGTATCGAATACATCAACTTTTCATGAGTCTTTTGACTTATACTGCCATGATTGAATTGAGACTTAATGCCTTCTTTGGTGATAGCCAGTTTAGGACCAAGATTGAAGCTGGTCATAAACAATTCGCTATTCTTGTCCTTGCTGATTCGCTTCTCCAGTTGTTCCCTCCAGCCGTACGTTTCCAATGGATCGGTTTCATCCACCTGGAATACATACTTGCCCAATGGCGTGGACTTATCCTTCAGCTGTATGATTGCCAAGTCGTGCTCCATATCCGTCTTAGTCACCACACAAGGTACAAAGTCTTTCGTATTGGTCACATAGGTGTTGTTGTAGGCTATACTGACCTCGTTGTGATACTTAATTTCAGAGTCGCTCGCACGAATTTGGTCCAAATTGTTGTATATTTGCGCATACTCTTCCATTTCTTTCTTAATCGCGTCACGTATATCTCTTATCTGGAAAAATTCCTCGTATGTAACTTCTGGGTTCACATTGGCATAGTCGTAGGCTTCCTGTGCCGTTTCCAGCTTCTCTTCATAATCACGATACTTCATCTCTATCATCGCCTTGAGGGCTTCAATGACCTTGCCAACCTGTTTGTTCACCTCCTTGTCGGCTACAATATTTGACACCACATGAGAGTTGGTGACAATTTCGCCAGTTCCAGAAATAAAGAATCCTGTTCCGTAGCTCGTAGAAACCTCTACAGAGTCTTTGTCCAGGGCGAGCCCGTCCAAGTCTCCTTCTTCGTCAAATGAAGAAAAAAAGATCGATTCTCCATTTGACAACACCACCTCGTAGTAACTTTGGTTCTGTACCAAAACGACACCACTGCTAATAGTGTCTTCAAGCTCTTTTTCTGTCATATTCTCACATGAAGAAAGCAGAAAGCAAAGCGACAATAAACTAACGATAAACTTGCTCATATTGATTTTTTTGTTTTTTACTATATATACTGTAATGCGTATTGGCTTTGACTGCGAAATGCTGAATGAATTAGTCTCGACCTGTAAAGTGAATAACCACAATAATGTAAGACCTATGGGGTTATTATTTCTAAGAAAGCACTGGGCACATAGGCTGTCGCAACCGCCACGACATCCCCAACGACTACTGCCACGCGTTGTTGTCCATGCCATCTTGTTACCCTGCCTGTGACACCCGTAAACGCACCTGTCGTGACACGTACCAGTTGGCCTTTCCTAAATTTAGGCACAACCCCAGACGGCACCACTATATTGCCCGCTTCAGACTCACAAATGATTCGTAGGCTCTCCATCTGCGAGTTTGGGACAATCATGGGTGTCTTCTCTATCCTACGATCAACATGACTATGGCGGTAATAAAAGCGAACGTAGGGAAGGTTTACATTGTCGTAAACAAAAGACTTGATCTGTTCTTCCGTGCCGTAAGCGAAAAGGATGTTGGGCAGGCGCGACTCAGTGACAACCTTGCGCTTGCCTTGGACAAGTTTAACCACTTTTATCGTGGGACAAAAAACACGAACTCCTTTCTTCTCCAAATATTCGCACGCATTCTTCTCCCTTCCATAGGTGCACCGCAAGGCGTACCAATGGGGGACTGCTGTTTGTTTGCGATCGAGCGACATGGATAAGGAAGGCGCATATCGGGTGGACACCCCTGTTTGTGAACTCTTGGCTGATAAAATGCCTTGAGCTTCGGGGAGGGCACAGGAGGTAAGTCCTGCGCTCGAGGGATTTTCACCGCCTCGTCGGGTGTTCACATTAGGCAATGTGTCCATTTAGGTCGTGTCTTAGATCCAGGTCTGGATGACACTAACAAAAAAGCGTGAACCGTCCGTTGTCCGATCCACACTCTGAGGCCGTGAGAAAGTGCCCTATACTGCTGAACGAACAACAGTATAGCCCACGCCGATATGATATATAGCAA
>OCHM01000564.1_pt1 | contig 22846 bp, 20 predicted proteins | sample 1538901 | NCBI WGS metagenome assembly OCHM01 (sample SAMN04571734, study PRJEB22368) | human gut metagenome | biome: human gut; material: stool | host: Homo sapiens | place: Luxembourg | collected 2012-11-08 | reverse complement strand
TTCCACTGATATAGTTGCTTGATAAATTTTGTTCAACTTGCACTTGCAATCTACCTTAAATTTTTGCTTGTTTTTCTCTGAAATTCCCGGGAAAACTTTTCGCAGCATCTGCAATTATACCGAAAAGCACTCCCTGAAACCATCATCATAAACCGGACGTAATATCAAAAACTTATTACCAACGCAGTTTTGTATCTATTATAGAAGATAAAAAGGCGCTATGCTTTCGCATAGCGCCAGAATAATTTTTAGTTTTAGTGCAGACGTGCACCGGCCGGGATACGGTTATCTACCATAATAAGGTTCAGCTTCTCTGCGCCTTCCTCTTCATGGATAGCAGACAGCAGCATACCACAGGAATCAATTCCCATCATTTTGCGCGGCGGCAGGTTAACAATAGCAACCAAAGTCTTGCCTACCAGCTCTTCAGGCTCATAGAATGCATGGATACCGCTCAAAATTACACGATCGGTACCGGTACCGTCATTCAGAACGAATTTCATCAACTTTTTGCTCTTGGGTACAGCGGTACATTCTTTAACCTTAACTACACGGATATCAGACTTGCAGAAGGTGTCAAAATCAACATATTCTTCATATGCAGGCTCAATAACAACCTTAGAGAAATCGATAGTTTCCTCCTTAGCCTCTTCTACGGGTGCAGCAACAGCAGGAGCCTGCATAAAGTCAGGCTTCTCGCTTACAGCCTTGCCCAACGGTTTCATGGTCGGGAAGAACAGTACGTCACGAATGGTAGAGCTGTTGGTCAGGAACATTACCAGACGGTCGATACCAATGCCTAAACCACCTGTCGGAGGCAGGCCGTATTCCAGGGCGTTGACAAAGTCCTCGTCCATCATATTTGCTTCTTCATCGCCGTTAGCGCGTTCTTCAACCTGCTTTAAGAAACGCTCCTTCTGGTCGATAGGATCGTTCAATTCGGTAAAGCCGTTGCAGATTTCGCGGCCATAGATATAAGCCTCGAAACGATCGGTGATTTCGGGGTTTTCCGGGTTGCTCTTTGCCAACGGTGAAATCTCTTTCGGGTGACCGGTAATAAAGGTAGGCTGAATCAGCTTATCTTCAACATATTCTTCAAAGCATGCGTTGATAATTTTGCCAATGCCAAAGGAAGGCTCAACAGCAACATTCAGCTCTTTAGCAATAGCGCGTGCTTCTTCCAGATCTGTTACATTAGTAAAGTCCTTGCCGGAATATTCTTTTACGGCTTCAATCATGCTCATACGCTTCCAGGGAGAAGCCAGCTCGATAGTAGTGCCTTCATAGTTGATAGTGGTAGTGCCCAGAACCTTCTCAGCAGTCTTAACAACAACCTCTTCGGTCAGGTCCATCATATCGCGGTAATCGGCAAAAGCCTGATAAATCTCAACGCTGGTGAATTCCGGGTTATGACGGTTGTCGATACCCTCGTTACGGAATACGCGGCCCATTTCATATACGCGATCCATACCGCCTACGATAAGGCGTTTGAGGTACAGTTCAGGTGCAATACGCATATATACCTGCATATCCAAAGCGTTATGATAGCTGATAAACGGACGTGCGGCAGCACCACCTGCGATGGTGTTGAGAATAGGAGTTTCTACCTCCAGGAAATCATGGCTGTCGAGAACCTCGCGTACGCTTCTGATAATCTGACTGCGTTTTACAAAGGTATCACGCACTTCCGGATTAACAATCAGGTCAACATAGCGTTGACGGTAACGGGTTTCAACGTCCTTCAGACCGTGCCATTTTTCCGGCAACGGACGCAGGGATTTGGACAGCATTTCTACGGAATTTGCTTTAATAGACAACTCGCCCATGTGGGTGCGGAAAGCAGTACCGGTAATGCCTACGGTATCACCGATATCCATCAGCTTGATCAGCGCATAGTTTTCTTCGCCGATAACGTCCTTACGTACATATACCTGGATACGGCCGGTCTTATCCTGCATATCCATGAAGCAGGTTTTACCGTGGCCGCGGATAGCCATAATACGGCCAGCCATTTTTACTTCAGTTTCTTTTTCGGACAGCTCATCGAACTGCGCAGCGATATCTGCTGCACGATGAGTGTACAGGAAGCGATAGCCGAAAGGTTTCCAGCCGTGCTCCTCAATTTTATGCATCTTGTCAATGCGGACCTGCATTTGCTCGTTGATTTCGTTTTCGGTGAGCACTGCAGCTTCTTCTGTATTAGGTTTATTCTTTACCTCTGCCATTGTCGCCCTTCTCCTTATTATTTAATTTCCACGATTTCGTAGGACAATTCACCTACAGGGGTTTTAGTAATAACAACATCATGCACCTTACGACCCAAAATTGCTGCGCCTACAGGAGATTCGTTGGAAATACGGTTTTCGAACGGATCTGCTTCGGTAGTACCAACGATGGTATAGGTTTCTTCATCGCCGGTTTCTACGTCCTTCAGCAGCACGGTAGAGCCAAGAGATACAATGCCTGCTGCTTTGCTGGCACTGTCATCGATGATGGTAGCAGTTTTAATCATCTGCTCCAGCTCCAGAATACGGCCTTCGTTTTTACCTTGGTCTTCCTTGGCTTGATCGTACTCGGAGTTCTCGCTCAAGTCGCCCTGTGCTCTTGCTTCTTTCAGACGTTCAACGATTTCTTCGCGGATTTCGCCCTTACGTTGAGCTAATTCTTCTTGTAATTTTTTTAAGCCATCAGCTGTTAAAATAGTTTCCTTGCTTGCCATGTTCCTGCTCCTTTATCATTATTTATATAAAAATTTACTTACACGCATATATTGATTATATATGTTGCCGGATTTGCTTGTCAATATCAGCAGCCATGCACTGCCAGAGCATGCTGAGCGTTATGCTTGACTTCCTCGATATGCTGGGTGGAAACAGCACGTTCAAAATTACGGAAGCCAGCCATCTTGAAATTATGCTTATCTGCCAGCTGAGAAATAAGATTAATCTTGTTGATATCCAGAGATCTGCCCAGAGAGAAGTTTTCATAACGGCCATCCAGTGCCAAAATCATAGTTTCTGCCATACATGCATAGGATGTGTGCGGCGGGAAGCCGAAGTTAAAATGAAAATCTACGTCACCGGGCACGTTAATAACGCCGCCTTCGATTACCAGCACATCGTTACGCTTCAGTGATACATCACGCGATACGTTACGCGGACGCGCAACATCGCATACTACGGCACCCGGCTTCAAATCGCCCGGCTCAATCAAGAAGTCAAGCGCACTGGTTACGGTAATAACAATGTCAGCCTCCTGCAGAGATGTGCGGATATCCTGGCTTACGGCAACCTCGCAATGATTTTGCTCAATAAGCTCCTGTGCCAGCTCCTCCAGCGGTCCCATATGACGGGCAACAAGCGTAATATGCTTAACCTCTTTGGCCAGCAGGCGTACGGAAGCAGCACCGATAGAGCCGGTGGCACCGACTACGACAGCACGGCATTCCTTCAAATCCTTACCCATCATTCGGGCAGCCTGCTTGGTTCCCTGAATAGCGGTAGCAACGGTATAGCTGTTGCCGCTGGTAACTGCTATATCCAGATTTTTCGCTACGGTAATGCCTGCATCACCGACAATAGAAGTGAAAGCTCCCAGGCCGACAATCTTGGCTCCCAGCTCCTGAGCAACCTTGCCGGACTCAATAATTCTGTCCATAACAAATTCCTCAGGCAGCTCCACCATCTGCTTAGCAGTCAGCGGACAGCCGATAAACCAGCCTTCGGCTTCGGCATAAGGACTCTTGATGCCGGTAATATGCGAAACCTTGAACGGCTTCTTCATTTTCAGACAGGCTTCGATTATCGGGTCGGGAATATACCTCATCAAGGGTGATAAGTGTTCCATATCCTGCAGGGATAATGGATGTAGAATAAAAGCAAATTTTTCCATAAAAACAAACTACTCCTTCGTACCAAAGTACTCAACAGAAGATTCTATATGATAATGCTCTAAAAGCTTCAGATATTCATCCGCCGTGAGCGGTTCTTTACCGCCGTGCAATGCAACCAGCATGGCCTCCATAACATTGGTGCCGAAGCTGCGTCCTTGAATACAGGGAGTTGTCGTAATCAGCATTTTGATTCCCGCCTCCTGCAGCATCACTCTATCAGCAGCAGTAACTGTATTAGTAATAATAGTTTTTCCCGGCAGCTTATCCGGCATAAACTTTTTTATATAATGAAAATCACCGGCAATGATATCATTCTCCAGAAAATATTCCGGATGACGCACTACCCGCAATTCCTGATCCTTGCCCATGGGGTAAAACCAGCTTACCGGCAGCTTGGTAACAAGCGGTGCCAGCAGCGCCGCCCACCATGCAAGCGCCTTCAGCGAATATAACGGCTTATTGACATTCAGACCGAAAATAAGGTCACCGAAGGTTACCTCAGCACCTGCCTCCAGCAATGCTTCCGCCATACCGAAGCGGTCCACGCCGCAGACCATCAGCACCTTGCTGCCCTTTATCGGCACCTTGCTGCCGGCCGCAAGTGATTCAATCAGCTTACGCTCCAGCGAATTTTTCAGGCCGCTGCCATCCAAAACCGGTGTCTTTTTTACATTAGCAATCAGATGAGCCGATTCACGGAAGGTATAACGCTTTTTGCCTGCATAAACATATAAATCCGTACCACCCAGACCGATGGCATCAGCTTTGCCGTCCCATTGCTCCAGGAGCTGACGTGCTCTGTCAAAATCGCCGTCGGTTCCCCGGCGTTCGATGCTGATTTTGCGTCCTCCCAGTTCCAATATGGCGCCGGCGTCACGTTTTGATGACCCCAGACTGATACTTACTACATGTTTTGCGTTGTTAGCTGCTTCCATGTTTTTAACTCCCTAAATGCTTCTTTTACAAATTATTATTTTAACATATTTGCGCGTCTTAGACAATGCCAGATGCAAAATGTTTTTCTGTTTCATAATAGCGATGCGCACATTCGCTGTATTCTGCCAGCAGCTCCGAAAACTGCTCCTGCGTATCAACCTTATGGAAGCGTCCTCTGAATTCCGCTGCATGCGGCATGCCTTTAAGATAAGCAGAAATATGGCGGCGCATCTCCTTGACCGCAACAACTTCGTTCTTATAAGCAATGAGCATTTCCAGATGCTCCGCCGCCTGCGCCAGACGCTCCTTCAGAGAAGGCGGCTGCGGCAGCGGCTCGCCGCACAGTGCTGCCGCCAGTGCGGTAAACAGCCACGGGTTGCCGTCAGCGCCGCGTCCGATCATCAGTCCGTCGCAGCCTGTCTGCTCCAGCATCCGCAATCCGTCTGCTACCGTAAAGATATCACCGTTGCCGAATACAGGCACCTTCACTGCCTGCTTCACGTCGGCGATAATGCTCCAGTCGGCCTTGCCTTCGTAAAACTGCTGGCGTGTACGTCCGTGTACGGCAACAGCGCTCACGCCTGCTGCCTCCACGGCACGTGCAATCTCCACCGCGTTGCGATTGGCATCGTCCCAGCCCGCGCGGAACTTTACCGTCACCGGAATCTTGACGGCCTTCACCATCGCCGCCAGAATATCATGCGCCAGCCGCGGATTCTTCATCAGCGCCGAGCCTTCGCCGTTATTGACAATCTTCGGCACCGGGCAGCCCATATTAAAATCAATCATATCCGCACCGCTGGCCTCTACCATGCGTGCAGCCTCTGCCAGCTCCGCAGGCACACTGCCGAAAAGCTGGATAGCCGTAGGGCGCTCGCCGTCATCAATACGCAGCATTTCGGTAGTTTTGACGTTTTTGTACAGCAGGCCCTTGGCGCTAACCATCTCCGACACGGTCATACCGCAACCCAGACGGCGGCAGATCAGGCGGAACGGCAAATCCGTAATGCCTGCCATCGGCGCCAGCGCCAACGGTGCAGACAGCTCTATATTACCAATATTCATAAAAATAACTCCTATCGAAAAAAGCTGCCGCGCAGCAAAACGCTACTCACGACAGCTTCAACTTTTTTCTCACGAGCGACGGAATAAATCCCTGCTCTTATTTAGCGTTTTTTTCGTACAGAATGCGCAGACCGTCCAAAGTCAGGAAAGGTTCTACAACATCAATACAATCAGATTCTGCAGCCATAGTATTGGCAAAGCCACCGGTAGCAATAACATAAGCATCGCCGCCGAGCTCCTTCTTCATATGGTTGACAATGCCCTCCATCTGACCTACGAAGCCGTAAATCGCACCTGCCTGCATAGAGCTTACAGTATTGCGGCAGATTACGGATTTAGGCTTAACGAGCTCGATACGCGGCAGCTTTGCCGCACGTTGGAAGAGCGCTTCTGTAGAAATGCCGATGCCGGGCGCAATAGCACCGCCCAAGTATTCACCTGTCGGCAGCAAAGCACAGAAGGTGTTGGCAGTACCGAAATCAATGATAATCATCGGTCTGCCAAGATGACTGAATTTATGGAAGGCTGCCACAGCGTTGACAATACGGTCTGCACCAACCTCTTTCGGATTATCGTATTTAATGAAAATGCCGTTTTTAACGCCGGGTCCTACAACCATCGGTTTAATACCGAAATAGCGCTCACACATATGGCACAAGGGAATCAGCACCGGAGGCACAACACTGGAAATAATGACGGAAGAAATCTTATCCATTTCCACATCACTATAAGCAAACATGCTGCGCAGCATAATACCAAATTCATCTGCAGTTTTAGAACGGTCTGTAGAAAAGCGCCAGTGTACCTTTAAAGTCTTATCCTCGAAAACACCGGCTACGATGTTTGTATTTCCTACATCCACAACAAGTAACATTCTAAGATCCTCCTCGGAAATCTGCGTTCCATTCGCAAAATACGGCATAAAAGCCTTTTTTATTTTACCACAAAGCGGAAATATTGCAAGAAGAAATTGTAGCTATTTAACGCTCGGCTTTTTACGCGTACTCATTCCCCTTAGCCTTAGCCGGACGGATAGAAACATCACCGGCTACAACCTTTTCCTTGCTGCCGTCCTCGCGGCGTACAATCAGCAGGCCTTCCTCATCAATATCCTCGGCCGTACCGAAATAAGTCATATCAGGGGCAATAACCTTTACCTCCTGACCTAAGGTGCAGGAATAGCGGCGCCATTCATCAAAGACGGGGCCAAAGCCCTCCTGTACCGCAGTTTCATACAGGTCCTCCATATTCTTGAGGATATCGCACAAAAGCTCTACTCTGGTAAAAGGCTCCGTTGCGGCATCAGCCACGGAAACAGCCAGGTCGCGTACTTCTTCGGGATAATCTTCGGGAGAAGCGTTGGTGTTAATGCCGGTGCCGATAACAACATAATTGATATGACCGAATTCGGCATTCATCTCCGTCAGGATGCCTACAAGCTTGCGTCCCAGCAAAAGAATATCATTAGGCCATTTAATAGCGGCATGAACGCCGGCAATCTTGTTGATAGCCTTTACTACGGCAACAGCTGCGAGCAGCGTACATTTGGAAGCCTCCTGCGGCAGGAACGGCGGCTTCAGCACCACGGAAAACCAGATACCCTTTGCATAAGGGGAAATCCAGCCGCGTGATAAACGTCCTTTGCCTGCGCCCTGCTCCTCTGCTACTACCAGCAGACCGTTTTCACAGCCTTCGTTGGCCAATGCTTTGGCAAGATTGTTGCTGGAATCAACGCTGTCACGGTAGCAGATATTGCGTCCCAGCCATTTGGTCTGCAGACGGGACAAAATTTCCTGCGGAAACAGACGGTCCGGCACCTCGCGCAGAATATAACCGCGCTTAGGCACAGACTCAATCTCGTAGCCCTCGTTCTTCAATGCCTGGATATGCTTCCAGATAGCAGTACGCGAAACCTCCAGCTCCTTGGAAATCTCTTCACCGGAAACCGGTGTCCCCTTACTGTTTCGCAACAGCTCCAAAATACGTTTACGCATATATATCATCCTCTCCGATTCTCTTAATACTCTTCTTTATCAGTCTCAAGCCTGTCTGTAAAGACATTCCGATATGCAAAGAGTAACACCAGGTTAACCAAAAGTCAAGTCTAAAGTGAACGATGCCTTCGATAAAAGTAAAAAACCGCCACACCTAAGTGCAGCGGCTCATAAATCAACCTTTATTTGATATACTGGTCCTCCAGCTTATCAAGCGTACCATCCATATCCTTTTCTTCCATAAAGAAGTTTACGTAGTTCAACCAATCCTGGTCACCTTTAGCCATCAAGATACCAAAGTGATTTTTCGTAAACGGATCATCTAGCAGAGGTGCTGCCAGACGGGCATCATCACGCACATAGCGACGTGCTTCCATAGTTTCTGTAATCATAACATCAGCCTTGCCTTCGGCAATCAGTGCAGGAATCTCTGCATTTTGCGGATGTACTAAAAGTGTGCAATTAGGCAGATTGCTCAGAGCAAATTTTTCATTTGTGCCGCCGGGATTAACCATAACGCGAACGCTCTTCTTATTCAGGTCCGTTTCAGATGTGAATTTCTTTGCATCAGCCTTGCGACATAAAATCGTCTTACCGAATGTCAGATAGCCATGAGACATATTCATTTTTTGCTCACGGGCAAAGGTTCTTGTAACCCCGCACATAGCAATGTCAAACTTTCCGGCCATAGTGTCAGCCTGCAGTGTTTTCCATGTAGTCGGTACATATTGCACCTTAACACCCAAGGATTGTGCCAACAGCTCCGCTACCTCGACATCAAAGCCTTCATACTTGCCGGTTTCTTTATTAAGATAGCTCATAGGCTTATAATCGCCGGTACTGCCGACCAGCAAAATACCTCTAGCCTGAACATCTTCAATTTTTCCTGCCTCTGCGCTCGGAGTCAAAGCACCCATACCGCAAATTGTCGTTGCCAACAGCGCACCTACACATAATTTCTTTAAATTTACCATACTACCATCCTTCTTTCTTATCTGTTATGCAGCAGATATTTTGGATGTATTATACAATATTTATCGCCGCTTAGCTAGAATTTTATCACTTTTTTGCAGAAATGAAATTAATTAAAGAAAAAGTGTTAAGCTGTTTACACAAGCAATCCTCTAATACCATTTGCTTTGCACACGCACCCAGGCACCTGCTCCGCCTTTGCTGCGCACCTGCAGCCACGTTCCTTCATCAACCGGCTGCAGCAAGGCCTTGTCAACCTCCAGCTTAGCAGTTGCTCCCTTAGTAGTCTGCACCTCAATCACGCAAGGGGTATTCGCCTTATCCATACGTGCTTCCGCCAGCTTATAAACATCACCCTCACGCAGCTGATATTTAGTGCGGTTTTTATCCTCTACTATCTTAGTCTGCAGCACCTTCACCGCATTAGGTTCTGCAAGCTCCAGCTTATCCGTCACATCCAGCTCCTCGCCTTTGGCAAAGCCGCCTGCCGGCTGAGCAGTCGCAGAAGGCTGACTGTAAAAGCTGTCGCCCTCCTTCACACTGTAGCTTCTGTCCTTCAGTCCAAAAATATTCATACCGATTGCAAAGCCCGCCAGCAGGCAGAGCAATGCCGCAATTCTCATTACCAGCTTATTACTCATCATGCCCACCTCACATCAGCTTCGCATCCGAAAGCGCATTGTATTTCACAAAGCCCGGCTTGCCGTTGAACTCAACCTTTTTCCACTGTCCTACATAAGGAAAGCGCAACAGATTGGTAGAAAAATCAAGGTCATATTCCTTGTCATCAACCACAACACGTCCCTTAGTTTCACCGCCGCCCCTATCAGACTGCAGCACAAGTACCTGCGTACCGGCAGGAATAATATGCCGCCTTCCGAAAAACTTGCGGAACTGCAGCTGCTGCTCCGTAACAGCATAGCGTTCATCCTTATCCTGACTGGAAACTGTATCAATATAATCCAGCTTAACACCGGCAGACAGATAATCAACAACCTTTCCATGCAGACCTGACGGATCACTGTACATAGCAGCCTTATCCTGCAGCACAACGCACTGCAGTCTGCCTGTTTCTACCTTGGCATAATGCAGCTCATTCGTAAGCTTCGCCGCATTGTAATGCGGTGAGGTTTTATTGCTGCTCCAGGCATAGCCTGCCCCGGCAATAAAGCCTGTCAGCAGCGCCGCCACACACACAGCAGCAGTTTTCCTGTTTATACTCTGCAGTTTATCAAAAACCATAAGCACACACTCCCTTAGATATTATTGTCAGAAGCTCATACTATGCTTACATTTTCTCATACTTACAGAGCTTTCGCAAGCAAAACAAAAAAGCCCAAGAGCCATGCTCTTAGACCTGAGATTTAAATGGTGCGGTAGAGAGGATTTGAACCTCCACGGGGTCTCCCCCACTAGCTCCTGAGGCTAGCGCGTCTGCCGTTCCGCCACTACCGCATACTGTATTCAGTTCGTCGCCGTCATAAGCAACATAGATATAATAACACAAACGGCAGGTCATGTCAACACTATTTTTAATTTTTTTCTGCAAAATTAAAATTAAATCCGAAGACAGCATTTGAATGTAAGAGGCATTCCTTTGAACCATACCATTTAGCGCCAGCAGCAGACTTTATTCGCCGAATAAATGCTTGATACTTAAGCAAACCTAACAAAGCTGACTTCTGCATATTGCAGCTGCATTCTTACAATATCGTAAAATCACAAAACAAAAAAAGACTCATGCGTTAACATAAGTCCTCATTAATTCAATGTTGGTGCGGTCGGTGGGATTTGAACCCACACGGGATTTCTCCCACCACCCCCTCAAAGTGGCGTGTCTGCCGTTCCACCACGACCGCGTCTTTGGGATAAAGTTCATAAATAAAAATGGTGCGGTAGAGAGGATTTGAACCTCCACGGGGTCTCCCCCACTAGCTCCTGAGGCTAGCGCGTCTGCCGTTCCGCCACTACCGCATGCTTTATTCACTTCGTTACTGTCATAAGCAACATAGATATAATAGCATACTCTGACGCGTTCGTCAAGTAACCTTGCGAAAAAAATTTATAAAATCTTCTTTTGCTATTATTTTATCTTATCCTTATAAAGCAGATAATATTTATCCCTATCCTGCATAACCTTAGCTACATATTCACGGGTATCAGGGTAAGGAATAGATTTTATATCATTGAAATTATAGTCCCAGCCATTTTCCTGCATCCATTCATGCGTCTGTCCGCGCCCCGCATTGTAGGCCACCATCAGCAGTACCAGGTTATGCTGAAATTCGTGCTCCAGCTCGCCTACGTACCAGCAGCCCATGCGGATATTTTTTCTCGTCTGGTACAAATCACTGTCCTGATAATTCTCCAGGCCCATCTGCTCGGCAATCCAACGTCCTGTTTCCGGCATAATCTGCATCAGGCCTACTGCTCCGACTTTGGAAACAGCATCATGCTTGAAGTTGCTTTCATTTTTGATAATGGCAGCAACCAGAAAAGGATCTACATTATTTTTCTTACTGTAGGTCACAATATCCTGCTGATAATCCCACATATAAACGAAGCGCATCTGTACAGTATCGCTGCTCCAGATTTTCCAGCCGCCGAAGCTTATGACAAGCAGCACGCCAAGAAGCAGCAGCCAGCTGTACAGCTTTCCGTGTGTCTTAGTCCGTCTGCTGCGGGCTTTGCGCTTACCCTTCACTGACGCCACCCAAAAGCAGCTCCAGCTGCGAATGCACAGCCTGCATGGTTTCCGCCTGACTGCCACTGTTATCCAATACTACATCGGCATATTTTTTCTTTTCCGCCAAGGACATCTGCGCTTCAATACGCGCATTCACCTCGTCCGCAGTCATGCCGCTGCGCAGCATTGCTCTTTCAACCTGCTGCTGACGGCTGACAGATACCAGCCACACGCTGTCCACATTCTTATGCCAGCCGCATTCAATCAGCAGAGGCACATCCAGCACCGCTGCCTTATGTCCCTGTTTGCTGCTTGCAGCCAAAAAGCTTTCTGCCTGCTGCCAGACTATTTTATGGATAATCGCCTCCACTGCCTTCAGCGCTTCTTTGTCATGAAAAATGCGCTCGGCAACCTTGGCTCTGTCAAGCGTTCCTTCCTCGCTCAGATATTCCTTGCCCAATACGGCAATCACCTGCGCCAGACCTTCGCTGCCTGCAGCTACTGCCAGACGTGCTTCGGCATCCGCATCAAAAACAGGCAGTCCCAGGCTACGCAGCTCTGCCGAAACTGTACTTTTACCGGAAGCAATGCCTCCCGTCAAACCTATTGTTATCATTATTCTCCACTCCTACTTTTGGCAATGCTCACAATAAACCGTGCCTCTGCCGCCTACCTTGGTTGTCTGCAGCAGCGCACCGCATTTTTTACAGGGCTTGCCGCCTCGGCCGTATACCAGCAGATGATTCTGGTTATCGCCCTTATTTCCTTCGCCGTCCTTATAATCACGGAAAGTTGTACCGCGATTTTTGATGCCCTGCGCGATTACCGCATTGACTGCCTCACACAAGCGCACTATCTCAGCAGCGCTCAGGCTGCAGGCTTTACGCATAGGCAAAATACCGGACAGAGCCAGGCATTCATCGGCATAGATATTGCCAAGACCGGCGATAATCTGCTGGTCCAGAATAAAGCTTTTGATAGCCTTCTTGCTTTTTTGCGCCAACGGCAACAGATATGTGGCAGTAAAGCCCTCGCTCAGCGGCTCCGGTCCCAGTGTTTCAAAGCCTTCAATATATATATCGTTATCGGTTACCAGATACAGCGTACCAAAGGTACGGATATCCGTAAACCACATCGTCACGTCATCAGAAAGCGTAAATTTGATTTTGGCATACGCCGGTGCAGGTGCAGCTGACGGCTGCGCCAACAGCGCGCCTGTCATGCGCAGATGCACTATCAGCTGCTGCTTCGGTGCTGTGTGCAGCACCAGATATTTACCGCGTCGGCCTACGCTACTGATAGTTTTGCCCACCAGTCCTTTGATAAAGGCATCAGGCTGAGGATATTTTATCAATCGCTCCAAATATATCTCTACTGCTAAAATTTTCTTTCCTTCTATATGAGGCGCAAGTGTTTTGCGCACCTGCTCCACCTCAGGCATTTCCGGCACAGGTCTTCCCCTCTTTCCGTAAAGTATCCGTTATTTTGTTTCCGCCCAGTCACGACCGCAATTAACGTCGGCCAGCAGCGGAATATCCAAGTTTGCAGCACCTTCCATGGCTGTGCGCACCAGCTGCGCTACCCGCTCCCTTTCGTCTTCAGTAACCTCTAGCACCAGCTCATCGTGTACCTGCAGCAGGATTCTGCTCTTGCACTGCGCCTTATCCAGCTCGCGCTGCACAGCAATCATTGCCTTCTTCATAATATCTGCAGCAGTTCCCTGAATCGGGGTGTTGATAGCAGTGCGCTCCGCAAAGCTGCGCAGATTGAAATTACTGCTGCGAATTTCCGGCAGATAGCGTCTGCGTCCCATCAGCGTGCTGACATAGCCTTGCTCACGTGCCTTGGCTACAATATCTTCCATATATTTTTTTACACCGGTATAGCGTTCAAAGTAGCTGTCGATATAGCCCGCTGCCTCCTTGCGGCCGACATCCAGCTGCTTGGCCAGGCCAAAGTCACTGATACCGTAAACAATACCGAAGTTAACGGCCTTCGCACGGCTGCGCATTTGGGGCGTTACTTCTTCAAGCGGCACACCGAAAACCTCGGCAGCTGTACGGGCATGGATATCCTGACCATGACGGAAGGCCTCCAAAAGCAGCTCGTCCTGCGCAATGCAGGCCAGAATACGCAGCTCAACCTGCGAATAATCACAGCTCATCAAAAGGTCATAGCCTGCTCCCGGAACAAAAATACGGCGAATCTGTCTGCCCTCCTCCGTGCGTGCAGGAATGTTCTGCAGGTTAGGATCAGTGCTGGACAAACGGCCTGTTACCGTTACAGTCTGCTGGAAGTGCGTATGAATGCGTCCCGTTTTGGGATTAATCAACGGCTGCAGTCCTTCCAGATAGGTGGATTGCAGCTTCGCCAGCTTGCGATGCTCCAGAATTGTAGCAATAAGCGGATGCTTGCCCTCCAGTGCTTCCAACACCTTGGCATCGGTAGAATAGCCTGTTTTTGTCTTCTTGATTACCGGCAGCTGCAGTCGTTCAAACAAAATCACTCCCAATTGCTTAGGAGATTTCAGGTTAAATGCTTCGCCTGCCTGCTCCTGCGCCAACGCCTCCAGCTTGGCAATACGATGACCCATATCCTCGCTTAATTGCAGCAAAAGCTCCTTGTCCGGCGTAATACCGGCAAACTCCATCTGCGCCAGCACCGGTGCCAACGGCAGCTCAAATTCCTCATACAGCTTGAGCTGCTGCTGTTCAGCCAACAGTCCGCGCAGCTTAGATGCGAGCTGCTGCAGATTTTCGCAAGGCGTTGCCAGTACTCCCGGCAGATTGCGGCGGCTCAAATCCTCCAGGCTATAGGAGCTGTGGCCGGGGTCGGCAACATAGCCTGCCAGGGCTACATCATCAACTATTCCCTGCACCTTCACCTTGCGGCACAGGCAGCATTTATAAAGCTCCTTGCTGTCTATCGTTAGCTTTTTGCTGCCTGCGTCTGACAGCCAGCCGTCAAATTTATCCCAACAGCCGCTTTGCGCGTCCAGCACATAAATTTTATCATCAACCAAAATTTCGGCACTGCTGAAATACATCTCAGGCAGCTGTCCTGCTACCTGAGCATGCACAGCAACAGGCTGCTTTGCTTTAGCCAATGCACCAAAAAGCTCCTCTGCCAGCTGCGGCGTATTTACTGCCACCTGCGACAAGCCTTCCTGCTCAACAGCTTCTCCGAAAAGGTCAAAGCTGTCCTGCGCACCGCCAAGTACCGCGGCAAAGCGCTCGTACATATTGCGAAACTCCAAATCCTGCAGCAGGGTGCGTGCCTCCTCCTTCATCGGCTGCAGCTCGTAGGTCTGTACAGCGGTATCAACCGGTGCTTCCGTGCAGATTGTTGCCAGCTGCTTCGACAGCAGAGCCGACTCCTTGTTGTCTGTCAGCTTTGTTTTCAGTGACTTGCCGGAAACCTTGTCGATATTCTCCAGAACCGTTTCAACATTGCCGTATTCCTTAATCAGCTTCATAGCTGTTTTAGGACCTACGCCCGGAACGCCGGGAATATTATCCGAGGTATCACCCATAAGGCCCTTCAGCTCAATCAGCTGCTTAGGCTGCAGTCCCTCGTAATTGGCAGCAAATTCCGCCTCATCAAAAACTTGAATATCGCTGATGCCGCGCTTGGTATAAAAAACCTTGGTGCGCTTATCAATAAGCTGCAGCTCATCGCGGTCACCGGTAACAATGATAACCTCAACCTCCGGCGGTACCTGCACAGCAAAGGTGCCTATAATATCATCGGCCTCATAATCATCCAGCTCCAGCGTGCGGATTCCCATGCATTCCAAAACCTTCATCGCCAAAGGAAACTGCTCGCTCAGCTCGCTCGGAGTAGGCTTACGCTGCGCCTTATACTCCGCATACAGCTTGCTGCGGAAGGTTTTGCGCGATTTATCAAAGGCGACTGCCATATAACGCGGCTTCACCTCATCCAAAAGCTTCAGCAGCATATTGCACAGTCCGTACACTGCTCCCGTATGGACCCCCTGACGCGTAGTCAGCGGCGGCAAAGCAAAAAACGCTCTATGTATTAAGCTGCTGCCATCTATTACTAAAAATTTATCTGCCATAACTGCTCCTCCTCTATGCCGCTCACATAGAATAAACATTAATGTAATTATTATATCATAGCAAGGCAAGAAAATATGTAACTAATATGTAAGAAAGGGCAAACTTCGGCTTATGCTGCCGCATTGATATCCATGCAATACAAAAGCGCAGAACTGTCCGCATGCCGTGTTCTGCGCTAAACTTCTGTTTAAAAATATATTTTTTCTGCCGGATAATAGTCGTGCAATATTCTCCTTAAAAGTGAAAAATCATCTGATTTAAACTTCACCAAAGAATACTTGGTTTTAATATAATCTATAAAATCCTGTAAATTGTCACATTTAATATAATGCTCCAGGGAATCATCCCTGATATATTTGCCGATTACATCATTTATAAGCTTAATCGTTTCCGGAGCAACGTCCGCATCCGGCACGAGATATAATTGCGAAATAATATTATTGAAGCTGTAGGCCATAGGTTTATGCCAACGGCTTTGCGACAGCATAAACAGACGGGCAAAGGCGATAAGATTACGCAAGCTTTGGTTGGCACGATGTACATTGCCTTCCTGTTTACCTTCCTGCTCAAACGCAGTCAGCTTCGGCGGAACTGCCATATCCCAGCATTGGAGCAGCTTGAGTCCTCTTTTTTCCGGAAAAACCGGATAATAGACAACTCTCTTTTCCAAATCGCACACTTTGAGCATAATTATATCATCCTTCAAAAAGCGATCGCTGCCATCAGCATTATAAACAAAACTCCATGGCGGCAGTTCCTCATAAGATTCTACCTGAACGCGGTGTTTATCATTCATTCCTATAGCTGCTGACAAGTTCTCGCAAAACTCTTTTTGAAAAGCAATGATTTCCTTAGTGCTTGCTTCTCTGCACTTATACATTGCATCATCCCTTCCTTAATCAAATTAATTGTTTACCTGACTTCTCACATGCCCTTCAAGGCTGTTCTCCTTTCCCCGATTATAGAAACACTATATTTTTGCTTACCGGTCTACCATAATTTTATAATTCTCTCTATTCAGATTCTTTTCTTTATTCGCAAAATTTGTCGCTATTTTTTACGGCTATTTGAGCTTCACAAATCACAAATAGCCGTAGTAAAAATTCCGTTCCCAGAGCTGTTTTATTAACTAATCTTTATATGCGTAATTATACTATACCGCATTATTTTTGTCTAGTATTTTTTAAAAATTAATCCGATTTTTATTTTGTCTTTAATTATCTTTTATGCTGCTATTGGATTTATTCTTATTTAAATTGCTTATCGATTCTTTGCTTCTTTATTCCTTATCGGAGCGCTCATTTATTCCGGCACAAAGCAAAGTCAGGGCACCCAAGGTCCAAAATAACAATCCCATCTGAGTATTGAAATAAACATGGTCAGTCAATCCGCCAATAATAATGCCTACTGTTGCCAGCACATAACCGCGTCCCATAGCCTTCAGCCACAAGCTGCGTCCATGATAGGCCAGTTTCCAGCCTGCAGGCAGAAAAATTCCGAACCAGATAACAAGAAAGACCAACAGACCATGCGCACCCAGCTCCGCCCAGATATTCAAGAAAATATTGTGGCAGTGGTACATGATAACGTTCTTGTCCGCCAGATAGAAATTATATGTAGGATAAACAAAACGATAGCCGTACCAGCCTACGCCAAAAGGAAATTCCTCAATAATCCATTTGGTACTCTTTAAATAAGCCATGCGCAGAGCAATCGAGGTATCACCGCCGTAACCGCCGCGGATAGATTCCAGACGCTGCAGCACCGCCTGACCGCCAAGCGCCAGAGCCGCCGCACCGCCGCCAAGGACAGGAATAAAAGCCTTACGGCAGAACAGCACGCAGAACGCCAGCAGCATCACAGCGCAGGCTACCCAGTTACCGCGTGAATATGTATAAAGCAGGCAGACTGCTGCCAAAAGTCCCGTAACAAGAAACGCCAGACGCCATTTTTTATACGCCTTCGTCTGATTGAAAAAGGCTGTACTGTAAGCAACAACCAGCACAAGATAGCCTGCCAGGATATTGGGGTTAACCAGCGTAGAGAAAACGCGCACCTTCAAATCAGGGAACTGCGCCGGGTCCACCCAGATGCCCTCAGCCGTAACGCCGAAAATCTTCTGTGCAATACCGATGGCACTCACCAGCAGCGATACGCCTAAAAAAGCACCGATGAGCTGCAACGGACGCGGCAAAGTGCCGAAGCGATGCCATACAAGCGCAAATTTTTGCTTAGCGTCAGCATTTTTCCAGGCCTCGCTTTTCGTCAACGGCTCAGCCTCGCACGCAGTCAAAGTTGCCCTGTCCTGCTCACTGCTGCGACCGTAGCGCAGCAGGACAAAAAACAGCGCCGCATACTGGCCTACAACATATACCAGATTCCAAAAGGACAAAAACCTGTCCAGGGAAAAATATACTGAAACAACCGCAATCAGCAGCAGTGCATAAAACGCTCCCTGCTGCCACGGCTTCAGCACATTCTCCTGCTGCGGACGTCCCTTAACATGGCCTACAATCACAGCACTGATAAAGGTCATCGCCACGCAAAAGGAAGTAAACTCCTGCTCCAGTGGAATAACCGCCACAGTAAACAGCAGCATATACCATATTTTATTTTCGAGATAATTTGCCAGTTTTGTCATGATGCACCCTAACAAAAAATTCTATTTTCTAAACGAGCAATTAATATATCGCAGAGCAACATTTAATTGCGATGCAGATACTCCCCCTTCCGCCTCGCTACGCTCGGCACCTTCCCCGAGGGGCAGGCAAGAAGGTTAGCAAACAGCCTTAACGAGCAATTAATATATCGCAGCACGATATTTAATTGCGATGCTGATACTCGTTACCGAAGTCAATAAACCTCAATATCGCCTTCAGTTCATCCCACGCTTATCCGCCAGCAGCATCTTCTTAAACTCGCCCACCAGATACAGGCTGCCGCAAACGCACACAACACCGTCAGTGCCTGCTCCGCGGATAGCAGCATCATACGCCGTAGCAAGATCAGCCTCCGCCACAGCATTGCGGCCCACCAGCTTCGCCAAATCCGCAGCCTCCGCAGCACGCGCACCCTCATCGGCACGCACGGTATAAACAACATCATCCTGCTTAATCAGCGTTTTGATAACACCGCTCATATCCTTGTCACCCATCATGCCAAAGACAAACTGCACCTGCTTGCCGGGATAGTATTTATCCAAAGCATTACGCAGAGCCTTGGCACCGTCAGGATTGTGCGCACCGTCCAGAATAATATCCGGATTCTTATGAATACGCTCCAAACGTCCCGGCCAAACGGTATTCGCTACACCCACATGCAGCGCCAGCTCGTTAATGCGGTCATCCTGCTTGCTCACCAGCTTAGCAGCAACAATCGCTACGCTGGTATTCTTAATCTGATGCTCTCCCGGCAGCTTGATTTCATAATCGGAATGATAAAAATCACCTGCATGCAGAGTAAAGGTCTGGCCCTCCATCGAGCTTTTTACCTCCGTGCCGTGAAAAGCCTTGCCGTAAAGATAAACAGGCGCTTCCTTAAACATAGCCAGGCTTACAATAGGACCAAGAGCTTCATTACCCTCGGCAGCGGTAACCAGAGGCACCTTTTCCTTAATAATGCCGGCCTTCTGCATAGCAATGCGCTCCAAAGTTTTGCCGCAGCGGTCAGTATGGTCCAGCGCAACATTGGTAATAACACTGACCACCGGCGTAATTACGTTGGTAGAATCCCACAGGCCGCCCATGCCTACCTCAATAACAGCATAATCAACCTTCTGCAGATAAAAATATAAAAATGCTGCAGCAGTCAGAATCTCAAACTGCGTCGGCTGCTCGCATACACCCTTTTTGACAACGCTGTCGGCAGCAACCTTTACCGCAGTAATCGCCGTGGCAAAATCCTCGTCGCTGATATCCTTGCCGTTGAGGTTGATGCGTTCGTTGTACTTCACCAGATGCGGGGAAGTAAACTTGCCCACCTTCAGGTTTGCTGCCAGCAGAATATTCGTAATCATGCTGGTAACAGAGCCTTTACCGTTAGTGCCGGTTACATGCACTGTTTTAATCTTTTGCTCCGGGTTTCCCAACTCCCGCAAAAGTCCTTCAATACGCTCCATACCGAGCTTAATGCCAAATTTTCCCAGGCTGTCTAAATATGCCAGGCTTTCTGTATAATTCATTGTGCTTACGCCTCCATTAATAATTAGCTAACAGTTTATTATAACATAGTTTTGCGCACTGCGTCTTGCTAAAAGCGCAAAAATAGCCGCTGCATCCCCAAGAATGAGCGACTATTTTGCTAAGTGGATATCACCATATTTTATATGCTTATAGCAGTCCTACTGCTGCAAAGGGTCGTCCCCATATTCGTTCGGCCCCTCCGTTCCCTTGAAGAACAAAAGATAAAGGCAGAAGAAAAGATTAACCAGCGGCACAATCAAAAGCAGCATCCACCAGCCGCTTTTATCCAAATCATGCAAGCGGCGCACGCCCATCATAATATTAGCTGCCAGCTGGAATATGCCGAGCACAAAGGCGATAATCGAAAAGAGAAGATCAAGAGCACCGAAAGTTTCGGCTGCAAAGGACAAAATTCCCTGCACTACAAAAAGCACAATTGACAGGAAAAAGCTTCTGTAAATATAAGACTTGCGGTTCAAGCGTCCCTCAGACGTAAAGAACAGCTCCTTGAAAACAGCTTCCTTATCCGCACTGCTGTCCTTGAACAGCAGGTCCAGGCCTTCGCCAAGGTTCAAAAACTTCTTGCCTGCTCTCGGCGGTGTATTATAATTGGCAGAACCGTTATCATCCTTGCTGCCAAAACGTTCCTCCGCAAACTTTTGCTGATTATCGGCAGTAAAATTATTATAGGAATTTGCCTGACTATCGGTATTATGATTTACCTGCGCAGCATCAGCCTTAGCTCCCGACTCAACATTATCGTGGCTGTCGCCAATGCTTTTTTTATAGCTTGTATCGGCACCGGAAGCAGCACCGGCTGCACCAACAGCTCCGGCAGCTCCGGCAGCCGCGGCAATTCCGCCTGCTCCCTCCTGCGGCTTTTGCTCCTGCTCCAGCTTCTGGCCGCAATTCTCGCAAAATTTGGCACCGAGTTTAATTTCACTTCCGCAATTAGTACAGAATTTAGCCATTTTCATCGCCCCCTTTTTCTTTTATTGTAACCCAAGAAGCACTGCAATTCAAGAGAGTAAAAAGCTTACAGTGCCAAACCTTCACAGCTTGTTCGTTATACACTTTCTTTTATATATGTTAAAATATCTTTATGGTGCTTCCATAACGGTAGGCGGTTGCCCTCTGACGCGATAAATTCAGTTTCACTGAAAATCCCGCAAGAGGGAGGTGTTACTGATGGATATACTCGAAGTTATTGCTTTGCTGAGCTTATGCATTGCTTGCATTAAATTAGGTATGGAAATCAACAAAAACACAAAAAAATAACCGCCCAGCCTCGCAAACTGACGGTTATTTTTCATAACTAAAAGTTTTTAAGGGCAACCGTCTATCGGAAGCACCATTTCTATATTTATAATAGCACAAACACAAGCTTTTAGCAAGTTTAGGCAGGCCTACCTGCCAAAGCTGCGCAAATACTCCTTCAACAAAAATGTGCAGAAATAAGGAAACGTATAGACATTATTATTGCAGCCTATATTGCCACCTACAACCTTAATCCCGAATCTTATATCAGGATACTTATCACTGTTAATCAGGGTATTCAAGGAGCGAGCCATGTTATTAGTCGCTTTAACCTCAACCGGCACAAGATTGTCAGCAGTACGCATAAAGAAGTCTTCTTCCAGCGTAGAATCATCCTTTTTATAATAATACAAACCACAGCCGGCTTTTTTCAACGCCTCTGCTACAATATTTTCGTACAACGCCCCCTTATATACACCTAAATTTTTATAAGCACGCAAATCCTCCTGCGCCTCATCGTCAAGCATGGCCACCAACAGACCGGTATCAGCCATATACAGCTTATATTTCGTCTCATCATAATTGCCCTTAAGCGGCAGTTCAGGAAAAGACAGACAGTAGCAAGCATTAATAATCCCTGCATCACACAGCCATTCTATGCAGCCACGATAATCCTTAAAGCGTGCCCCCCTAGCTACCTTCGTTATCTGAAACTTTTTATTATCCTTCGCCAGCTGTACAGGTATATGCTTGAATACATTCAGAATACGTGTCTGGTCCATGCCATCGGCATACTTACGTATATCCTCCTCGTAATCCGCCAACAGCTGCCTTTGTGTTTCCAGCGAACCGGCAAAGGTTCCCTTCTCTATGTATTCGCTCACCACAGCAGGCATGCCACCTAAAATGCAGTACTCTGTAAATAATTGCATGAACACCTGCATTTCAACCTCACTAAAAGGCTTAAGCGTGCGCATATGCTCTAAAAAGCTGTCGCGCACAGATTTTTGATGTCCCTTGGCCCATAAAAATTCCTCAAAATCCAGGGAATACATTTCGTAATCTGTTTTATAGCCTACACTGTTGCTTTCAATCCTTTTGTAATTGATACCAAGCATGGAACCACTGCAGATAACATCAAAACGTCCATCAAGCTTAAAAAATTTTAACGCTGTAGCAATTTCAGGAAAATCCTGTAATTCATCAAAGAAGATTATTGTTTTCTGCGGCTCGAATATTTTACTTGTATCCAGCAAGGAAATATTTTTTATAATCGCATCTGTATTATAGCCATCAGCAGTAATCATCTTGTACTTGGGTTCTTCAACAAAATTTATGTAAATAACATGCTCGTAATTTGCTTCAGCAAAACGTCTGACAGATTCAGTTTTGCCTACCTGGCGAGGACCTTTAACAATCAGCGGCTTATGCTCTTTTTCCTGCTTCCACTGCATCAGATAGGTATCTATTTTTCGCTCCAGATAAGTCATGCCTTCACTCTCCTTTTGTGCTCTTTTTTCTATTATACAACGTACGCAATACTCCTTCAACAAAAAAATGAGCCTATTTTCAGTGGTTCATTACAATTTCATGAGGATATTTTAGGGTACTGACAACAATTTCATGAGCCTATTTTGAAGTGTCGACTACAATTTCATGAGGATATTTTAAAATTTGCCAACTCAATACCGTACACATGCAAAAAACCGTACAGCCCCAAAGCCGCATGTGATATGTACCCCCAATACTGGACACCCAGTATTGGGGGTATTTTAATGAAATAC
>OCHM01000563.1_pt1 | contig 22863 bp, 20 predicted proteins | sample 1538901 | NCBI WGS metagenome assembly OCHM01 (sample SAMN04571734, study PRJEB22368) | human gut metagenome | biome: human gut; material: stool | host: Homo sapiens | place: Luxembourg | collected 2012-11-08 | reverse complement strand
TCAATTCGAAATTTGTTATTAGAGCGGGAGGAACGGCTATAAAAAGCATATCCTGAAAAATAGGTTGTACAATGAATTGTTCTGGGTCGAAAATTCTGGCATTAAACATTAAATCAATTTCATGATTAAGCAGTTTTTTTAAAATTTCATCAGAGTGGGATTCCACAATGGACACTTCAATTCCAGGATATAGATCCATGTAATGCTTTAAAACCGGAGGGAGAATGCAGGAGTTGAAGTACTGGGTTCCCCCTATGGTTAAAGAGCCGGTATTCATGGAGGCAAGATCTTCTATCTCCGCTTTCATATTTTCTTCAATTTGACGAATTTTAAGAATGCTGTTTAAATAAACCTGACCTGCTGGAGTGGGTTCCAGGGGATGTTTGCTTCGGTCAAAAATCTGTTCTCCCAGTTCTTTTTCCGCCCGTTTAAGAGAAATACTAAGAGCTGGTTGAGAGATGCAGAGTTGTTCGGCCGCTTGTCGGATACTTCCGAGTCTGTAAATAGTATAGATATATTCCATTTGTTGTTGCATAAATAAAGATTCCTTTCTGACGATTGATAAATAATATTTATATGAATATATATATTATAAAATTGACTATATAGATTTTTGGTGATATTGTCAATATAAGCAGAGATTATATTTTATATTTGGCTAAAATGTATAAAACACAGACTGATAATAAGGAGGAGGACGCAGAATGAAGTGGTCAAAAAAACATGTATCCGATATTCAAATTGCTTATATTGGGGGAGGATCGAAGCTATGGGCCTGGAAACTGATGGCAGACCTTGCGCTTGAACCAGCACTCAGCGGAACAATTCGGCTTTATGATATTGATACAGATGCAGCAGAAAAAAATGCACTTGTAGGCAATCAATTAAAAGATAGAGCGGATGCTCCCGGAAAGTGGAATTATACAGTAGCATATAATCTGAAAGACGCTTTGACAGGAGTTGATTTTGTAATTATTTCTATATTGCCGGGAACTTTGGATGAAATGGAATCGGATGTCCATTTACCGGAACGTTTAGGGATCTATCAGTCTGTAGGTGATACAGCAGGACCGGGAGGAATGATACGTGCATTGCGTACACTTCCGATGTATGCTGAAATTGCAGAGGCAGTGAAAGCGTATTCACCAGATGCCTGGGTGATCAGTTATACAAATCCGATGACGTTGTGTGTAAAGAGTCTTTACGATACATTTCCACAAATCAAAGCTTTTGGATGTTGCCATGAGGTGTTTGGCACTCAGAAGGTACTTGCCAATATCGCGGCAGAGACACTTGGATTAGAATCAATTGATCGTAGGGATATTCACGTAAATGTACAGGGAATCAATCATTTTACATGGTTTGATGATGCTTCTTATCAAAATATAGATTTGTTTCCGATCTATAAATCGTATATTGAAAAGCATTTTGCAGAGGGCTGGAGTGATCCGGATCGCCCTTGGGAGAAATCTACCTTTAATTGCAGACACCGTGTAAAAATGGATTTATTTAATCAATACGGATACATTGCAGCAGCTGGAGATCGTCATTTGGCAGAGTTTATGCCCGGAGACAGTTATTTGAATGATCCTGAAACAGTTCAAAAATGGATGTTTGGCCTGACTAGAGTTTCATTCCGTAGGCAGCAATATGCAGAGCGCCTGAAACGTCGGGAACGTTTGATTACAGGAGAGGAAAAAATGGAATTGATTCCATCGGGGGAAGAAGGGGTATTAATCATTAAAGCCTTAGTGGGATTGGATCGTATTGTCAGCAATGTAAATATACCTAACACAAACAGACAAATTTCAAACCTTCCAGAAAGTGCAGTTGTTGAAACAAACGCATTGTTTTACAGAGACCATATTAGACCTGTTGATGCAGGAGCAGTAGATGAGAAGTTAAAAGAGTTAATGATGCCACATATTGAAAACCATGAGAGGATTTTAGAAGCTTCAAAAAGCTGTAATATAGAATTAGTTGTCCAGGCATTTAAAGAAGATCCTTTGGTTAAAGCTAAATGTAAAGATGGAGCTGAAATCCGCAGATTGGTGGAAGATATGATTCAGAATACCATATCCTATCTTCCAGAGGGGTGGAAAAAATAAGGAGAAAACGTATGAGGATTGGAAAGAGAGGATTTTGGAGACGGAATATAGGATTGGCATTTATCCTTCCTTGGCTTATAGGATTTGCAATATTTAAAATGTATCCATTTCTGGCATCTCTGTTTTATAGCTTTCACGATTATAATATGTTTAAGTCGGCTTCATTTATTGGTCTTAAAAATTATGAAACGATTCTAAATGACAAATTGATTATGAAGGCTTTCGTTCAGACATTTAAATATGCATTTTTTACAGTTCCCTTGGAATTGATATTTGCTTTATTTATTGCCTATATACTAAGCGATAAAATTCGAGGTGTGAATTTATTCCGGACAATATATTATATTCCTTCTATTTTAGGCGGTTCAGTATCCGTGGCTGTATTGTGGAAGTTTTTATTTAAAACAGAAGGACTCATTAATATTATTTTAGGAAAATTTGGAATTCCAGCTTTTAACTGGTTGGGAAATCCTGATGGAGCATTTTTTGTTATTATTCTGTTAAAAGTCTGGCAGTTTGGTTCTCCTATGGTTATCTTTCTTGCCGCCTTAAAGGGAGTAGCTGTAGATCTCTATGAGGCAGCATCAATTGATGGAGCAGGAAAATGGAAACAGTTTTTCAGTATTACGGTACCGTTGATTACACCGGTTATTTTTTATAATTTTGTAACTCAATTGTGTCACAAGTTTCAGGAGTTTAACGGGCCGTTTATTATTACTCAGGGTGGACCGCTGCGTTCTACTACGCTAGCCTCATTACTTGTGTATAATGAAGCTTTTAAACGTTATGAAATGGGCCTGGCCAGTGCAATTGCATGGTTGTTGTTTTTAGTTATTATGACTTTTACTGTAATTGCATTTATCAGTCAGAAATACTGGGTTTATTATGCAGATGAGGATGGGAGGTAGCTAAAATGAGGAGAGAAGATAAACGAAAATTAAATACATTCCTGCGCTACCTGCTGTTGATTGCACTTGGTATTGTAATGACATATCCTCTGTTGTGGATGTTTGGGGCCTCCTTTAAAACCAACGCAGAATTATTTTCCAGTGCCAGTATTATTCCACATCAGCCAACACTAGATGGATATAGGAATGGTTATAAGGGTTATGAGGGCATGACATTATTCCATTTTATGGGCAATACATATAAGTTTGTAATCCCTAAAGTGATTGTTACGGTGATATCTGCAACGATTACGGCTTATGGATTTGCGAGATTTCAGTTTGTCGGCAAACGAATCTTTTTTGCGATTCTGCTTTCCACATTGTTTTTGCCCCAGGTAGTTTTAAATGCACCGCAGTATATACTGTTCAATGAAGTAGGATGGTTGAATTCATATCTTCCGATTGTAATCCCATCAGCATTAGCTGGAGATACATTTTTTGTATATATGCTCATTCAGTTTTTGCGTGGGATTCCAAGAGAACTTGAAGAAGCAGCGGAAATTGATGGATGTAACGTTGTACAGCGTTTATGGTTTGTGATAGTTCCCATGCTTAAACCATCTATTGTATCTTGTGCCCTGTTTCAGTTTATGTGGGCATCCAATGATTTTATGGGACCACTTATTTACATAAATTCTGTAAGAAAATATCCGGTATCCATTTTTCTTAGAATGTCAATGGATACGGAAACAGGATTTGACTGGAACAGAATTTTAGCAATGTCTCTGATTGCTATGATACCGTCATTGCTTGTGTTTTTTATATCACAGGATTCTTTTGTGGATGGAATTGCAGCCGGAGGTGTGAAAGGTTAATCGGAATATAGAGAAGGTGTAACTATATAAAGAAAAATTCTATGAGGGAGGTTTTTAAATGAGAAAACAAATGAAGAAATGGGCAGGGTTAACGCTGACAGCGGCACTGACAGTAAGTATGACAGGATGTATGCCCAGTCAGTCAGAAACAACAGTAGCCCCAACGGAAACGAAAGCAGAGGAAAAGAAAGAAACAGTAGTCGAAACATCAACAGAGAGCGGGAATATGGAAATCAATACGACTGACCCGATTACCATAAGATTTAACTGGTGGGGAGGAGATTCGCGGCATGAGGCAACTCTAAAGGCAATTGATGCGTTTGAAGCCAAATATCCAAATATCACTGTTGAAGCGGAATACGAGGCATTTAGTGGTCATGAAGAGAAAGTGGCGTTGGCGTTGAATGCCGGTTCAGCAGCAGATGTAATTCAGTTAAACATGGATTGGGTTTTTGCGTATTCTCCGGATGGAAAAACGTTTTTCGATATGAATAAAGTTTCTAATATTATTGACCTGACCCAGTATGAGGATTCCGATAAGGATTTTTATACGATTAATGGAGCATTACAGGCACTCCCGATAGCGAATACAGGACGAGGTTTTTTGTGGAATAAAACTACTTATGATAAGGTTGGAGTAAAAATTCCTACAACATTAGATGAATTATTGGCTGCAGGGGATGCGTTTGCTGCATTTGAAGACGGCTCTTATTATCCATTTGCATGTGCGGATTATGCGAAAATTCATTTAATGATTTATTATTTACAGTGTCAATATGGTAAGGAATGGATTAGTAACAATCAGCTTCAATATAGCAGAGAAGAAATTTTAGAGGGTTTAAAATTTATTAAAGAATTGGAAGACCGTCACGTAATACCGAATTCTGAAAAATTGGCAGGGGAAGGAACATCTGAGTTGCTTGAAACCAGTGAAAGCTGGATTAATGGCAAATACGGCGGTGCAATGGTATGGGATACCAATATTGCGAAATATGAGGACGCGGTAGTTGACGGCGAACTTGTAGTTGGCGATATGGTAAATATGGGCGAATATCATGGAGGTCCTTTGAAGGCATCTCAGGTAATTGCAATTACTGCGACTAGTAAACACCCGGCAGAAGCAGCGGCGTTAATCCAGTTCCTGTTTGGAGAACAGGAAGGAGCTGAGATATTAGGTGATACAAGAGGAATTCCATGTAATAAGAATGCATTAAAATATGTAAATACAGAGGGTAGTAAGGTAGCGGAAATGAATGAAAAACTGCTTTCTTGGAGCCAGTTTAAATTGGATATCTTTACCGAAAGAGCAGCTTTGAAGGCTCCGGATGGAGTGTATACGCTGACAATTCAATCTTTAAGCTATGGAGCGGAAGATGTAGAAACATGTGCGGATATGTTGATTGATGGTATTAATCGGGAGATTAAAACAGCAACGGCTTCATAACTGTAAAGAAGAAGAATGCTGACAATGGTAGATGAAAATGCACCTGTATCACAGGTGCATTTTCTAAATAAAATTCTGTAGAGACAGCGGAGATAAAAAATGAAGATAACGGATATAAAACAAGAATATTTTCGATGGCCTAAAAGCAGGATCATTACAAATGGCACCCAGACGTATGCATACTGTGGGTTGGGAATTATTGTGATTGATACGGATGAAGGAATCCGTGGCTATGGAATGTCGGGTCCGATCCTGGGGAGAAATGCGTTTGATTTGGCAATAGAATGGAAAGAAAAAATAATAGGACAAGATCCATTGGATATCAATCGTATATGGGATCGCCTTTATAATCCCAAGCTAATAGGAAGAAAGGGGTTAGCTATTAGAGCAATTAGTGGAATAGACATGGCACTATGGGATATAAAGGGTAAGACACTGAATATATCTTTGAGTAAACTTTTAGGACAATATAGGGAAAGTGTGCCAACGTATATTGCAGGAGGATACTATGAAAAAAATAAGACGATAAAGGATCTTCAATTGGAAATGGAGTCTTATATAGAACAGGGCGTAGCAGGTGTTAAAATGAAAGTTGGAGGATTGTCACCCAGAGAAGACGCCTTGAGAGTAAAAGCCGTGCGCGAAACAATCGGTCCAGATAAAATTTTGATGGTTGATGCTAATTGTTCATATCGATATCCTCAGGCATTAGAATTTGCAAGGAGAACAGAGGAGTACAATTTGTATTGTTTTGAAGAACCGGTACAGCCATATGATTATGACGGTATGAAGCAAGTGGCAAAACAATGCACAACGCCTATTGCTGCGGGAGAAAATGAATACACCAAATGGGGATTTCGTGAATTGATTGAAACCAAAGCAGTTCCAATCCTAAATCCGGCACCTTTTCTTATGGGGGGTGTCACAGAATTTTTAAATGTTGCTGCATTATCCCAGGCGCATTGCCTTGAATTGGCTCCGCATGGAGATCAGACGATTAATGTTTCATTAGGTGCGTCCATAGCTAATGTATCTTATGTGGAGTATTATCCGGAAGAATATGATCATGTATTGATTCATGCGTTTCAGGAACCATTGGCGATTGATCAAAAAGGTAAACTAGTCCCTCCAGATCGTCCAGGAATTGGTTTTACACCAAACTATCATACACTGGAGCCATATCGAATCATATAACGGGAGAAAAGGTTGTTCCTGTAGTGACTTTGGGCTTGGATTTCGGAAAAGAAACAAAATGGAATCAGCTTATAAATATAAAGGTCCTGATGGATAGGCTTGAACGGTTGAAAAATGGCACACTACATTCTCGTTACTTTAGTGATGAGTTAGGTGTGCCAATTTTTTATCAAGATACAGAACTGGTGTTTGCTATATATAGAAACATATAGTATCATATAAATAAATATGGAAAAAGATATATTTACGATTAAAGAAAAGCACTTTCATATGCTAGATGGTATCTCTATTCTTTGCAGTACCATCTTGTCTGGTGCACGAAATATCGAAAACAGGTTCTGAAGAATGGGATAGACGCAGAATGTAAAAAGATGTTGTATGAGTTTTGGGAGGACATCTGTGGAATCCATCGTATTATGCAGTTACCGTAAGTGAGTGAAGGTGGGATTAGGTAATGGCATATATGGATGGACAAAAGAGAAGGAAAAAAGAAAGTAGGGAACTTTATGCAGATTGTATCCAGTTATGGAGTAGAAATCAAAAAAAGAATATACCGCTCCACTCTATGCTGGATATTTTTCGGCAGGCAGTTTCCTATTTGATTCTGGTGTATGCAGAGACCTGAAGGGAAAGTCGAAGCTAGCCTGTGATTGGTTATGATTGATCTGTTATATTCAACGGGTATTCGAGTTGGTGAATTAGTAAAGTTGCCGTTCAGAGAAGAATAATGTTACTGCAATGTTATAGTAATGTTATTGCAATGTTAGATAATGTTTGTTATAGTGAGTATAAATAGTTGAAATAAGGGGATTGTTGTGAAGATAAAAGAGTTGTATCCAGATGTAATTACAGAAGATTTGAACTATGAATATAAAGCTGTTTTAAATCCAGAAAATCCAATTAAATGGGCCAAAACAATTATTGGATATGCAAACGATAAAGGAGGAACTCTTTTTGTTGGAGTATCTAATAATGGTGAGGCGTTTGGAATTGATCTTGGGGAGATCGATAAGACGAAACTTTTGATTTCACGAATTAATGACAGACATATTTTTCCACATGTAAAAGTGACTTATATGATGAGAAGTGTGGATGCGGAGGCAGAACATTTTGTCTTGGGTGTAAAAGTTGCGCCAGCTGAATCGGTAATCAGATACCGAGAAGGGGATTATAATGAGACGGTTTATGTTAAAGGAGATGGAAATGCAACACCTGCAACCCCAGAAGAAATCATTTCATTATCCAAAAGGAAATATGGTGTAGATAATGAAACAAGTGAAATTGAATATCGGGAAATGTTATGGTCAGAGTATTTGGAGCTTTGCAAAGAATATAGACGTGATGGGTCTCTGCCATCTTTAAAAGAGTTGCAAAATGAAGAAATAATTTCTATAGATGGATATGCAAAGTCTGGATTTCTCATGTTTTCTGATAGATATGATAAAGATGATACTATGGTTTGCTGTCGGCTTTGGAAAGGAATCAATAAGACAGGAGTTGTTCTTGACAGTAGCAGGCTGCGTGGATCACTAGCTAAGGTTTTTACAGAGGCTTTAAAATTTATAGAGCGTAATACAAAAACGGGGTGGATGAAGACAGAAAATGGTGGGAGGGACGAAATTCGTTCTTATCCGAAAGAGGCTATAAGAGAGGCACTGGTAAATGCGATTGCCCATCGAGATTATTCCATTTCAGGAACTCAAATTGATGTAGATATTTATTCAGATCGAATTGAGATTGTATCTCCAGGTTCATGGCTTTTGCCAAAGAGTTACGAAGCATATCCTGCGGGTTCCATTTCATCTATTCGTCGGAATTCGATTATTGCAGCATGTTTGGATATAGCTAATTTAATGGAACGAGGTGGGACAGGGTTTCAAGCGATGATAGAAGCATATAAAAATTGTCCTGAAGATATGCAGCCTGTGGTTTCTATATATCCAGGTTTTTTAAATCTTCGTTTATTTGATTGTTTATATCACGGAGAAGCGTTAGAATTTGACTTTGATGGACTCACCAATACGAAGAAAGTTGTAGCTATTTTGAAAATGGAAGGACCAAAATCTGTGAAGGAACTTCAAGAGATTTTGCAATATCGTAGCAGAAGTCAGTTTTTAAAGGATGTGATTAATCCATTGATAAAATCAGGTGATATTTATCGTGATGGCAAACCCAAGTCGCCAACTTCACTTATTAAAATCAGAAAGGCTTAGAGGTTTTTTATATAAGGAGGCAATCATAGCATGAAGAAAATACTATTTGTCTGTTTAGGCAACATCTGCCGTTCCCCTATGGCAGAATTCATTATGAAAGATCTGGTGAAGAAAGCTGGATTGGAACAGGAGTTCGTGATCGACTCCAGGGCGACCAGTACAGAGGAGACGGGGAATCCGATTCATCATGGGACTATGGGGATTTTTAAGAAATACCAGATTCCGTGTACTGGCCATCGGGCGCAGCAGATGAGCAGACAGGATTATGATACTTATGATTATCTGATTGGAATGGATCAGAGCAATATCCGGAATATGACCCGGATCGCAGGCGGTGATCCGGAGAAGAAGATTTATAAATTGATGGAATTTACCGGCAGTGGACGGGATGTGGCAGACCCATGGTATACGGGGGATTTTGAGGCGACTTACCGGGATGTGTCGGAGGGATGCCAGGCATTGCTGGAGAAATTGAAAGGAAATTTAGCCAGGTAATTACAGAGAAATTAGTCAGTTGCGAGAAAATAAAGGAGGCGGCGATATGGAATTTCCATTATCATTTGTAGTTGTAGGTTCGGGTTTCCGGTCTTTGTTTTATGCCCGGATCGCGAAACGGTTTCCGCAGTTTTTTACCTTAAAATACCTGCTTTGCAGGACAGAGGAAAAGGCGCAGAAATTGAATGCAGAGTATGGAATCCAGACTACCACATCGCAGGAGCTCTGCATGGAAGCAAAGCCAGATTTTGTGGTGGTGGCAGTGAACCGGAATTCGGTCTGGAGCGTGGCCAGAGAATGGATAAAAGCAGGCTTTCCAGTGCTTCTTGAGACGCCGGTAGGTCACACGGAAGAGGAATTAAAAGAAGCCTGGGAAATGAGCCTTCATGGGGCGAAGATCCAGGTGGCTGAGCAGTATCACCGTTATCCGATTCTGGCGGCTGGAATCAAGGCAGTCAAAGAAGGGCTGATTGGCGATCCTTATGGTGTGACCTTGTCCATGGCGCATGATTATCACGGAGCCAGTCTGATCCGTCAGATGTTAAATATCGAACCGATGGCAATGACCCTTCGTGGAAATCAGTACCGAAACCTGGTGACTCAGACAGATTCCCGTTACGGCCCGATCACCGATGGAAGTGTGACGGAGCAGGAGCGGACGGTGGTTCAGATCGAATTTGCCAATGGAAAGACAGCGTTATATGATTTTGCAGGAATCCAGTACCGCACCTTTATCCGGGCCCGCCATGTGAATGTGCAGGGACAGAACGGGGAATGGAATGATTCCCTGATCCGGTATGTGGGAGAGGATCTTTTGCCGGAAATGGAGTATTTGAAACCATATCTGGATCCGAAATATAAGGAATTAGAGACCGGGGCGCTGCGGGAGATCTGCAGGCAGTGGAATCCGGTATTTGCCATGGAGGCAGAGCAGGATGAGTACGCTATTGCCACCATGATGTATGATATGAAGGGATATCTGGAGGAAACCGATCCAGGATACCCGTTACGTGAGGCACTGGAGGACGCATACACCTGGATCTTATTCCAGCGTGCGGTAGAAAAGCCATGGCAGACCATCGAATCAGAGCCGATGCCATGGCATGATCGCTAAGAAGCAGCGTTAGATGGAAGTGCAATCCATGAGAAAAGCAGGATAACTGTTCAGCAGGTCTGAACACTTGCGGCGCTGACCATAAGAAAACATAGGCAGGAAAGCAGGAAGAAAGTGAGTTGACAAGATGGCACCATTAAGAGAAATGGTTTTGTATTATAATCCCGATCAGTCCCCCTACGCGTCGAAGCTGAAAGGGGTTCTGGTGCGGATGGGAATCCGTATTAAGAATATCGCACCGGAGCAGACCGGGGAACTGGTGGGAACACTGGCGGGAATGCCAGGATATGCAGAAGGGGAAGAACTGTGGAAGCAGGCGATCGTCCAGAAGAAAAGTCAGAAAGCAGATGAGGGGGTTGGACAGTTTCGTGGACAGGCAGATTCTGACACAGCGGATCAGGAGTCTATTCCCCAGATTCCGGAAGAGATCCTGGTGATGAAGAATTTTACTGGCCACCGTATCGATGCGTTATTACTGAATCTGCGAAAAGCCGGTGTTCCGAAAATTGCCTTAAAAGCAGTTGTCACCGAGCAGAACAGCCGCTGGACCTTCTATCAGTTATATGAGGAGATCAAAAAAGAGCATCTGGCCATGACGGCTGCAGAGACAGAGAAAGAGAAAGGTTAGGACAGGCATGGCAAATCAATTTTTAGAGATCCCGGATTCGTTCTGGGGGCTGTTCCGTTCCAGGAACCGCCAGATCTACATTGACGCCCTGTTAAAGATCAACGAGGAGTACCAGTACAGCAACTACTTTTTAAGCCGGGAGATCTGTATCCAGGCGCTGAGCGATCATTTTGCCAGACAGAAAGTGACCATGGAGCAGGACGAGCTAGAAGATGATTTTGATGTGCTGGAACCGCTGGCGACCCGGGTGTTAAACTGGCTGTTGCGGACAGGGTGGCTCCGGAAGGTGGACGATTATAACACTATGACGGTAAATATCGTGATCCCGGATTACGCAGCGGTCTTTGTGGACGCATTTTCCCATCTGGCAGGCGAGGACGAGGACGATACACAGGTGTATATCCAGAACATTTATGCCATTTTATTTGCATTCAAAAATGATCCGCGGGCCAATATTTCCCTGTTGAAGACTGCTATTGTAAATACCAGAAAATTAAATAAAACCCTTCAGGATATGCTTCACAACATGGATAAGTTTTTCGCCAGCCTGTTGGAACAGAAGCATTATGGGGATCTGTTAAAGGAACATCTGGACGGTTATGTGGAAGAGATCGTGCGGAAAAAATATCACATTTTAAAGACCTCCGATAACTTTTATTTATATAAGACGGATATTAAAAAATGGATCAGCCAGATGCGCCAGGATGTGCCCTGGCTGGAGATGGTCTGTGTGAAAAATAAGCAGCTTCGAGGACTGGATATCCAGGTGGATGACCTGTTAAAGCAGCTTGATGTGATCGATCGGGGCTTTGACGATATTGAACACCGGATCTTCAACATGGATAAGGAACATACCAAGTATATTCGGGCTACCGTTACCAGATTGAATTACCTTTTAAATAAGGAAGATACCATGAAAGGCGTGGTCATCGATCTGTTGAATCATCTGTCCGAGGTGGACGGAGAGACCAGGGACGCAGATTTAGCGAAGATTGGAAGTAAGATGAATTTGTCCCAGTTTACGGTGCTTTCGGAAAAATCCCTCTATAAGAGGAAAAAGCAGAAGGTGGATTTTGCAGAGAGCGTGGAGGACGAGGAGCCAGAGGCGGAGTTGTCCAGAGATGAGATCCTGAGATTAAACAAGATCAAGAACCGATACAGCCGCAAGCAGATCGAGAGCTTTGTGATGGAACATATGACGAACGGGAAATTTGCAGTCAGCAGCGATACAGTAGCCAATGATGAGGAGTTTGAAAAGCTGGTGCTGGCTTATGATTATTCCACCAGAAAGGACAGTCCGTACCGGATCCAGAGTCAGGATGTGGAAGAGATCGACAATGGCATGTACCGTTATCCGGGGCTTGTTTTCGAGAAGAAAGAAAACGGAAAGGGAACGACGCGTAACGATGAAGGTACGGAAGCGTTAACTGGAAAGTAAATCGGTGAATTCCCAGTGGAAACGGTTAGAACGAGAAAAACGAGAGGAAGAAGATAGATGATCAATTATTATGAAGAGCTGTCTGGTGAAGAGCAGCAGAGGGTGAAGGAGTCCATCCAGCTTCTATACCGTCAGACCTTTCTTCTGGAACGGAAATATGACCGGAAGACCAAGCGGTATCAGATCAACCGGGAATATCACCAGTGCAGTAAGCACCTGGAATTTATCCAGGCGTATTTTGCGCTGATGGATATTGAAGTGGTGGAAAACAGCCAGATGGGTGTGATCTATCTGCGGGGCGAACAGCTGATGGGCGAGAAAATGCCAAAGCTGGCGACTCTTTATCTGCTGGTGCTGAAGCTGATCTATGATGAGCAGATGTCCACGGTATCCACTTCGGTGAATGCCATGACCAATTTAAGTGAGATCCATGAGAAATTAAATACCTACCGGCTTTTGAAGAAGCAGCCCTCCAACACGGAGATCCGCCGCAGCCTGGCGTTGTTAAAACGGTATCAGATCGTGGAACCGCTTGATGTGTTAGACGAGCTGGACGGCTTTTCCCGTCTGGTGATCTACCCGGCCATCCATGTGGTGCTGCTGGGAGACGACGCGAGAGCGCTTCTTAATACCTTTAGTGAAGGAGATACAGAAGATGACGAACCAGAGATTTGAAGCCCTGTCCAGGATGTGCCTGAACAACTGGCATTATATACGCCATAAAGTGCTGTCCTTCAATGATGGGATCAACTTTTTTACGGGTCATTCGGGAAGTGGTAAATCCACGGTCATTGACGCACTGCAGATCGTTCTGTATGCCAATACCGATGGGCGTGGATTCTTTAATAAAGCGGCTGCGGATGATTCTGACCGAAGCCTGATCGAGTACCTGCGTGGTATGATCAACATTGGAGAGGACAACCGGTTTTCTTATCTGAGAAATCAGAATTTTTCCAGTACCATTGCACTGGAATTAAAGCGGACGGACACAGGGGAGTGCCAGTGTGTAGGCGTGGTGTTTGACGTGGAGACGGCAACCAATGAGATCTCCCGTCTGTTTTTCTGGCATAGGGGGCCGATCCCGGATCACCATTACTGTGTGGACGGATCTGCAAGAACCATGTCCACCGATGAGATAAAAGCCTGGTTATTGCAGAATTTTGCCAAAGAGGACTATTATTATGGTTCCCACAATGAGCGGTTCCGCAAGCAGCTTTATGATATCTACTTAGGCGGACTGGACGCAGAGAAATTTCCGCTGCTGTTCAAACGGGCGATTCCGTTCCGTATGAACATCAAGCTGGAAGAATTTGTAAAAGAATACATCTGTATGGAGCAGGACATCCATATCGAGGATATGCAGTTAAGCGTCATGGAATATGGCCGCATGCGTAAAAAAATCGAGGATACCTGCAGGGAGATCGCCCGCCTGAAGGAAATCTGCGATCAGCATCGTGTGGTGGAAGGAATCAAGACCCAGATGGGGGATTATGGCTATTATGCGGCGAAGCTGGATATTCTGCAGGACCGCCTTTTGGCCAGTGAGAGCCAGGCCAAATATCAGGCTTACGAGGAAAACCGCAAAAAAGCCCTGGATGACATGGAAATGCGGGAGCAGGAGATCAAGGATCTGACAGACCAGGAGGAAGAACTGCTGCGGCAGATTTCCATGACCGGTTATGAACAGTTAAAGGGGCAGTTAGCGTCCCTAAATCAATTGATAGAGAGTCTGGCCAGAAGCAAAGCCCGCTGGGAGCAGACTGCCACGGCGTTAAAAGCCTGGGAAGAGGAGGACAGTGTCTCCAACCGGGTGCTGTGGGATATTGACGAGTTCGCCAGGGGAACCATTTCCGGTGAGGTGCTGGATCGGCTGAAGCATGGACTGGAGGAGCAGCGGAAAGATGTAGCCAGACAGCAGCAGGAGGCCCAGAGTGAGATCCGCCAGTTAAAGAAGAGCCGTGCTCAGGCAGTGGAAGAGCTGGAGCAGTTAAAAATCGGTAATAAGGCGTATCCAAGGGAGCTGGACGAGGCGCGGACGATTCTGCAGAACCGTCTGTATCAGGAGACAGGCAAGAGCGTGGCTGTGGAGATCCTGGCGGATCTTTTAGATATCCGGGATGAAAAATGGCGCAATGCGGTAGAGGGCTATATGGCGAATAATAAGCTTTCCCTGATCGTAGAGCCGAAATATGCCCGCACAGCCATGAAGATCTATCAGGAACTGGATAAGGAGAAATATTATCAGGTGGCGGTTCTGGATACGGAGCGTGTTCTGGCAGACCACCATCAGGTTCTTGACAATGCCCTGGCAGAAGAGGTGGAAACCAGCCGGGATTACGTCCGGGCCTATGTGGATTTCCTCCTTGGAAAAGTGGTGAAATGTTCCGATATTGATGAACTGCGGAAATGCCGGATCGGTATCACCAAGGACTGTGTGCTGTACCACAACTACCGGATCCAGCATATCAACCCGGCCCATTATACGAAATTTGCATATATCGGTAAGAACAGTCTCCGTCAGAGGATCAAGCTGCTGGAGAAAGAGATCGCAGATCTGGATGAGAAGCAGAAACCGCTTCAGGATGTGGTGAAAGAGGCGGAGCGGGTGCTGACTTTGGAGTATTTAAGTCAGGAGTCTTCCGTTTATCTGGAATGGAAGCAGGATATGGATTCTTACCCAGACAAGGTGAACCAGAAGAAGCGTCTGGAAGCGAAGCTTGAGCAGGTGAAATCCCAGAACGTGGAAGCCTGGGAGCAGGAACGAAAGGCCATTCTGGATCTGCGGGAACAGCGCAAGGAGGTTCAGCGCCAGCAGCAGAAGACGGTCAATGACCTGGAACGTGACATGGAGGACGAGCGGAAAAATGGCATCGCCATCCAGGAGCGCCTGATCGAGAAGGAGCGGAATCTGCCAAAGGACGAGGCTAGAGAAGAGGGCCTGCAGGAACTGTTAAAAGAGCGGGCTGAGAAGCGGAGAATGCAGGCTGTCACAGGAAATGAAACCGCAGAACCACTGCGTTTTGATGTGCTGCGGTCAGAATTCCTTGGCAAAATGACCCGGTCAGAGGAAAAACGGGTTGCGGAAATGAACAAGCTGGTGGGCATGCGGACGGAATATCTGCGGGCGTACCAGAATCGGAATTTTTCCCCGACTACGGAAGAAAATAAGGATTATCAGGAGCTGTACGACAGTCTGAACTTCGACAGCTTAGATGAGTACCGGAAACGGGCGGCAGAGCAGGCGAAAACGGCGGTGGAGCATTTCAAGGATGACTTTATGTATAAGATCCGAAGTGCGATCAAGGATGCTCTGATGCGCAAGGATGAATTGAATAAGATCATCAGCCGTCTGGATTTTGGTAAAGATAAGTACCAGTTCTATATTGGTAAAAATAAAGGTTCTGATGGTCAGTATTATGATATGTTTATGGATGAGGCCCTGGAGGTAAACCCGTCAGATCTGGACATCGGTCTGGACAACCAGTTAAATATGTTCACTATGGAGCATGAGAACCATTATGGAGTCATGATCAATGACCTGATCAACATCTTTATTCCGCCGGAGAATGCGACGCCGGAGGAGATGGAAGAGGCGAAACGGAACATGGATAAATACGCTGATTACCGGACGTATCTGTCTTTTGATATGCAGCAGCTGATCCAGAATGAGGATGAGACCATCAAGATCGGTTTAAGCAAGATGATCAAGAAAAACTCCGGTGGCGAGGGCCAGAACCCGCTGTATGTGGCGCTGCTTGCCAGCTTTGCACAGGCATATAAGATCGATCTAAAGCCTGGTCTGCAGCGGAATCCGACCATCCGTCTGGTAGTGCTGGACGAGGCATTTTCCAAGATGGATGCGGAGAAGGTGGCAAGCTGTATCCAGCTGATCCGTGGTCTGGGCTTCCAGGCACTGATCAGTGCGACCAATGACAAGATCCAGAACTATCTGGAGACAGTGGATAAGATCTTTGTATTTGCTAATCCGAATAAGAAGGCCATTTCCATTCAGGAGTTTGAGAAGAAGGAATTTGACCAGTTGAAGCAGGATATCAGTGGTGATGAGGATGGAGAAGAAGTATAACCTTCTGGACATGATTCTCCAGAAGCACGAGGAACACAGCAGCGACTGGGAGAAGGATCATCCGGTGGGAAGCCGGAACATGAAGATCCAGCAGAGTGATTACGATACCTATGGGCGCAGCGACTTGTTAAAAGAAGCCAGGGAACTGGAAGAACAGAAGCTTATCAAGGTCAAATGGATGGGGGGCCGGTCGGACATGGAGTATGTCCAGTATCGGCTGGAGCAGATGCCGCGGATCTATGAGATGACCGGCCGTATCCCGAAACTTCAAAGGGTACGGTCAGAGCAGGCCGCGGATCTAAAGTTGGTAGAAGTTTATGCTGCAGAGGCAGAAAGTTCCTGGTTAAAGGCTTATTATGGAGAACTATCTGCTCAGATCCATCGAGGAAAAACTTTAAAAAATCTGGAAAAGCATGGAGAATTGCTGTTTCAGTGTCTGAATGCATTAGAGAAGCTGGAAGAGCCTGTCTTTATCCGGATTTTCAGCAGTTATGCCCTGACAGACACAAAAACCAGGGGCTCTAAAGTATTTAAGGATCAGCTGCAGTCCAGGGTGATCCGTATTGCGAAAAGATATCACCCCATGGTGGACGATACCATGAATGACCGCCAGGTTTTAGAACAGCTTTACCTGACGGATTATTCTCAAGAATTGGCGGTGAAAGGCGATTTAAAGCTGGAACAGCCGGATCGTCAGGTGGTGGATCTGGGAAATTTCCCTGGCGGCGTGATTTTGACTACAGAAACGTTGAAATCTTCAAAAATCTGTGGAAAACAGGAGATCAAAAAGATCATTACGGTGGAAAACAAGGCAAATTTTGCATATATGCCCTATGAAAAAGGAACACTGATTTTGTTCTGTCATGGATTTTTCTCTCCGCTGGAGCGGGAGTTTCTGCGGAAGCTGGAAGGTGTGCTGGAACAGGGAACGCAGGATATGGAGCAGTCTCCTGGAACAGAAAAGGCAGGAAAATGTGCAGCCGGAGTAGAATATTATCACACCGGTGATCTGGATTATGGCGGCGTGCGGATCTTCAAGCATATCCGGGAACACGTATTTCCAAAATTGCAGCCACTTTCCATGGATGCAGCGCAGTTTGACCGGTATCTGGATTATGGGACAGATATGGAACCATCGTCATGGGAGAAGTTAAAAAATGTGGAAGAACCGTTGCTGCAGCAGTTGATTGACCGGATTCTGACCACGAAAAAGGTTATTGAGCAGGAGGTATTCCTGATAAAAAGTGAATGAGGGAGAGCAGATTTGTGGAAAAGAAAAGACTTGCGTTATTAGGGTGTGGAAAACTGAATCATATTGTGGCGGATGCGTATTTAAATGGCATTCTGCCAGAGTATGAGGTGGTAGGTGTTTTAGGAAGAACGAAAGAAAAAGCGGAAGCACTGGCAGAAAAGCTGGGCTGTGAACGGTGTGAAAATATTGACGCGCTTATGGCTTTAAAACCAGATTACGTGGCAGAAGCGGCATCCGTGGCGGCGGTGAAGAGTTATGCAGAAGCAGTTCTGGCTGGCGGAGCCAATCTGGTGGTGATCTCCATCGGAGCCTTTGCGGATGAAGCATTTCTGGAACAGGTAAAAATGACCGCGAAGGCACATGGAACGCGGGTACATATCGCTTCTGGAGCGGTTGGGGGATTTGATGTTTTGCGGACCATTTCCCTGATGGGACAGGCGAAGACGAGGATGACTTCTTATAAGGGGCCAGAATCCCTGCAGAATACGCCGCTTTTTGAAGAAACGCTGTTACATGAGACAGAAAAGAAGGAAGTTTTCGTGGGAAGCAGCAAAGACGCCATCGCTATTCTGCCAACAAAGGTTAACGTGTCTGTGGCAACTGCCCTGGCATCTGTGGGTCCAGAGAAACTGGAATATCATATCAACAGTGTGCCCGGCATGAAGGGAGATGACTATATCATCGAGACCGAAGTGGAAGAAGTGGGCGTGAAGGCGGTGCTGAATATCTATTCCAGGACAGCAGAGATCGCAGGATGGAGCATTGTGGAAGTGCTGCAGAATGCGGTTTCACCGATTGTATTTTAACAGGAGGAGCAGAACATGTTTTTCTTAAACGAGGAGACCACTGTGGCAGAGACGCTGGAAGTGGTCCAGGAGGTGCAGCAGGACTTAGAGCAGTTAAAGCCCAATGTAGTTCTGGAAACGCTCAAAAGCTGGATTCCTGGTCTGACAAAGCTGGGGTACCGTCTGCTGGTGGCGGCACTGATCGTATGCATCGGATTCCAGTTTGCGAAAATGTTGCGGAAGATGCTGGAGCGGAGTCTGATCCGCATGGATATGGAAGTTTCCATACGTAAGTTTTTACAGTCTGCGGTGTACGTGACCATTTGTGGCCTGACAATTTTTATTGCAGCTGATAAACTGGGCATCAGTTCCGCATCCATTGTGGCCATCCTTGGTTCTGTCGGTCTGGCTTTGAGTTTGTCGCTGCAGGACATGCTGGCAAACTTTGCAGGTGGTATTGTGCTGCTTCTGATCCGACCATTTAAGGTAGGCGATTACATCATCTGCGGCGGACAGGAAGGAACCGTCCGTTCCATTGGTCTTGTATATACCACATTGACTACCTTGGACAACAAACAGGTGGTATTTCCAAATGGCAGCCTATCGAACACCAACTTGGTCAATGTAACGGCCCAGGAGAAGCGGTGTCTGGAGCTAAAGGTGGGAATTGGCTATGGTTCCGATCTGAGAAAAGCCAAAGAAATCATGGAAAAACTTTATGTAAACCATCCGTTGATTTTAAAAGATCAGCCAGTTACTGTATTTGTGGATGACCTGGCAGACAGCGCCGTAGTGATCGGCGCCAGAGGCTGGGTGGCAACCGGGGATTACTGGAAGGTGAAATGGGATCTGACGGAGCAGGTGAAATTAGAGTACGATGCTGCTGGAATTGAGATACCATTCCAGCAGCTGGATGTGAATGTGAAACATTAGTTATTATAAAATAATTCACGAATTGTGGAAGCAATCTCTTGGAGCAGGGGTTCGTCAGTTCGGCTGCTTTTGCAGGCAAGGACAATGGGACGTTTCCACAGAGTATTTTCAATGGAGCAGATTACTGGGCGAGGATAGCTTTTTGCAGCAATAGGATTTAGGGCATATTCCTCTGAAGAAAATGTGATTCCAAGCCCGGCTCCTGCGCACCAATAGGAGGCTTCACTGTTGCCAAGGTTTAACACGCTTTTGGGGTGGATCTGATATTTCGAGAGAACAAGTTTTGTAAAACGGCTAAGACCATATGCTAATTTTCCATAGATAAACACTTGGTCATTTAAGCGTTTGGGATCAATGATACATGGGTGATCGATGTCATTATTGGAGATGTCAAGTCCATCTAAAACAGGCGAACCCATTGGAACAGACAGAAAAATCCGCTGAGTTCCAATGGGAATATAACTGAGTTTCTGAGATAGGGGAATAGAACTCATTACTCCGGCATCGATTTCATTGGTTTCAATAAGATTTTCCATTTTGCCATCAAAAGTATCATAGATCTGAACTGTAAGTTCAGGTCTTTTTTGCTTTAAATGGGGAAGAAGAATGGGTAGCCAGAAAGGACAGCGGTTAATGCCAAGCCCCAGGGAAATATGATTTTCCCCATGAAACTGGTGACGTTGGAGTTTGAGAATAAGTTTCTCTTCTTCTTGACGGATTCGGCGGATTTCCTGAATGTAAAGAGAACCTTCCGATGTAAGTTCAATTGGGGATTTGGTACGGTCAAAAATTTTAAACCCAAGCTGCTTTTCCAGACGGTTGATGCTAATGCTTAAAGCTGGTTGTGTAACAAATAGCTTGGCAGCAGCTTTTGTCATATTCTTTTCTTCTGCAACAGCTAAAATATATTCAAAAGAGTCCATAATCACCATCCTTATCTGATCAAATATTCTCATTTATAGTTTAAAAAATAAGTAGATCAATGTAAATCCCTATAAACAAAATTTTATAGAAACGGCACAAATTATAAATTGGACAAAATAGTTCCAGGCGGCGTAAGATGATGTTATCAAAGCGAGAATAAAGAAGAAGGAGGGGAGGTAAGGGAGATTTGTCTAACCAGATGGTTGCAACAATTTTTATGTATATGGGTCTTTTGGTTGGTCTTAGTTATCGTATGAGTCCAAATGAGATTTGTAAGGAATTCATGAATGGTGTTAAAAGCATGTGCGGAACTGCCATGATGATCGGTTTTGCTTATGTTATTTCTGTAATTCTGACCAAGGGACAGGTTCTGGATACCATTGTAAACTTCCTTGCAGGAATTCTGATCTATGTGCCGAAATTGATCCAGGCTCCATTGATGTTTTATGCCCATATTATCATTAACTTATTTATTACATCTGGTTCTGGTCAGGCGGCAACAACTATGCCGATTTTTGTTCCTGTAGCTGATTTAGTTGGCATGACCCGTCAGACTGCGGTACTGGCATTTAACTTTGGTGATGGATTCTGTAACTTTATTTTGCCTCATGCAGCAGCAACGATGGGATTTGTTGGCGCTTTAGGAATTCCATTTGGAAAATGGTTTAAATATGCAATTAAGTTATTTGCAATCTGGGTAGTTATTGGAAGCATCTTATTGATGATTGCGACCGTGATGAATTATTCATAAAGATTTTACTGGTGAGCGCACAGCAGTGCTGAGCAAAGTCAGTTATTATTGGTTATGGAATGTATGAGGAGGAAGATTATGACACCATATGAAAGAATTGATACTCCGTCCTTGCTGATTGATCTGGACAGAGCGGAAAAAAATATCCGGGATATGCAGGCATATGCAGATAAAATGGGCGTAAAACTCAGACCACATACGAAAACTCACAAAATGCCTTATTTTGCGAAAAAACAGGTGGATGCAGGCGCCTGTGGAATTGCTGTGGCAAAAATCGGTGAAGCGGAAGTGATGGCAGAGCAGGGAATTACGGATATTTTGATTGCCAATGAGATTGTCGGAATCGCCAAATATGAACGACTTTTGAAACTGCATGAAAAGATTACAATCCGCAGTGGCGTTGACAATTGTTTCCAGATTGACCAGATTGAACAGGTATTTGAAAATAGTTCCAGACCTTATGAAGTGCTGATTGAATTGGAAGTTGGAGAAAACCGCACAGGCGTGATCACGGATGAGCAGCTGATTAATCTTGTGGAATATATCAAAACCAAAAAACATGTGATTTTAAAGGGTATTTTCTCTCACGAAGGTCATACGTATAAGGCTCCAGATCGGGAGACAGCGAAGATTTTAGCGGAAGAGAGTTATAAGAGAACTTTAAGGGCTGCGGATCTGATCCGGAAATGTGGTGTAGAGATTGAAATTGTCAGTATTGGTGCAACGCCAAGTATCATGAATCATGCATTTATGGAAGGAATCACGGAACTGCGTCTGGGAACCTATATTTTTATGGATATGGGTCAAGGAAAAGCAATCCAGGATTACAGTCGATGCGCAGCAACGGTGTTGGCAACCATTATTAGTAAACCAACGGATACAAGAGTGGTAACCGATGCGGGAGCTAAGGCTCTTGTGCCACAGAACCGGAGTGAGGGAATCTGTTCCACTGGTGGATTTGGCTGTATAAAAGGTGATGAAAGTGTAGTAATTGCCAATATGTTTGATGAGCACGGAATTATCGAAGATCAGGCATTCCATGATAAAGTATCTATTGGTGAAAAAGTCGAGATTGTTCCGAGTCATGTGTGTCCTACGGTAAATTTATATGACGAAGCTGTGTTGGTTTCTAAGGGAGAGGTGCTGGGAACTGTGCCGATTCTGTGTAGAGGGAAGACAAAATAGTTGGAGGTTGAAAGCAGCATGGAAAAATGGGCACTAATGGAAGTTATGAGGAACCATGAAGGCATATTCGAAAATGTAAGTGATAAAATATGGGAATTTGCAGAGATCCGCTATCATGAGTTTCAGTCTGCTGATCTGCTCTGTCAGACATTAAAAGAAGCAGGATTTCAGGTTACCAGACCGATTGCAGGAATTGAGACTGCATTTGTAGGAGAGTTTGGTTCTGGAAAGCCAGTAATTGGATTTTTAGGAGAATTTGATGCTCTTCCCAATTTAAGCCAGAAAGCGAATCTGACCAGAAAGGAAGTGATAAAAGAAGATGCATGTGGTCACGGCTGTGGTCATAATCTTCTTGGAGTTGGAAGTCTGGAAGCGGCTTGTGCAGTCAAAAAAATGATCGAAGCTGGAAGGTTTCATGGAACTGTGCGTTATTATGGTTGTCCGGCAGAAGAAAGTGGAGCAGGAAAAGGATTCATGGTCAGGGCTGGAGTATTCCATGATGTAGATATCTGTCTGACCTGGCATCCAACGGATCAAAATGGCGTGATGCAGA
>OCHM01000558.1_pt1 | contig 22981 bp, 16 predicted proteins | sample 1538901 | NCBI WGS metagenome assembly OCHM01 (sample SAMN04571734, study PRJEB22368) | human gut metagenome | biome: human gut; material: stool | host: Homo sapiens | place: Luxembourg | collected 2012-11-08 | reverse complement strand
CCGACGGTTATTGATTGTGATTTTTGTCGTTGCACCACTGTCAAGGGAGTTCAGAAGTTCGGAATATTCAAGGAACATCGCTTCCTTATCCTCACGACTTGCCACTGCATAGTTAATATCCGTAAAGCGGTAGGTCTTTGAATATTTATCCTTTCCCACTTTGAAAATGCCATCATCAAAGATAGCTGCTACGGGAATCACGTCCTGCACACCTTTCGGTACAACAAATTTTTCTTTGTCCTGCTTAAACAGGTTTGTAAGAGTCTTAATCATAAAAACTCATGACCTCCTTTTGGCAAAAAAATATCGCCACTGATTATAGTGACGATACATCAAATTGGTTTTATTTAGTTCCAGTGCTTTCTTGAATTATATACATTATTGACTGCTTCAATATAGCAAATGAAAGAGGAATGATTGTAGTCGTTGGAAGTCAAATACTGCTTTTTTATTTTCAGATACTGCTCTCTAACTAATGTCCATTTTCCTTTTTCTTTGATATACTTTGCTTTCTCTCTAATGTTTTTTGAATTAGGTGCTTGATTCCAGAAATATCTGTTTGGAAAACATCTCTTATCGTGAATAAGGCGATGATAGTTTCCGTCTGTATCCTCGCAAACAATACAAATATCCATTGAAAATTCTGTACTATTTCCCTGATTAAAGTGCCGCTTTTCCGTTGTTAAAGATGAGGTAGAATCTTGGCAGTCACTCCACCCATATTCTCTAAGAACAATATTGAAAGCCTTTCTGACACATTCTTTGATTTCTTTGCAATCTTCCCAATCATCAATTCTTGTGATTTCAAGATTATAATCCAAATCAATCGGTTGATTAGCATTTTGTAATATCAGGTTTCTTGCACCACTACCCACGAGATAGAATGAAGCACCAATGTCATATTCTTCTTTAAGCGTATGACAAAGGTCTTGCATTATTTCTCCACATAACGAACGCATACGGCTCAGAAACTGTTTGTCTTCCACATACTTATACATATTAACATTTCTCCTTTCTTCCCAAGCCGCCCATCTAGTCAAATGCTAAATCATTATAGTATATTCAGAAAGCACCTGTCTGTCAATAGCTTAAATCTTATTTTATGTTTTAGATTCTCGAAAATGGTCCTTCTGCTTCTGTTCAATGCTTGGCTTCATCAGTTCGTAATACACATTGGTGGAGTGAAATACCAGCTTCTTCGGCATCAAAAACTCCGACTTTATCCACGCATAGATTGCTTTCTCTGCGGTCATACCGTTGTACTTCACAAAACCAAGTGCCGCAAACGGAGCAGCACCCAAAATGCACACCCACGATACGGTTTCCGTGCCAACATACGGTTTGAGCAAAAAATACAGTCCTACTGCAACGCCACAAGCGAGAACAGAAAAAATGAACTGTCTGAGCGACAGTCCAAAAAACATTGACTCTGTATAATTTCTGATTTCTCGGTTAATTTTTACTTCCATATCTGTTTCCTTTCCTGCGATTTCGGTCTTTCTCCCTCACGCATTTATCATTCAGGCAAAAGACTTTGCCCTTCCGTTTACCGCCATAGTAAACACATTTCTTACAATCTCTTTGGTTCATCTCAAAATCTCTCCTTAAAGTCCCATCATCTCTCGGATAATACGGTCAGACATTTTCACTGCACCGACAAGAACAAGCATATTAAATACCAGTTCCCCGATATATGCCCAAACCTGCGTAACTGCTGCTGCATCAGGATTCACTACTGGCGGCGATGAAGCAAATACAGAGAAAATAATACAAGCAAGTACAATGACTGCCCCTTCAAGCAGAACTGCACAATAGCTCTTGATAAAACTCTTGCCGACATTCTGTGTCGGTTCTCCTGCAAATGTGGAAAGCGGTATCGGTGCAAGTGCTGTGTACATATAAAGTTTGAAAAATCTTCCGTACACCGTCATTATCAGAATGAACGAAAGCACTGTGATAAATAATCCCCCAATAAGCGTTACCGCCCACAATGGAATACTCTCGAAAAATCCGCAATCCTCTATGGTCGTTACCATCTCTGCGGGCAAGGTCGTCTGTTCCGGAGTTCCAAATCCGGCAGCATTCATAATGGTTGAAATTGTCCCTTGCACGATATTAAATAGTGCAAGCATAAGCTCCATTCCGTATGTGATAACACCTTTCGCCAGTGCAAAACGAACAAAGAGTTTTAAAGCGTGTTCCGGTTTCTTCACATCTGTAAAACTTCCGCAGGTCTTTACCATACCTATCATGAAAAACAACACAAGTAAGGCAAGCCCGATAGCCTGAACTGCACCGTTGATGTCAACGATAACCTTCCAGATATTCCCGCCCTTAAAGTTCTGCGGTGTAGTTGTGATGAGCGTCCATATTTCCGACAGTTTTTCATTCCAAGTTTCAAGGGCATTTTCAAGATTTTGAACTACCCAGTTATCACTCATTCAAAGCACCTCCTTACAATTAAGGGGTGTCCCTTAACTTGGCACACCCCTCGATAACTGTGTAACTCTTATCTTAGCCTGTGATAAGAGTAAGGATTTCTTTCGCAAAAGTGATAATGACACCGCCCGCAAGAGTCAGGAAGCCATTGGCTCTCTGAGAAGGGTCGTGAGATTTGAGTGAAAGACCGACCTGCACGATACCAAAGCCGAGCAAAATCATACCGATGGCACGGATAAGTCCGAAGATAAAGTCAGACAGATTGTTGACTACGGTAAGCGGGTCATTCGCTGCAAATACAGTCGTTGTCATTCCAAGTGCCAATGCACCGACAATGACCATTGTGCAATAAGCACGGAAGCCTTTCTTAACCTTTCCGGTCATAGGCAGTTTCTTTGTTTCCTGAGTATCAGTTGCTTTTTTCTTAAAAATAGTCATAGTTGAATACCTCCAAAATTTAATTTGTTTGATTGTTTATGAACAGAGCTTCCATCTCCTCATCGGAAAGAAGTTCCCAGTTCGTTTCTTCCATTTCCTTTTCAGGAAGTGTTGCAGGGTCAATGTCCCAAATAGCAATCGAAGCAATATCTTTTGTGACTTCTCCGTGCTTATAAGGACTTGCCTTTCCGTCTGTGGTAAGTGCCACATTCGGGTGTTTCATAATGTCATATTTAAAATCCATAATGGGTCTTTCCCCACGGATAAATAAAATAGCGTACTGATTATCGAGCATACGCACCTCATCAGGGGTAAGTAACTCTCTGCCGCTAATCTGATAGTTGGTGGAATAGTTACCACTTCTTCCGGTACTCTTTCCGAACGTGTTGGTATCAATGGTTTCCTTGCCTAACAGCTCCGACACATATTTATGGGTTGATTGCTCATTTCCACCAAGGTAAAGAAATTCATCGCAGTTACCCACAATGCTCTCCCACTGTTTTTCAAACAAGGCTTTAAGCTGTGCCAAGTTCTGTAAGATGATGCTTACAGATACCCCACGGGAACGCATAACCGACAGTATCTTGTCGAAGTCGTCCGGCAGTGAAACATTTGCAAATTCGTCCATCATAAAATGAACAGGCATCGGCAGACAGCCACCGTGGATATGGTCGGCTGCATAAAACAACTGCTGAAAGAGCTGTGTGTAAAGAATGGATACCAAGAAGTTGAAACTGGAGTCGTTATCCGGTATCAGTGCAAATAGTGCCACCTTTTTCTCTCCGAGTGACTGCAAATCCAGTTCATCGGCAGAAGTAAGAGCAGCAAGACTTTCCAAGTTAAACTTTTCAAGCCTTGCTGCAAGGGTTATCTGTATGGATTTTAATGTTTTGGAAGAACCGGAATGATAAGAGTGGTAATACTTCAAAGCAATGTGGTCAGGATTATCTATCATCAAATCCGAAAACAGATTATCAAGTGGGGAAGGACTTGGGTCGTCCTCGTCCTCAATCGCCCCGGCTCTGAGCATTTCCATTACCATTGCAAAATTCTGTTCTTCCGGCGGTGCTTCATAGTGCAGATAAAATACAAGTGCGAGCAGAAGCATTGACGCTGCCGTATCCCAAAACGGGTCATTGCTCTGTGAACCTTTCGGAGTGGTACTCTTGAAAAGATTTGTCACGAGCTTCTGCACATCATTGTCATTCTGCAAATAGACAAACGGATTGTAACAATGGCTTTTCTCCATTGAAATCAAATCAAGCACACGCACTTCGTAACCTTTCTTCTCAAGAAGATGTCCCGTATCTCGCAGGATTTCCCCTTTCGGGTCTAATATCACATAGCTGTTTCTGGCAGCGTTCATAATATTAGGCTTTGCGTAAAACCTTGTCTTACCTGCACCGGAGCCGCCGCACACAAGCGTATTCAGATTTCGTCTGTGCTTCTTGGCATTAAGCCCAATGCACACATTCTGAGTCATCAGCTTATTTTCTGACAGCGGTTTTTGTCGGTATTTCTTATCAATGGCTCTGACATTGCCCCATTTGGCAGAACCGTGTTCCTCTCGTCTGCGGTAATTCTTTCTTGTCGAGAAATAAATCCCGATACCCATTCCATAGCACAAAAGCAAAATGAGGACAGTTTTCAGGCTGTCCTCACATAATTTTATGGAAAACGGATTATCAAAGAGTGTCGCAAGATTGGCTGCTATCTCCGGCAATCCTCCGCTTATGGAAGGTGCAATCAGAAGTGCCAGCCATATGACCGGAACGATACCGACAATGGATAAAATAATGGCAGTCTGCCTGTCATTATCTCGCTTCATCTGAGCGTTTCCTTTCAATCACTTTGAACTTTTTCAATGGGGCATTTCCGACTTTTACAAGCAGGTCGTCTACTGCATCTGCGGACTTGCCTTCCTCCATCAACTTTGTTTTCTCATCGTTTAAGGAGCGAATGACAACACCGTGTTCGTAATCGTCCAAAGCAATGTGGTAGAGTTTTTCTTTTTCCATATCTGCCCTCCATTATCTCTCATAGTCCTTTGAACGCTCCTGCTTCTTGCGGAACATTTCATCAGAGATATGACTGTGAATTTCTGCCATTGCATTTCGGGTCTTGGAAAGCTCCGCACGGATTTCTTTCGGCTCTTTGGAAGCCAGTCCCTCCGGAATACGGTTAATCGCAAAGTTCTGTGTATCTACGCCATACTTCTTGCAAAGCATATATCCGATACACACTGCCTGAAATCCCATATCCCTGCGGCTGTAACTTTCACTGTTGATAGAAAGCTGTGCGTGTCCGAGTTCCTGAGCGACACACTGAGCAACTGCTACGCTGTCGCCCACATTACGCTTCACATACAAGGTCTGCTTTTCATTATTATAGAAAGCTGCCATATTCGGATACGGAAGTTCATCGGTTGCCGCAACCTCCACCGGAGATACATCAAGCATTGTCGTGATAAGTGCTTTCGGGTCACGGTTTGCTGATACTGCCGGAGCTTTTCTTCCATTTGTCTGCGTAACATCAAATACCTTTTTGACATTGTAGGAAATACCCGGAGAACCATCTGCTCTTGTGTATTCCACTGGTTCAAGGATAGAAATACTCTTTGCCCCTTTGGTAATCTTCACATTGTCCTTACCCCAATCATCAAAATCTTTAAGCTGTGTCGCCTGCGGATACTGACTGTAAATAAGGAGAGCATTTGCTGCGGAATATCTGTCCATTCGACTCTGCGTATCAAGAAAGCTCTTGAACTTCTCAGGGTCACTCACAATCTCACGGGCAGCGTCATCAATCATCTGATAAATCTTTTCTTTTTCTGCTCGCTTCTTTTCCGCATACTCCTCTTTAGATAATCTTGGCTGATTACCGCCAGCCTTTGCGGGTTTGAAATCATTTGTCATAGTGAATTACCTCTCTTTTGTTTTGGGTTTCTTCTTCGGCTGACGGTGTACCGTCTGACCGTTTTTCTGCTGCGGCTTCTTGCCGTCTTTCTTAACCTCCGGCTCTTTACGCTCTGCTTCTTTTTGCTGTTTTGCCTGTGCCTTGTAACGGTCAAGTTTCTCTTTGACCGATGGCTTTTCCACTGGCTTTGCAACACCCTTATCAGATTGCGTTTCTACCGGCTCTGAGTTTTGCCTTGACAGAGGGCTTTTGTCTGTTTTGGCGACTGAGGGGTTTGCGTTTGCTCGCTCCTCTTTCTGCATTGGATTTCTGACCGCTTCTTCCATAATGATTTCACTCTTGGATTTGGTCGGCTTTTCTTTTTCAACCGCTTCACGGTCTGCGATAGCTTTCTCTGCTTCACTGACAATCGAAGCCTTATCCACCTTGCCAAGTTCAAATCTTTCAACGATACGCTGAATTTTAGAAGCGTCCTCTGCTCTTGCAATAATATCTACCGGAGCATTCTCTCCCTTTGTGTTCTTATCTCTGAGGACACAATAAAGAACGCCATAGCGTTTTGCCTGTTCGGTAAACTTCTTCAAATCCTTTTGCGGAATGGAAAAGACTTTCAGCTCCTTGCCTGACTTAATCATATTGGTAAGCCTTGCTTTGCCCTTCGTCTTTTGCTCCTGCTTCAGAACCGATACCAAAAGCAATGCGATATTCTTCGCCGCCGAACCGCTTAATCTTGCAGCAACTTCAAATCCTTCAAGCGAAAGCCTAACGACCTGCTCTGCTGCGTCACCACCGTTGTTCATAGCGTGATTTCTCCTTTCTCTGCTGTTTTTGTTCCTCTGTTTCGATATGCTCAAGGTTTTCTTCCATAACCTTTGACCTCTCCGCAATATCCTCGCAGAGTTTTACTTCTCGTCGGAGTTTTTTCAATTCTCCATTGATAGAAGCGATTTCATCTTTTGCCGCCTGAAGCTGACCATCATCAATATTTGTTCTTATCTTTTTTCGGAGATGTGTTCTTCCGGCAACAAGATTTTTCATCTGCTCCTCTAAGGAAGTCTTATATGAAAAAAGCTGTTCGTCCGTGGAAATATTTTCTCGTCCGAGCAGCCTTACTTCATCAGTAATCTTATCGAGCTTCATTAAATCATCTTTCAAGAGATAATGAAGCCTTGCGTTATTCTGTTTCTTATACTTTGGCAGATAACCGAGTCTGTAACAGTAATACAGATACAGCCCATAAAGTCCGCCTTTCTTTTTCAGCTTCTGCCCTCTGGTCTGCATACGGTACTGTCTTGGTTTATAAGTCGCCCTCTGGAACGGCTCAATCTCTGCCCATCTGTCACGATTTTCTTTGATACGCTCTACAATCCGGTCATTGGTATAATCTGCTCCGAGATTTTTCAGTCGTATCGGCTTATCGTATCCCTTTGGAATGACCGTCCAGTATTTTCGGCTTGGACTTAGGTTATAGGCATATCCCATTTCCTTGAGAGCAAACTGAAATTCTTTCAGGGTCTTGCTGTGGTCGATAGCATAATCAATGGCTTCTTTTGCAACCGAGTAGCGTGTCGGCATACCTGCCTTTTCTTTCATCGTCAGATAATCCGACTGCTTACTGCGGTTCGGATTCGGGTCATAGTAAAGTCCGTACTTCTCACAAATCCTGTCTGCAACTTTTCGGAATTTGAACCACGCTTTTTCCTCTCCCCATAAATGTTTCCCATCGACGAAAGAAATAGAGTTGATGACAAAATGACAGTGCAGGTGCTTTGTGTTCAGGTGGGTTGTCACAACGACTTGAAATCTTTTACCCCACACTTCATTTGCAAACTCCATTCCGATTTTCTGTGCCATCTCAGGAGATATATCTGTTTCCTTGAAACTCAAATATCCGTGATAGGCTTGGATACCGTCTGTCTTTTGGTACTGCTCCTTAACCGTTATGAACTGGTCACGGGCAATCGCCACATTACAGTTGATACCCTCAACATAGAACTCACGCTCTGTTTTTTCCTCGTCCTTTGCATAAGCAATAACATCTGCAAGAGCCTGATACTGTTCCGGCGAAAACTCCCTTTTGATTTTTGCAGAAGTCTTTTCGGGATTGGTCGCATAGTCAATGACCTGACCGAGCCTTTCTGTAACCGACCACAACTTTGTTACTGCCATTTCATTTCGCTCTGATTTGGACGAAGATATGTCCTCTCAATCTCTGACTGGAACTTATTCCACTTCGCAGCTTCATTCTTCAGCATAGGTGCGTCAATGAAACCAAGCGTATTAGCTTTAGCCGCAAGCTGATTGATGTTATTGCCGATAGAGGACAGTTCCCTCATCACATCATAGAAGCGGTCATCGGGTTTCTCTTTCGGCTCGTAACCTCTGATAAGTAAACGGATAAGTCCGGCTTCGGAAAGACAAGCCTTCTTTGCCTTTGCTGCCAAGTCCTGTGCTTCCTTGCGGTTAAAGCGTACAATCTTCTGAATGTTTCTCTTTCTCATAATCGGTATCTTCCTTTCTCTTTACTCTGCAATCTTTGTTAATCTGGAATAAGCACATCATCGTAACGCCAAGACAACTGCCGAGCAGTGTCCCAGCGGCGATAAGTAATAACTCTCTCAAATCAAGTTCTCCTTTCTCACGGGGTATTAGGGGCAACCCCTAACGAGCCTTTTACCGTTTGGGAAACTGTGTTTATCCAAATGGTCTGCTCGCTAAGAATAAACATCTCCTCCGGGTTGCCCCGTTCTCAGGCTACTATCTCTCATAATCCTTTGATTTCGGCTTAAAAGGTTCAGCCACGATATTGCCGCCCACTTCCTTAGAAAAGCGTTCAGGATACTTGAACTGTTCCTTATACTTCTTCATCATATCGTCCGGCAAGCTCTGAAAACTCTCACTCTCAGGCGGTGCATAACAGATAAAGAACTTGCCGCAGATAATATCTACCATCTCTTTCTTATCATTGTCCTGCATATAAACTGCACGGTTAAGCGGAAGTCCTCTCATCTTTCCTTCCTCATTACAGATGATTGCAACGTCATCATCAAAGGGCATATATTCCTCAATATCCCCGCCGACAACCTCCTGCATTGCTTCCAGACTGTCGTCGATTACAATTTCCTTCGGGTACTTTTCCGGTTCTACCAAGAGAACTTTAATCTTAGAATCATTCATCGTTCTTCATTCCTTTCGTGTGTTTTTTTATTGTAAATTCCCATCCGCATACAAAGAAAATCGTTGAAGTCCTTACCTGCTTTTGGTGGCTCATCAACGATTTCATACTTATCCGGCAGAATAGTTTTTAAGGTCTGTGCTGCCTTTCTGCCCGCTATATCATTGTCAAAATGGATACGGATTTTCCTGACAGATGGGTTACTGCCAAGATACTTTTCCAGTGCAATCGGCACTTTACTGTCCTCAATTTTCTTTGCCGGAGAATACACACCAGACAGCGAAACAAAGCTCATTTCTTTCCAATCCTGCCCGTTCAGCTTCGCAAGCGTGGCATAGGATAACAAGTCAATGGCACACTCAAAGAGGTGTACTTCCTCCAAGTTTTCCTTACCAAGCCGAAAAGAATAATCTTTTTTACTGCCACTGCAATCGCCCATAATCCTACGCTTATTCGTGGAACGGTAGGCTGCATATTTGGGTTCTTTCTTCTCGTCATAGCCTACAAACACAACATTGTGATACGGCAGACTCTCAAAGATAAGGTCATTGGAAATACAGTAATTGATGATTTCAAAATCTATTCCTCTCCCGAAAAGATACTCTGTAATCACTCTGTTGGAAGCACATTTTTCAGGGAGAAGAAGTGGTTTGTTTTCCTCTTTTGACTGTGGCTTTTCATAGACTGGAGCCTGAATCGCTGTGTGTCCGATAATGGTTTCCACCGCTTCAAGGAAGCTGTAACCTTTAACCTTAATCAGATAATCCAAAGCACTCCTGCCACCGATACCTCTCGACCACCATATCCATTTCCCGTTTGAAATCTTCAAACTATCGTGGGTTCTGGTGCAATAGGTGTTACCTGAAAACTTAACCAGCTCATACGGTTCATAATTTCTCAGGTAGGTTAATAAGTCCATCTGCTTCGCCTGAATGATTAACTCAGGTGCGATAAATGGCATATCGACCACCGCCTTCCTGTTTATCTCTCATACGATTTTTCCTTTCTGCCGCCGACTGCTTCGCCCTCATCAGGCTCTCCGCCGACAATCTCATTTTCCTTTTTATCCATATTGAGCAGGATATTCAGCTCATCAAGTCGGTCATTTTTTGCCCTCAATTCTTCCTCCTTTGCAAACGGCTTTTCGATTTCCTGCTTCGCTGTTTCAAACTGCTTCTCCGTATTTTCAAGGCTGTTTTTCGTATCAGCAAGTGCTTCCTCAAAGCGTTCTATGCCGTTATCTATTCTCACGATATTACCGTGAGAATCATCGCCAAGCGGTACATCTCTGCTCGTTTCGCCTTTTAATTTCACAACATAATTACGCTGCACCGTATCAAAATACAGTTCCATTTGAAAGCCACGGTACTCGCCAAGTGGTATCGCATCAGGACTGTTCATTGACTTGCAGGTATTGATGATTGCCTGACCTGCTTCGGCTTTTTCGGAATAAGAAACACCCGACACCATCATTCCAAGCGGCTGCTCGTCTATCGGTTTCGGGTGTAATTTTGCTGTTTCAACATCTTTTGTAAGTCCCTCCACACGGGATTTTAAGTAAGCAATCTGTTGTGGGTAGAACTTGATGACCTTATCCTCCAGTCCATATTTCTCCGATAAAAAATTGGATTTTAACATCTTTAGCTTCTGTACCTGAATGTCTAAGTCCATCTTTTCTTTGATATACGGATTGCCTGTTGCAAGCATTTTTATCTCCGCATAGGACAGTGCTGTTTCATCAATATCCTCTGCCGACCTGACCGGAGATTTGCTCGTCATAATCTGACTTGCGAACTTCTGCTTACCTTCCACAAGCTGATAGAGGTATGCATCAAAGGTCTGCTCTGTTACATAACGGTAAATATCTACCTGCGGATTTTCATTGCCCTGACGGACAATTCTACCGGAACGCTGCTCCAAATCTGAAGGTCGCCACGGACAATCCACGTCGTGAAGTGCGATAAGTTTATCCTGCACATTCGTTCCTGCTCCCATCTTCTGAGTAGAGCCGAGAAGCACTCTGACTTCTCCCTTGCGGGTCTTTTGGAACAGTTCTTTTTTCTTCATATCCGTGTCGGCTTCGTGTATGAACTTCACTTCACTTTCAGGAATACCTCTCTCAATCAGCTTCTTTCTGATGTCGTTATAGACGGAAAATGTGCCATCATTCTTCGGCGTGGAAAGGTCACAAAACACAAGCTGTGCTGATTTCTTGTCGGCATTTTCTTTCCATATCCGATAGATGTTATCGACGCAGGCATTGATTTTACTGCCCTCAAAATCAGGCAGCATATCGTTTAGCATACGCTGGTCAAGAGCCAGTTTCCTTCCGTCATTCGTGATTTTCAGCATATTATCTACGCTTGAATCCACACCGCCGCCACGCACCTGCTCGGCTCTCTCTGCAAGAGAAGCAACCATTTCTTTCTGCATTTCTGACGGCTTTACTGCAATGTTATGGTACTTTGCTTCCGGTACTGGCAGGTTCAACATATCCGCTGTCTTAATGTCCGCTATCTCCTTGAACATCGCCATTAGTTCAGGCAAGTTATAGAATTTTGCGAACCTTGTCTTTGCTCTGTATCCTGTTCCTTCCGGTGTAAGTTCCACTGCCGTAATGGTTTCTCCGAAAGTGGAAGCCCAGGCATCAAAGTGCTGCAACCCATTTTTCACAAGCGTGCTGTACTGCAAATATCGCTGTATCGTATAAAGTTCCACCATACTGTTTGAGATAGGTGTACCCGTTGCGAACACGGTTCCTCGCCCTCCGGTAATCTCGTCAAGGTAACGGCACTTCATAAAGAGGTCGGAAGATTTCTGTGCTTCCGTCTGTGCGATACCGCCCACATTACGCATTTTTGTATAAAGATAAAGGTTCTTGTAATAATGGCTTTCATCAACAAAAAGCCTGTCTACACCAAGTTCCTCAAAGGTTACAACATCATCTTTTTTCGTCTGGTCATTGAGTTTATCAAGTTTCTGCCTGATAGATTTCTTTGACTTTTCAAGCTGCTTTATGGAGAAGTTTTCCCCTCGGTTTCGCTTGAGTTCCGCAATTCCTCCGGTTATCTCCTCAAGCTGCTGTTCTAAGATTGCCCTCTGTCTTTCAATGGACATCGGGATTTTCTCAAACTGTGAGTGTCCGATGATAACTGCGTCATAATCTCCGGTTGCAATCCTGCCGCAGAACTTTTTACGGTTCTTGGTTTCAAAATCTTTCTTTGTTGCGACAAGGATATTCGCCGCCGGATAGAGTTGCAAATACTCAGCCGCCCATTGTTCGGTCAAGTGATTTGGTACAACAAACAGTGACTTGTTACAAAGCCCAAGCCTTTTCGACTCCTGTGCTGCCGCTACCATTTCAAAAGTTTTTCCTGCTCCGACTGCGTGTGCAAGAAGCGTATTTCCTCCGTAAAGGATATGGGCAACCGCATTTTTCTGATGTTCCCTGAGTTCAATTTCAGGGTTCATACCATTGAAGATGATATGACTCCCATCATACTCACGAGGTCTGACGCTATTGAATTTCTCATTGTAGGATTTGCAAAGCCTTTCCCTTCGTTCAGGGTCAGACCATATCCAGTCCTGAAATTCCTGCTTAATCATTTCCTGCTTCGACTGAGCAATCGCTGTTTCCTTTTTATTCAGGACAGCTTTTTTCTTTCCCTCATCATCTTCGATATAATCAAAGATACGCACATCTTTTAAGTTCAGCGTTTCCTCAATAATCTTATAGGCATTGATGCGGGAAGTTCCGTAAGTGTTATATGCCCTTACATTTCCTTTGTCATAGGATTTGCCCTCAATATTCCACTCACTCGTAAATGGAGAGAAGTGAACTTTGATATTCCACTGTGCATAGCGTGGTGTTTCAAGCAAATGAAAGATAAACTCCTGCACATCGTCCGGTGACAGCCAAGTTGCACCAAGTCGCACGGAAATTTCACTTGCAGTCAGGTCTTTCGGCTGCACCTTTTGAAGTGCTTCTAAATTGACCTTATAATCTTCCGGATAGAGTTCTGCCGAGTTCTTTGCAATCCTCAGCTTTTCCCTGACATTACCCGAAAGGTATTCATCAGCCATCAGATACTTCGGTTCGTAAGAATTTCCATACTCATAAAGCGGATTTAAGAAGATAACACCCTTTAAGTCCTCAAAGATTTCATTCTCCGATTTACCGGAAAGCTCCATCATATAGTCCATATCAATCGTGGCTTTTTCTCCAAGAGATACTGCCAATGCTTCGCTTGCCGTATCAACAGAAGTAACCGGAGTATGCGGCTTAATTGTCCTCTTAGAAAACATATCAGCCTTACGCTCCAGTTCTCCGTCCTCTCCGATTATCTCCAATGCGGAAAGCAAAGAGAATGAACTGTCCTGCGAGAAAGCAGAAGTATTTGCACGGCTGTTAATGAGTCCGTACTTACCTGAAAAGGTATCATAAAGTCTGTTTAATCGCTCCTGCTCCGCTTTGATTTCGCTGTCAGGGTAATCTTCTGTCTGCAATTCAATCAGCGTTCTGACGGAATTTCTAATAGCAATCATACCCTTAATTCGGTTCTCTGCGGTTGCCGACACTTCCACCGGAGTCATACGGGAATTTTCACGATAATAGATTTTATCGTCCACCACCGTATAGGAAAAGTTTCTCACTGTCGGGTCTGCCGGAATAGAATTATCTTCCTCCTCCAGTTCTTCCTCGACTTCATATTCCGTGATTTCTCCGTGAATGTTTGCTACTGCTTCATCAAGCTGTGCTGCAAGGTCTGCATTTTCATACGGCACACAAGTTGCTTCCATACCGAAACGCCCCGATACCATCTTCATTTCTCCAAGTATCATTTCGGGGTGCTGCACAAAATAAGAGTTCATCTTAATTCCGTTCTCATCGGTATCAAGATGAACCCAATCCGGCTCAATATCTATCAGTCTGTCACGCTTTTGCAGGATAAGAATATCCGAAACGACTTCCGTTCCTGCATTACCCTTAAAGGTATTATTCGGCAATCGAATTGCTCCAAGAAGCTCTGCTCTCTGTGCAATATACTTTCGTACTGCTAAAGTTTCCTTATCCATTGTGCCTTTGCTCGTTACAAGAGCCATCACACCGCCGGGTCTTAACTTATCAAGGGACTTGGCAAAAAAGTAATCGTGTATCAGGAACTTATGCTTGTCGTACCTTTTATCTAACACCTTAAAATCTCCAAAAGGCACATTGCCAACCACTCCATCAAAGAAGCTGTCCGGCAGATTGGTTTCTTCAAATCCTTGTGCCGCAATGGTTGTTTTCTGATAAAGCTGCTGTGCAATCCCTGCGGAAATCGTATCAAGTTCCACACCGTAAATCTTACTGTCTTGCATTGCGTCCGGTAGCATACCGATGAAATTACCGATACCGCAGGACGGCTCTAACAAGTTGCCTTCCTTAAAGCCCATCTGCTCCATTGCCTTATAAATGGCTGTGATAACTTCAGGCGGCGTGTAGAACGCAGTCAATGTGCTTTCTCTTGCCGAAGCATATTCCTCCGGTGTTAATACCGAAGAAAGTTCCAGATATTCCGTTGCCCACGCTGAATTATTTTCATCAAAGGCTTCTGAAAGCCCACCCCAACCGACATACTTTGATAAGATAATCTGTTCTTCAGGAGTGGCAAATCTGTTTTCTTCCTGACATTTTTTAAGAAGCTGTATCGCCATAATATTTCTGCGGAAGCGTTCCTTTTTACCAACTGTTTCAACCTCATTTTCTCTGAGATTAAAGGTGTGACGTTCTGCCATAGACACATCAGGGTGCAAGTCAAAACCTTTGACTTTTTTCTTCTGCTCCCAAGCGGGAACTACCGGCTCAGGCTCTTTTTCATTTCTTTCTTCGGCAGGTTCTTCCTTTACAATCAAATGCTCATTCATCGGATTCTCTCGCACTTTTCTGTCAAACTCTGTGCGTGAAAATTCCTTATTGAACAGTGGCATATCATAGTCATAGAGCATTACTCTCTCATCATCAACAGATAAGATTTCGTACTCAGAAGCACCGATATACACCTTATCGCCAAGATGATATTCATACTGCACATCTTGTAGCTGTTCTGCTTCTTCAGGTTCTTTTTCGGTTGGTTCGACCTCTTGCTCCGGTGGTGCATTAGAAAGTATCTCACGATTTCTTTTCGTTTCCTCGATTTTGGCTCTGTGTTCCTCTTGACTTTCAAGCCACTGAGGATAGCGTTCTTTTTCCTTTGGATTTAAGTATCTGTCCATTCGGATAAGTTCCCCGATACGCTTCTCCACCTGCGACCACGAAATTGTGATATGTGGATTTTCTTTACCGATGCCTTTCGTAATCGTAATACCTTTTCCATCGTGGCTCTCATCAATGCCTGCCCCGATTATGACGGGATAAGAACCGCCCCAACCATATTCATTTTTCAAGAAGGCGGCATTTTCTTTTGCAGAAAGACTTTTTTCAAACTGCTCATAAATACGCATTTTTCCCTCAGAAAATCCGCTTCCATTCGCAAGAATAGCGTCGATAATCTCCTGAGAAAAAGTAAAGGCAGAGGTTTTCTTTTCCTCTGCCCGACCGTCTAATATGAATGTCATCTGACCGTCCATTGACGGTAATGGTTTTATGCTGTCACTTAATTCTCCCAGTAATCGCATAGCTTCAAAGTGTCGGGCAATAACAGCCCAATCATAAAAGCTCTGTGCGGTTCTGCTGTCGTATTTGCCCTCCCACAAATGCAGGACGTTTTCAAAGGTCTTGTACCCTACTGTCCTGCCGTCCTCTAAAGTAAGCTCAGTATAATCATTATTGAAAATACTCTTTATATACTCTGTGCGGTCTTTGTTATCAGGATTACGTTCATAATAATCTTTGATTTCTTCCAGACTAGCCGACAAATGTGGTGTCGTTCTGAGAATTTCATTGATTACTTCATCACGTCCAAAGAACGGAAGGCTTTTATCCTCGTGCGTTCTGTCGTAATACTCTAAGCGAATATCACTTCCGCTTTCACGATTTCCTGTGCCGAGCTGCGAAGAGAGTTCATCAGACGAACCCATTTCATCATATCCTCCGCTTTCATCTGTTCGGTCACTCCCTCTTTCTGTGCCATCTGGCTCAGGATTGTTTCCTCCATCTTGCTGGCTCTCTGTTCCACTTCCGCCAAGTGCTGTGTCAGTTCGCCCCTCGTCAGGAGATTGTAGTAAAGGACTCTGTGATGTTCCTTCAGAAACTCTCTCCTCATCTGAGCGTATCTGCCCAGCGTCACTTCCGGCTGCTGTGGAAGTTTCAGGTTCGGAAGGCTGTAATCGCCCACCATCGTGTAGGTCAGTTCGTTCATTGTCCAAACTCCTTTCGTCGTTATTTTCAACCTTATTGTATTCATTTCTGTCCTGACCGACAATTATGCGATTTTGACGGTTGAGTGCAGTAATTGTTTTAGATATTTCCGTTAATCCCATTTCTGCAATATCACTGGTAGCAAATCCAAGTGCATTGAGTGTTTCCTGCGTATTGAAGTTAGTAACATCTCTGAAATCATCAAGTTCAAAATAACCGTCCGTATCAACGCCAAGCCTTGACATCATCATATATGCCACACTATTTGTCACGACATTTTTATAAATGAAAGCCACAATATCCTCTTCCACTTCCTCAAAGGAACTGCCCTCGGTTGCATAGTAAAGGTCTTGCAGATAATCAGGGATATTATCCTCTGCCGCATTTCTTGCTGCTCCCATAATTGCTTCGGCAAGACTGCTCTTATTCTCAATCTCTCCGAAAGTGCTTTCCAATGTCTCAATCACATCAGCTTCGTATTCCTGACGCATATCCCAAATCGGGACTGTTCTTGAATATCTGCTTTCGTGAGTATCTGAAATGTCAAAGTAATGTGTCAGTCTTTGCCGTGAACGGTTTTCATCAGCAAAAACAGCAATACCTCTTGCACCTCGGTTGACCCATCTGCCAAAAATTTTGTTCCACTGCTCTATCTCAAGAACCGCTGTTGCATCAGGTCGCTGTGCATATACAAGTAGCTGTTCGTCATAACGTAACTTATAATTTCGGCAAGCCGAAGCTAAGAATGCCTGCCAGTTCTGAGGATTTGACACAACCGTTTTGCAGGTGCGGTTGTAAAGCTCAGAAATAAGGTCATATTTTCTTGCCATTACTCTTGCACCTCCTTATCGCTGTTTTTCTCTGTTTCTGGTCTTGTTTTTTGACGGTTCGGATTGATTGATAGGTTCAACTTTGCTTCCATTAAGCTCCATTTTTTCAGCAAACTCGCATATATGATAGCAGCAATTTCCGACATACAAATGGTAGTCATCAATATACTTGCACACTCTGTCTGCTGTGTGTCCATCACGAAAAGTAATCCTGATTTTTCCACCATCGGGAACATAGAATTTCAAATTGTAATGACTGTCTATAAATCGAATTTGCTTTTTCTGCGGCTCTGCTCTATTCTCCTGTTGCTTCATTTTCCTTACCTCTCATTTTTGTTGCTTCATCAGAACCGCCGCCCAAATACGAAAAGAGTTTACCGGACTTTGTATTCTTCTGAAGCTCCATAATCACACCCATATCAGGAATCGTGATATTCGGGATTTTCAGGATTGCTTCCATATCAAGCTGCTGCAACTTTTTCTCCGTATCACAACCGGAGTCAAAGAGTTTATTCAGCACCTTGACCTTATTCTGAAAAGTTGCTTTGTCTTTCACGAAAATACCTCCTTAGCTAATGTTGATTACAATAGAAATACTGCCGCTCTGTTCTTCTTTCTGCGGATTACGTGAATACTCAGGAAAAAGGGACTGTACTCTCTGCCTTGCCCTGCGTATGGTTTCAAAACAAGGAAGTCCGTATGCTCGGTAATTAAATACAATATCCTCAAGCGGAAGATTTCCGGCAGGTATATATCCGTACCGATTGTAATAATGCAGAATGAGAAGCATATCATCATACCTCGACATCGGGCATTCCTTTAAGATTTCAAGCACTCGGCTCTCCACCGTTTTCTGTTGTTTCATAATGTTCCTCCAAAAATTAAAGGGACAGAGTTTTTTACGCTCTGCCCCGACTGGTTAATGTTCGCTTGTTACTTACTTCTTACGGTTTTTAACCTGAAGAAAGATAAAGCCGCCGACAATAACGGCGACTAATGCGATAGCGATAATTGTCTTTGCTTCCATTACTCGTTACCCTCCTTTTTCTTCTTTTTGTGTGCAACAACAGAAGTTACAGCGATACCGACAGCAGAAAGTCCGGCAAGGACATACCAAAGTTTCATATTGGTATCATCTCCTGTCTTTGGAGTATCCCTCAACTCATTGTGCATTTTTACAACGGCTGTTTCATCAAGTTTGATAGTAACATTCTGGTCGGCAGGTGTGATATATGCGGCAGAGGCATTGTTTGCCACTTCGGATACGGTATATTCGCCAATACGAAGTCCCTCAATCACAATTTCGCCGTTCTTATCTGTTTCAAATGTCATATCATAACCGTTTGCTCCGGTTACTCTGAACGCAAAACCTTTAACCTTACCATCTGAAGATGTCTTGACGATTTTCAGTGTTCCACGCATAGATTCATTGATAAATCCAACACCAGCCTTATTCTCAACGGAATAAGTTGTTTCGTCTTTCTCAATGAAAACAGAGTATTCTCCCTTATCAAGCAGGAAGCCCTCTGGTGCTTTTGTTTCACGGACAATATATTTTCCGTAAAGCAGCTCTTTCATCTCATAAATTCCGGTTTCGGTTTCTTCAAGATTTCCGATAAGTTCATCGCCATCATCAATCTTTCCGTTCTCATTGGTGTCCTTATATACCTCAAAGGTTGCACCCGTAAGTTTGTTATCTGGATATTCAGCGTCCACCTTCGTGAGTCTGATATTGCCGTGAACATACTCATTGACAATCTCAATTTCAACTACCTGCTCGGCTTTGCTGATATTGACCTCATACGCTTTTTCATCAAGAACAAATCCCTTTGGCTGCTCGATTTCTCTTACAATCCATTTGCCATAAGGAACTTTTGCAAAAGAAAAACTACCGTCTTTTGCAGAGGTAGTCGTCATAAGTGCAGTATCCTTTGTAAATTCTGTTTCTTCGGCTTTGAAGATACCGATAACAGCACCCTCAAGTGCTTCTCCATTCTCGTCAATCTTCTTACCTGATACAGAACCATAGATAAGTTCATTCTTGATTTCTTTTCCGTCATTCACTTTGATTTCAACCGTTGCGGTATCCTGACCTGCGTATTCAAATACAACCGGATACTTCGTATCAGAGAGAATATAATGCTCATCGGTTGCAATCTCTTTGACATAGTATTTGCCAAACGGAAGGTCTGACTTCATAACAGCAGTTCCATTTTCATTTACGCTGACAATCTCAATCAGTCCATCAGCCGGAATAACGGTACCGCTTGCAGATACAATATCTTCTGCGGCATAAAGACCAAAGCTGATATTTTTGATTTCTCCGTTGTCGCCAATACCAAATGTCTTATCCTTTTCAATGGCTTTTGCAAGGCTTACCTGAACTTTCTGTCTTTCGTTATAGAATGATGTGGAAGTTTCGGTAACAGAGATATTCTGACCTGCATAAGTAAGCTCAACCGTATGTGTTTCTCCACTGACTACCATTCCGTAAGGTGCGGTAATTTCCTTGACCTCGTATTTTCCGAGATAAAGTTCTTTGCTCTTAACAAATCCATCGGAGCTTGTTGTGATAGTATCTACCACTTCGCCCTTTGAATAGCGGAGTGTACCATCCGGTGTACTAATATCTTCCGCAGCACGGACTTCATAAACTGCACCCTCAAGTCCTGCCACTTCATAAACAGGCTGATAAATAACATCACTGTCCTCAGAACCACTTACATTGACACCACTAAATACTTCTCCGGTCTTTTCAACCGTGATAGTACCTTTCTGTGCCATATTCGGCTTATTGACTTTCACAACAGTTACGCCGCCTTCCTCTGTGGAATTTTCTTCGGTAATATCAAAATATACCGGAGTATCATCAAGTACATATCCGTATGGAGCTTGTACCTCTACGATGGAATATCCCTTGCCGTAATCTAATTTCTCAGGTGTTACAAGAGAACCATTTGCGTCGGTATAGAACACATCAATCGTGGTCGGTGTCGGATAAGTAAAGGTCATTTTGACCTGATTGCCCTGTGGGTCGTAAATCTTAAATCCTGCTCCTGCATACGGAATACTCTTTCCGCTTTCTGCGTCCACCTTGACTACATTGACAAAGCTCTCAAAGTTACGGTTATTGATAAGATAACGGTAGGTCTGTGCGTTCTGTGAAATAAACACATCAAAATCGTCCATCATCTCTCTGCCTTCCCAACCGGAAGTCTGGTGTACGGTATAAATACCATACGGCATATCTTTTGTCTGACCGAAGCCATTTTCATCGCATACGATAGTATCTCTCTCGTCTTTATTGGCTGCGTCATAGCTTCCGGCAGATTTCAGGTAAATCTCAAAGGAAGCACCCTTTTCAGGTGTTTCAATCTTTGTTTCTCCATCATCAGTGTGTTTAATGATAGCCACATTGCCTTTGATTACCTGCTCGGTTACATCATTGGAAGTAAGGTTGTGTTCCACCTCATAAAGTTTCGGGTCTGCACCTACCTTGTGAATGGTCTTATCAAGGAGATAGCCTTCACTCGGTGTAATTTCTCGGATTGTCCAGTCGGTATCACAAACATATTCTTTGGTAGTGAACTGACCGTTTTCATCAGTAACATACTTATCTACAAGCGTTTCTCCCTTATAGATACCGTAAACTGCTCCCGAAAGTTTGGCATTGCCCTGTGCTTCGCCTTTCTCAGCGTCGCTCTTTGTTACTGTTACAGTAAACTTCTTCAAAATATTGTTGAAGTTTCTTGTGGTTACTTCTTTCCACTTCACTGGTGCAGTCTGATTTTTTGGCACAACATAACGGATAGCCGTGTCTACTTCTTCAAGGGTATATGGTTCAGAACCACTGATAAGCACATCTTTGAAAGTTGCCACACCGTTATTGTCTGTAACTGCATACTGGTCAACAGCATCACCGGAAAGAGAAGTACCGAAAAGATGGAACTTCACACCTTCAACAAGGTTATCTTCTGAGGACTTCACTACCTGAAGGTCGCCACGCTTCAATTTGTTATTGAAAGTGACCTTTGCAACCTGCCCTGCCACAACAGTAACTCTATGTGTTTCCTGCGGCTCGTACTTATCGTATGCCTGCTCGGTTACGGTATAGATACCCGGCATAAGGTTATCAATCTGGAACTTACCGCCATTGGCTGTTGTAACTGTCTGATTGATACCGTTTCCAGTAATCGTGAAGTTAATACCGTCAACTTTTCCGTCCTCACTGGTCTTTACAATCTGACAAGAACCATAGCTGACTTTCATCTTCACATAACCGTTGATACTGTCGCTTACTTCCTGAGCATAGCTGACAACATCCTGCACACTGGAGTTCTGACCGTGTTTACCCTCTGACCATACAACCACACCTCTGCGGACTGCATTTTTCTTCGTTGCGGTAATGGTAAATTCCTTACTCGGTGCAGTATCCATAGAAACAGTAAGTTTGTTACCATTCACTGAAAAGCTCACTCCACTGATACTTGCCTTGAAATTATATTTGGACAGCACATTATTGGAGTCTGTCAGAGTAGTTGTGTACTTACTTCCGTTCCACTCAAGCTCTATTGTCTTTGCCGAACCGGATGATTTATTACAAAAGCTCGGTATGGTCGCATGGTTCTGTACACTCTGCACCATACTGTTGTAATAACTGAAAATCTTATTGCGAAGCGGATGTTTTGCATTGATGACATCTTTCACATTGCTGCAACCACTGGCTGCTACATGATTGAAGTTCACATCACGCTCTCCGATAACAGTTTCCCAGATAAGAAGCTGTGTGGCATAAGCCTGTGCAATGCTGTTTGCTGCTGCTTCATTCTGTGACCTCCAAGATGTCGAAATAGTCCCACGGTAGCCATACTGTAAAATACGACCAACGAAAAGACGGATTTCATCTCCGGAAATAACCCCATTGGATGCAAGGTTATTAAAATAATTTTCGTCATACTTATTCATTGTCTGACCGACCTTGAGCGAAATTCCCGGCTCAATACAATAAGCAACATTGCCTGAGTATGAGCCAATAGCCTTAAGATTGGTAAAATTGGAACGTCCGGTATGCCAACCATTTTTCAAGGTCAAATTGCTGTGTCCCCATACCCCATCGTAATTAGCATCGCCATCACGAGGGAAATCGACCATATAAACATCGGCTTTTTCTCCCGAAGCAGCATATGCTGTTGTCGAGCTAATGCCTGCAAAAGTGGTCACACACATAAGGGTCGCCAAGAAAAGCGACGTGACTCTTTTGAATTTTGACTTTATCATTGCGTTTCCTCCTGTAAAAATTGAAAAACACACCGTATCTCTACGATGTGCCTTTGTGGATTTTCTCTTACGACAAGATTTACCTGCCGAAAAACAAATGCGGATTTTTCGTTAATTTTTCATTTTACCATACACCTCCCGTCCGTTCATACTGTGCGATTGCCCCTTAGAGATAGACATATACTTTGAGATAGTTATATTCAAGTGAGATAATATATATCATTTTCGGTAGGTAGAAGTATAACTAAGGGGTTAGAGTGTGAGAAAGGGGAACTGTAAAACAGGCTATCTGCTGTCACGTTCTGCACGGTTACGCAAAAACTTGTTGTAATACTCCAATGCTTTGCAGACAAAATCCTCTGTCTGACTGACGGGAATGTTTTTCGGGATAAGCTGTCTTACTCTGTCGCCCCTCAACACGATTTTTTCCTTTTGGTTCGGCTTTTCCTCAGACATAACAGCGTGGATTGCTTCGGTTGTAAGGTTGCCCTCGTTGAATAACTTTCGCATACGGATTGTCTGGTCGTGTGACGGGGTTGCGTCATTCAGGTCGATTTCGTCAACCAC
>OCHM01000546.1_pt1 | contig 23373 bp, 20 predicted proteins | sample 1538901 | NCBI WGS metagenome assembly OCHM01 (sample SAMN04571734, study PRJEB22368) | human gut metagenome | biome: human gut; material: stool | host: Homo sapiens | place: Luxembourg | collected 2012-11-08 | reverse complement strand
GTATCGTGGGCAAGCAACTGGCAAGGAGGATGACGGCCGAATGAGCGAGATGAATGCAACGCCCGCAACCGAAGCGACATCGTCCGAGACTCAGGATTTTCTGTCGAGCGTGGGGGAGAGCGAGAAGCGCGTGCGCGTAAGCGGCAAGGCCGTGAGCGACGAGGTCGTGCTCTCCACCAAGGACGTCAACGTGTACTATGGCGACCACCATGCGCTGCACGATACGTCGCTCGACTTTCACAAGGGCGAGATCACGGCGCTCATCGGGCCTTCGGGCTGCGGCAAGTCGACCTTCTTGCGTAGCCTCAACCTGATGAATCGCGAGATTCGCGGCTGGAGGGCGAGATCAGCTACCGCGGGCGCAACGTGAACACCAAGGCCGAGAACACCTATGAGCTGCGTCGCTCCATTGGCATGGTGTTCCAGCAGCCCAACCCTTTCCGCAAGTCCATTCGCGACAACATCACGTTTGCGCCTAAGCGCCACGGCATCACCGACCGTGACGAGCTCCACCGCATGGTCGAGGAGAGCCTGCGCGGCGCGGCGCTGTGGGACGAGGTCAAGGACAAGCTCGACAAGAGTGCCTATGCGCTTTCGGGCGGTCAGCAGCAGCGCCTGTGCATTGCACGCACGCTGGCGCTCAACCCCGACGTGATTCTGTTCGACGAGCCCTGCTCGGCGCTTGACCCCATCTCGACGCTGGCGATCGAGGACCTTATGTCGTCGCTTGTGGCAGAGCGCGCCATCGTCATCGTGACGCACAACATGGAGCAGGCGTCGCGTGTGTCCAACCGCACGGCGTTCTTCTACATGGGCGATATGGTCGAGTACGACGAGACCGACGAGATTTTCCAGCGGCCCAAGGATAAGCGGCTGAATGATTACCTCACCGGCATGTTCTCCTAGTCCGGGACATGCTTGAGGCCCGCGGTGGCCACGGTCGCCACGGGACTGATTGGAGGGGCGGGTCATCTCTTGCGGGAGATGGCCCGCCTTTTTGCTCTGCGACCGAAACGACCACCACAAAGGGGACAGGCACCTTCGTGGTGGTTTGGGGTGGGGCTCGCTGCTATCATGGACAACGTTGAATTTCTACGAAGGAGCAGGGCATATGGCGATTCTTTTGGGATGCGATTCCGTCAGCCTAGAGTTTCCCACCAAGCATATTTTCGATAACGTAACGCTCGGCGTGGGCGAGGGCGACCGTATTGGCATCGTCGGTAAAAACGGCGACGGCAAGTCGACGCTGCTGAGCGTGCTCGCCGGCACGCTGGAGCCCGACGATGGCCGCGTGACGCATCGCCGCGGCACCACGATCGGTCTGCTCGGCCAAAAGGACCAGCTTGTCGACACCGACACCGTGCACCATGCCGTCGTCGGCGACACGCCCGAGTACGAGTGGGCGTCGAGCCCCCGCACGCGCCAGATCCTCGCCGGCCTCATTAGCGATGTGCCCTGGGAGGGCACGGTGGGCGAGCTTTCGGGCGGTCAGCGCCGCCGCGTGGACCTCGCGCGCCTGCTGATCGGCGACTACGACGTGCTCATGCTCGACGAGCCCACCAACCACCTGGACATGCGCACCATCAACTGGCTCGCGCGTCACTTAAAGGCCCGCTGGCAGCGCGGTCAGGGCGCCATGCTCGTGGTCACGCACGATCGCTGGTTCTTGGACGAGGTCTGCACCAGCATGTGGGAGGTCCATGACGGCCAGGTCGATCCCTTCGAGGGCGGTTACTCGGCATACATCCTGCAGCGCGTAGAGCGCGACCGCATGGCCGCCGTCACCGAGGAGCGTCGTCGCAACATGGCGCGCAAGGAGCTCGCGTGGCTGAGCCGTGGCGCCCAAGCCCGTTCCACCAAGCCCAAGTTTCGCGTGGAGGCCGCCCGCGAGCTGATCGCCGACGTGCCGCCTGTGCGCGACGAGCTGGAGCTCAAGCGCCTCGCCGTGAGCCGCCTGGGCAAGCAGGTCATCGACGTGGTCGACGTGGACGCCGGCTATGCGGATGCCGGCGGCGCGCCCAAGCAGGTGCTCTCCGACGTGACCTGGCTCATTGGTGCGGGCGACCGCTATGGTCTTTTGGGCGAGAACGGCGCCGGCAAGTCCACGCTGCTCGACGTGATTCAGGGCAAGATTGCGCCCCTGCGCGGCCGCGTGAAGATCGGCCAGACGGTGCGCTTTGGCGTGCTGTCGCAGCAGCTCGAGGAGCTCGAGCCCTACATGGGCGACACGATTCGCGAGGTGCTCGGCAACTATAAGAAGTACTACGTCATCGACGGCAAGGAGACCTCTCCCGAGAAGCTTTGCGAGCGCCTGGGCTTTACGACGCAGCAGCTCTGGAGCCGCATCGGCGACCTTTCGGGCGGCCAGCGCCGTCGCCTGTCGCTGCTGCTGACGATTCTGGACGAGCCCAACGTGCTCATCCTGGACGAGCCAGGCAACGACCTCGATACCGACATGCTGGCGATTGTCGAGGACCTGCTCGACGGCTGGCCGGGCACGCTGATCCTGGTGACGCACGACCGTTTCCTCATGGAGCGCGTGACCGACCAGCAGTGGGCGCTGCTCGATGGTCACCTGACGCATATGCCCGGCGGCGTCGACCAATACCTGCGCCTGTGCAACGCCACCGCCGAGGGCGAGCCCGTGGGCGCGCCGAGCGCCAAGACCGGCACGTTCGACACCGGCGCCGCAGCGGTTGCGGCCGAAAAGCCCAAGACGAGCGGGCAGCCCAACGGTCTTTCCAACGCCGAGCGTCAGAAGCTCCGCCGCGAGGTGAGCTCGCTCGAGCGCAAGATGGAGACGCAGCGCGCTCGCGTGGAGGAGGCCGAGGCCGCGATGGCCCAGGTCGACCCCACCAACTACACGGCGCTGGGCGAGCAGCAGGCAAAGATTGACGAGGCCCACGCCGCCATGGACGAGTTGGAGATGGCGTGGCTCGAGGCGAGCGAGAAGCTCGAGGGCGAGGAGTAGGCGAGGATGATCAAGGTCGCATTTTTCGATATCGACGGCACGTTGCTGAGCTTTAAGACCCACCGGATTCCGGCGTCGGCGCAGCAGGTGCTCGATAACTTTCGCGAACAGGGGATTGCGTGCGTAATCGCCACGGGTCGCCCGACCTACCAGATGCCGGATTGGCTGTTCGACTTGGGATGGGATGCGTACATTACGCTTTCGGGCCAGCACTGTTTTGACGCTGACGGCGTTTACCGCAGTTGCCCAATTGATCCGGAGGACGTCGCGGCGATCGTGGGCCAGGTGGCGCAGGGTCGCTACGACTCGCTGTGCATGCAGGGCGAGAACTCGTTTGTGAACCGTCTGTCCAAGCGCGTGGTGGCGGCTGCCGACAATGCCGGAATCTCGTATCACGAGGAGTCTTTTGAGCATGCTTTCGATGCACCGGTTTACCAGTTCTGCGCCTTTGTGGACCCGGCCGACCAGGGCATAGTTACCGATGTCCTGTCGCATTCTACAACCACACGCTGGTGCGACCTGTTCTGCGACATTATTCCGGCCAACGGCGGCAAGGACCTGGGCGTGGCGGCGACGCTGGAGCGCCTGGGCATCGATGCGAGCGAGGCGATCGCCTTTGGCGACGGCGAGAACGACCTTTCGATGTTCTCGGCCGTGGGCACAAGTGTGGCCATGGGCAACGCGCAGGAGACCGTGAAGGCCGCAGCGTCCTACGTTACAACCGCCGTAGACGACGACGGCATCTACAACGCCGCCAAGCACTTTGGCCTGCTATAGCTGAGGATTCAGCACTTGGGGACGTTCCTTTTCTGCCGGCAGCTGGGGACACTCCTTGCGGGGCGTGTCCCCATGTTGTGTTCGCCTGGCGCGTTTTGTGAAACACGGCTAACTTTTTAAACAACGTAGTAAGACATGGGCAACTTTTGCGGTAAAGTAAGCCAAGGAAAGTATCCAAAGGCTAACTAACAATCATCGCGAAAGGCGGCCCATGGCCCTACGTGAATCCGGAGAAGACTATCTCGAATCTATTTATGTGCTCTCGGAGCGCCAAGGCACGGTGCGCTCAATCGACGTCGCCGAATACCTGGGCGTGACCAAGGCGAGCGTCTCTAAAGCCATGGCGACGCTGGAGAGCAGCGGTTATGTCGAAATGGGCAAGCGCGACGTTCATCTGACGGAGCGTGGTCTGGAGGTCGCTCGCCAAATGTGGGAGCGCCACTGCTTTTTCGTGCGGTTGCTCGAGGAAGCCGGTGTTTCGGCGGATGTCGCGTCGCAAGAGGGTTGCCACATGGAGCACTGCCTGAGTGAGGAGAGCTTTGAGAAGCTGAGGGCGATGTTGGGACGGGAAGATGCGGCCGGCGCAACAACGGAAGCCTAATTGACCCCACCAACTAAGTCCAACTCAGACAAGGAACCCCGCCAGCAAGCGATGCCCAAGAACCATCAGCGACGTCGCCGCAGGCCGGGACCGGGCTTGGTTTTGAAAACATTCCGCAGCGCGAGGCCCGCCTTTCCGTTGCTCCGCAGGAGCAGGAAAGACGGGCCTCATGCGCGAGGACGTTTTCAAAACCAAGCCCGGTCCCGGCCGGAGGGATCACGAGTGCTACAGGTTCTTGACCCCCATCGCGCGCATGGCGTTCAGAATGGCGATGATTGCCACGCCTACGTCGCCAAAGACCGCAAGCCACATGTTGGCGATGCCGAGCGCCGCAAGCACCAAAATCAGCAGCTTAATACCCAGCGCGAAGATGATATTCTGCCAGACAATCGACATGGTCTTGCGCGCCACGCGGATCGCGCGGGAAATGTTGGACGGCTTGTCATCCATCAGCACGACATCCGCCGCCTCAATCGCAGCGTCGGAGCCCATGGCGCCCATGGCAATGCCCACATCGGCGCGCGTAAGCACAGGCGCATCGTTGATGCCGTCGCCGACAAAGGCGAGCTTGCCCTTGCCGTTCTCGCTCGCAAGCAACGCCTCAACACGGTCGACCTTGTCGCCCGGCAGCAGCTGCGCGTGGAACTCGTCGAGGCCGAGCTGCTTGGCCACCGCAGCAGCCACTTCCTCGCGGTCGCCCGTGAGCATAACGGTGCGCTTGACGCCGGCGGCGTGCAGGTCGCGGATCGTCTGCTCGGCATCGACCTTAACGGTGTCTGCAATCACGATGTGGCCGGCGTACACGCCGTCAACGAGCACATGCAGAATCGTTCCGACGACCTCGCAATCGGGTGCTTCAACGCCGGTCGCGGCGAGCATCTTGGCGTTGCCGACGACGACATGCTTGCCGTCGATGGTCGCCGTCACGCCGTGGCCCGCGTCGTTGGCGGAGTCGCTCACCCGCTTGGGGTCGACCTCGCCCTGGTAGGCGACGCGCACGGACTGCGCGATGGGGTGATCCGAGAATGACTCCGCAAGGGCTGCGACCTCGAGCAACGACTGCTCGGTATAGCCAGCCTCGGGGTGTACCGCCACGACCGAGAACGTGCCGTTGGTGAGCGTGCCGGTTTTGTCGAAGACGACGGTGTCCACGTCGGCGAGCGTCTCGAGGTAGTTGGAGCCTTTGATGAGAACGCCAAGCTTGGACGCGCCGCCGATGCCGCCAAAGAAGCTCAGCGGCACGCTGATCACGAGCGCGCACGGGCAGCTGACGACCAGGAAAGTCAGGCCGCGCAGAATCCAGTCGGACCAGGCACCGGTGACCAGGCCGCCGCCAAGGGCGAGCACCGCGGCCGCGCCGGTGACGGCGGGGGTGTAGACGCGGGCGAAGCGTGTGATGAAGTTCTCGGTGCGTGCCTTCTTTTCGCTGGCATTCTCCACGAGCTCCAGGACGCGCGCGACGGTGGACTCGCCAAAGGGCTTGGTGGTGCGCACGTGGATGAGGCCCGTCATGTTGATACAGCCGCTGATGATATCGTCGCCGGACTTGGCGGGGCGGGGGACTGACTCGCCCGTGAGCGCGGCGGTGTCGAGCTGGGTTTCGCCCTCGACGATGACGCCGTCGATAGGCACGCGCTCGCCGGGCTTGACCACGATCACGGTGCCGACGGCGATGTCATCGGGAAAGACCTGTTCGAGTGTGCCGTCGGCTTGCTCGACGTTAGCGTAGTCGGGCGCGATGTCCATCATGGCGCTGATTGACTTGCGGCTTTTACCCACGGCATATGCCTGGAACAGCTCGCCGACCTGGTAGAACAGCATGACGGCGGCGCCTTCGGCCATGTGCGGGTCGGTATCGGGGAAGAGCACCATGGCAAACGCGCCGATGGTTGCGACTGCCATAAGGAAGCTCTCGTCGAAGGCCTTGCCGCGGCGGATGTTACTGAATGCCTTTTGCAGTACGTCGTAGCCGGCAATCAAAAACGGCACGAGGAACAGCACAAAGCTGGCGTAGATGTCGCCCGGGGTGCCGAATGCGGCGGCGAGGGTGCCAAGCTCATCGAGGGCGTACACCACGGCAAAAATGCCCAGCGCTACCAGGATGCGGTTGCGCTTATGCTCGAGTGACTCTTTTTTCTTGCGCTTCTTCTTTTTCTTTTTGGGGTCGGCGGTGACCATGACTCGTATCCTCCCATTTGAATGTATGAACACTCGCTCATATAATTTCGCGAGCAAAGGCCGCGGAAAGCGCGGCCTTGCGGGTCAGCGTATGCGCAGGCTAGAGAATGATCTCGCAGTCCGGCTCGGCGTCGGCGGTGAACTCCACGACACGGTCGAGGACCTCCTCGAACTCGGCGTCGTCGGCCTCGAGCGTCAATTTCTGGGTCATAAAGTTGACGGACACGGATTTGACGCCCTCGAGTTTGGCCAGCTCGTCCTGAAGCTCGCGCGCACAGTTGGCGCAGTCGATCTCGTCGAGCTTAAACTGCTTTTTCATGGTGGGTTCCTTTCTCTGTGTTGGCGACCTGGGTGCCGATCGCGTTGGTACCGTGGTTGGTTGCTATTCGCAGATATGGCTCATGCCCTGGTTGAGCATGGTGTAGACATGATCGTCGGCAAGCGAGTAGAGGATGTTGCGGCCGTCGCGGCGGAACTTGACCAGGTGCGACTGCTTAAGCGTGCGCAGCTGGTGCGATACTGCCGACTGCGAGGTTGCGGTCGCCCCGGCGATGTCGGCCACGCAGAGCTCGCGGCCCATGAGGGCATAGAGAATCTTGATGCGCGTGGTGTCGCTGAAGACCTTGAACAGGTCGGCCAAGTCGTACAGCAACTCCTCGTCGGGAAGGTCCTCGGGCGAGCAGGTGGTGGGGATCACGGGTTCGGTGGCCTCGATGTCAGTCTTTGTTTCATCAGCGTGGTCGCTCATTGCAACATCCTTTCATATGAACATGCGCTCATATAACTTGCTTCCGATTATATGAGCGCATGTTCATATGTCAATACAATTTGCAATAATTTCGATGACTGTTTGCCGCCTCTGCGATTTTCTGTGGGTTGGGATGCATCGACGCAATGCTCTCCAACATATTTCGAGATGTTCGGCCAGCATGCTAAGAAAGCCGTCTCGAGAAGCATTAGAGCTGTTCATATTTGTACTTTATCTTGTTAAATACCGTGAGAATCAGTTCTTACTCTACGGGAGTTCCTGCAGAATCAGTTTTATCTAAAGTTATATTGAGCATTGCTGCGGCCAATCAGGCACATCGGTGGCCGAATAAGTCGAAAAATGTAGGTGGACATCCGCAGAGACCGCCTTTAAAAGAGTGAATTCTCAATTAGATCAATAATCGTGTCGTCTTCCGTGCGGTTTTCATCGATTTTTGCGGACATGTCGTATTCCCAAGGCCCATTGATTTCCTCAGCAAGGGCCCCGACGTGTTGCATGTCGTCGGGTTCGGGCACATCGTTGATGCTCGGGTCATCAGCTTGCGGATATTGACTTGCAATTTCGCGCTTGGTGGCCTCTTCTTCTTTGAGTGCCTCCAGGACGCGGCGACCGTATTCGAAGTAGCGCCGCAAGACAAATTGACGAAGAGTTTCTTGCAGGATGGCGAAGTTATCCGGTAGCCGACCGGGCCAGATCTTCTCGCGAATGCGAATCGCTTCCATGACTCGTCTAAAAGCGGACTGCTTGAAAAACGAATGACGACTAACTGTGATAACGGCATATCCCATGTTTCGCAGCGTGTTTCGGCGTTCCTCGTCAATTGATTGCTGCTCGGGCTCGTCGTGGTAAAAGCCGTTGTATTCGATATCGGTCATCGAATTTTCGAGCAGCGCGTCGAGGTAGAAAACCGTCCGTCGCGTTAGGGCGGCGTATCTTTTGGGGACTGGGATCGGATAATCCGTTTTGATAGCGCGTATGGCTAAGCCACCCATTGACTTGGGCATTGTCAGCATCATGACAAACGCCGTTTCGAGTGGGGAACGACAGCCTTCGCGTACATAAGAAAGTGCTTTAAGGGCTTTATTGGATCCACGATACCCCGATGCCTTTGAAAAGAAGGCTCTGAGCTCTTCAACGCTGGTTAGGGCTGGGCGTTCGCGATATTGAGTTTCGTCGGACGTTTCAAGCGCGTAGGAGCCGCAGATTTCAAAGTAATACTCAACGAGCTCCCAAAGGTTGAGGTCGGCTGTTGCTTCTAACGCGCACAGCTTGATATCGACGATGTAGACGTTCGGCTCGAGCTCTAGGTAGCTTTCTGCATCAAACGTATAGCGCGTGTAGTGGCAGATGCAGCCCTTGCGGTGCCTATTTGCATTATTGGAAAACATCAGCACATGGATGTTTTTAGAATCGACATTCTTTCTGTTGAGCCATGCTCGTGCCGCTTCCAGGTCGGACGTGGTCGGCGCAGACACCCTGATCTTTTCCATAGGTATGGGATCGATCGCGTAGCTTGCGAGCGAGTTGGCTGTTTGGTATACAGCGCGTGCCGTGGTATGTGATAGAACGATTCCCATACGCGTATGATGGCATAGCGGACGCCACATTCGCCCGAAACTTCGGGTAACGGTATTGGGGTGCGGCTTATCTTCTGCGAACGGTGGGGGGCTTTTGAGCTGTCGCATCGAGGGAGCAGCTTCGGCTGGGGAGGTTTCTGCCGGCTGCGCCTTTTTTGGTGAACTTTAGTTGCGAATTCGTAGCTTCTAAGCGTTTTTGCCGACCGCCCAGATGCCTCACCAACATAATTTGAGTTATTCGGCCTTATCCTATACGAATGGTGCGAACGCATGCGTCCTATTCGAATTGATTCAGGTAGATTAATGGGGCCTGGATACGAAATTAAGGTGACTACAGCGCTCGATTGCGGTTCAAGGGGCCTTGACTAGTGGTTCAGCTGGCCGAACAACTCGAAAAATGTAGGTGGGCAGCCTGTCGACTGTGTGAAGCACGCGCATTTGCTCGTTTTGATGAAAACTAGGGCGCAGCCATAAGGCTGCGCCCTAGTTTACTGCGCGCCGGTGCGCCCAGACGGATTGTGCTGTGCCTGGCAGGCGCTCCCGCAGATTGATCGGTTATTTCGCAAACAGGTTCTTGAGGTTGAACTCGGCCTGGACGGTACGGAGCATGAGATCGGTGTCGTCGAGGCCCAGGTGCTGCTCGTTGGCGTCGGCGGCGAGGGTGCCACGGCGGCGGGCCCAGTTCTCGAGCGCAGCGGGTGCGGACTCGCGGGGGAGCGAGCGCACGTCGGCGTCCAGGCTGCGGCAGATCTGGCGCGAGTCGATGACGATGATCTTGCCTGCGCGGCGTGCCTCGGCGTAACCGTCCAGATGAATTTTGAACCAGCTGTCCTCGAAGGCGGCATTGTGCGCCATATAGGGGTACTTCTTCATGAGCTTGAGCAGCTGCTTCTGCAGCTCCTTGTTCTCGCGGAACGGCTTTTTGCCGTCGATGTCGTCCCAGGTGATGTGATGGATGTTCGATAGCGGCACATCCTCGCCGCGGTAGATGTCGGGCAGGCCGCAGTAGTGTGCCTCGGCGTCATGCGGCACGGCGTCGCTGGTGAGATCCATGATCTCCCAGCCCACGTTGAGGATGTAGCCGCGCTCGGGCGCGCGGCCGGTGGTCTCGATGTCGATGCCCAGCACCGTGCCTTGGATGGGCTTGCGGGCATAGGCTACGCCGAGTGCGTCGCGGTCACCGCGGATCTCGCGCATGACCGATGCTGCGGTGCGCTTTTGCATCTTGCCGATGGCGGCGCAGGTGTCGGCGTCGGACAGGCCGCGCGAGAGCGTCGCGGGCGTCACGTTGCGCAGGCGCGCCTCGCCAATCTGGTCGCACAGGTCGCGGTTGCGGTCGGCCAGGTCGCGCACGGTGGCAAAGTCGAAGCCGGGGTCGCCCTCGGCGGTAAAGTACTCGGTCTCGAGCACTTTGAGGGCCTCCTCGCCCTTCTGGCGCTCGGACTCCATGGCGCCGTGATCGCCATAGATAAACATGGGGATAAACGGCTGACGCTCGTATTCGAGTGCTTGCGAAACATTCATATGCTGCTCCTTGGACGGGCCGCGTTGCGCGGCTCGGGGTTACTGAGTTGTGGCGAGATGATAGTTTACCATGGGCAACTATTGGCACCGCGCCCGGGACAACTACAATACCCTAGTTGACCGCTAGGACTTTTACAATGCTGCCGAAAGACACGAAAGGTTCCATCCGTCATGGATTTACTGATTGATATTCTGCTCGACGCCGGTAAGGACACGCTGTCGTTGGTGCCGTTTTTGTTGGTGACGTATCTTGCCCTCGAGACGCTTGAGCACGTTGCTGGCGACCGCGTCAACTGCGCTATCAAGCGTGCCGGCGCCGCGGGTCCCGTGGTTGGCTCGCTGCTGGGCATAGTGCCGCAGTGCGGATTTTCGGCCATGGCAGCAACGCTGTACGCCGGCCGTGTCGTGACGCTGGGCACGCTGGTCGCCGTGTTCCTCTCGACCTCAGACGAGATGTTGCCGCTGTTGCTCGCCGAGCAAGTACCCGTGCAGACCATGGCGATGCTGCTCGCCTCGAAGGCGCTGATCGCTCTGGTCACGGGCTTTATCGTGGATGCGGCTATCCGTGGCCTTCGTCGTAACGCCCGCGCGCATGCGGCGATTCGCCGTACCGTGCTGGGGACCGCTGCCAATCCGGCTCATGTGAACTGTGCGCACGACGACCATACCGGGGGCGACATCATTGACGAAGTGGCCGAGGCGGGCGTAAGTGCCGATCACATCCACGAGCTGTGCGAGCGCGATCATTGCGGCTGTGATGAAGACGAGGACGAACACGAACACGGACATGGCCACGACCATGGTCACGCGGACGAGCACGAGCACCACCACGACCACAGCCACTCCCACGAGGGCGCGCCCGTTCTGTCGATCATCCGCAGCGCCATCTCACACACCGTGCAGGTATCGGTATTCATTTTCCTGGTGACGCTGATTCTGGTCGCCGTCCTCGAGACCTTTGGCGAGTCCGCAATCGAGCAGTTCCTGCGCGGCAATGAGACGCTCGCCGTCCTGGGCTCGGCACTCGTCGGCCTGATCCCCAACTGCTCGGCCAGCGTCGTCATCACGCAGCTGTACCTGGAAGGCGCGCTGCAGCTGGCACCGATGCTCGCCGGTACGCTTATCTCCGCCGGCGTGGGCTATCTGGTGCTGTTCCGCACCAACCGCAGCGCCCGCGAAAACGCCGTGTTCCTGGTCATGATGTACGTCATTGGCGCCGGTTGGGGACTCGTTCTTTCCGCCTTCGGCCTCTAAGCAGGCCTAACAAAACGGGCTTCAAAATAGTCATGCTCGGCGCCTGCACAATGCGGCGATGCATGGCATTTTGAAGCCCGTTTTTTTGTTGAGCCATGGATCCTGAGTGCTCGTGCCGCTCAAAACAAAAAGGCAGATTTCCGGGCATATCCCAAAAATCTGCCTTGTTTAGCGTAGCAGTTCTGTGAGGTTGCGTTTAAAGCGGGCTCGGTCCTCGCTGGTGAAGGCTGCCGGCCCGCGGGTGCGTCCCCCGGCGCGGCGCACCTTCTTTTCCTCGTGGCGAATAAACAGCTGCATGTCGATGGTCGCCTTATCGTAGACGCGCCCGCGCACGCCGATGGCGGCGGCATCGCGTCCGAGCACCATACTCGCCAGGCCTATGTCTTGTGTCACGACCACGTCGCCAGCCTGCAGGCGCTCGATAATGGCAAAGTCGGCGCTATCGGCTCCCACACTCACATCGAGCGTCGTGACCCAAAAGCCCCGACGTGCGTGCTCGGCGTCGCGCGGATCGTCGCGGCGAATATGGCGTTCCAGGTTCTGCGTGCTGTTACCGGCGATAACGACGGCGACGCCCGCCCTCCGTGCGCAGTCAATCGACTCGCGCGTGACCGGGCAGGCGTCGGCATCAATAAAAAGCGTCTTTGGCATCTAGCGCACCAGTTTGCCAAATTGAATGGCGCGGACAATGAGCGTCACGCCAAACACCAGCAGCGCGGCACCGCTAAAGATGACGAGCATCTTGGCCGACCACAGCGGATAGATAAACACGAACATGCCCGCGATGATGGAGAGTGCGCCGCTCAGGATGGCGAGGGCGCGGTTGGCGGAAAGCTCGGACTCCAGAATGGACATGACGCCCTCGACAATCCAGCCAAAGCCGGCGACGACTACTACAAGCGTGGTGAGCGTCGCGGTCGAGAAGGCCTGGTTACGCAGGATTATGACGCCGCCCAGAATGATGAGCAGGTTGGAGATGATGCTCGTAACGCGCCAGCCGGTGGGCAGCAGCGGCTCGAAAACAGCGGTAAACAGCCTGATTGCGGCCGTGATCACAAAGTAGAAGCCCAAGACGGTCGTCAGGAAGACGAGGGACTTGGCGGGCGCAAACAGCAGTGCGATGCCGGCGACGAGCGCCAAGACGCCCGTGATGGCGTAAATCCAGCGCACGGCCTTGACGGCCTTGCCTGCCATGCTTTTCTCGTCAAATCCAAACGCGCTCGATTGCTTGTCATCGTTCTTAAAGATGCCCATGATGTCTCCTTTCCGTGCGGCGTAAGCCGTAGCTCTTGCAACCAGTATCGCCCAAGGGCACCGTCGCGTGGGGCGGGAAGGGCGAATGGGAGCCTCACCTTCCCGAATTGTTATCTTTGTTCCCGTTTGGATGTGGGATATTCAACAGATGTAGAACATTGCGGCTCTGTTCGTTATTGCCTACGTTTTAGGTTAGATTTTCTAAAGGACAATTGGCTTGTATTGGGGGGTCCTATGAACGAAGCAGTTCCCGCGGTGCCGGCGAGCGCCGAGTCGATGGCAAAACAGGGTTGCGAAAAGCTTGGCCTGGACACGTTTGACGCGCTGGTTCGCCGCGCCCGCACGTGCCGTCGATTTGACGAGTCCATGCGCGTGCCGCGCGAGTTTTTGCTCGAGCTGGCGGAGCTTGCGCATCTGGCTCCCTGTGGCGCCAATGCTCAGCGTCTGCGCTTTCATGTGGTGTGCGGTGCAGAGGACTGCGCTCGCGTGTTTGACGAGCTCACGTGGGCCGGTGCGCTCAAGGATTGGTCGGGTCCCGATGAGGGTGAGCGCCCGACCGGCTACATCGCGATTCTTGCCGAGCGCGCTGTTCCGGGTAAGCCCGCCGCGCCCATCACCGAGGTCGACACGGGCATTGCCGCCCAGACGATGATGCTCGCCGCTCGCAGCGCCACGCCCGAGGTGGCAGCCTGCATGTTCAAGGCTTTTACGCCCCACGCGATTGCTGCCATGGGGATCGATAACGACAAATATGAGCTCAAGCTGATCATGGCTTTTGGCGTGCCAGCCGAGACGCAAGTGATCGACGCGATCGACTCCAACCCGGATGGCTCTATCAATTACTGGCGCGATGAGGCGCAGGTGCATCACGTGCCCAAGCGTCCGCTTGCCGACGTGCTGCTGTAGTTACGCGTCGTTGCGGTACGATCCGGCGGCAAAATCACCACAAAGGCGCCCGTCTCCTTCGTGGTGATGCGAGGGGAGGGCGTGTGGCCGATCTGTATTTGGTGCGGCATGGGCAGACCGAGCTCAATGTGAAGAACATTTTGCAGGGCTGGCACGATTCGCCGCTTACGGCGCGCGGGCGCGAGCAAGCGCTGGCGACGCGTGCGGCGTTCGAGGACCGCGGCGTGACCTTTGACCGTGTGTATTCGTCTCCGTTGGGGCGGGCGCGGTGTACGGCCGAGCTTATCGTTGGCGAGGGTCGTTCCATAGAGCTGGTCGATGACCTGCGCGAGTGGCATTTGGGATCGTTGGAGGGCACATCTAACCGCGAGATGCCGGCGCAGCCCTGGGGCGATTATCCGGTTGCCTTTGGTGGCGAGTCGGAAAGTGAGCTTCGCGCACGTATGGTCACGGCGCTGTCCCGCATCATGGCCCGGCCCCGGCACGACTGCGTGCTGGCCGTTTCCCACGGCTCAGCCTGCCAGGAGTTTCTTAGATGCGTGACTGGCAGGGGAGAGCAACCAGACAACGGTGCCGTGCTTCATTTTGGCTATTTCGACGGGGCGTTTTCGCTCTTGGGTTGGTAACAAACGAAAGGACCCCCTATGAATAAAGACCTGTATCTGGTCCGTCATGGACAGACGATATTTAACCTCAAGCGCATTATTCAGGGCTGGAGTGACTCGCCGCTCACGCAGCTGGGTTGCGACCAGGCGGCGCGTGCCGGCATGTTCTTGCGTGCGCGCGGCATTGAGCCCGACCACGCCTACACCTCCACACTTCATCGCACCGAGCAGACTATCGCCAACTTGTGGCCGGGCTTGGCGTACGAGCGCCTGGACGGCCTGCGTGAGTGGTTCTTTGGCGACTTTGAGGCCGAGCGCGTGATGCTTATGCCCGAGCGCCCGTGGCGCGATTTCTATCGTCAGTTTGGCGGCGAGGGCCAGATGCAGGTGCGCGAGCGCATGGTCGCGACGTTGACCGAGCTTATGCAGCGTCCGGACCATACGTGCGTGCTCGCGGTGAGCCATGGCTCGGCTATCAAGGAGTTCATGGACCACGTGAAGGGCGCGGCGGCAGACGAGCGCGACCGTGTGCCGGGCAACTGCTCGGTGCTGCACTTTGCGTTTGACGACGAATCCGACACGTTTGAGCTGATTGAGATTTTTACGCAGGAGGATTACGCGCGCGAGCTGGGGCTAGAGCCGCTCGTGGCGGCGGCGGGCCCGCAGCGCGGGTAGCGCAGGCGTGGCGATGCAGATCGCCGACGTCATTGCTCGATGTGAAAGGGGCGGGGATGCATGCGCATGTATCCCCGCCCCTTGCTTGTTGAGCTGCCGAGTCTTTGTACTGGGCGTTTAGACTCTGCTAGAACCGCGCGATTTGGTGAGTGAGCAGGCCCGTCGGAACCTGCGGTGCTCCGCCGCTGACCTGCGCGGCGGGGAACAGTACGGCTACAGCAAAGTTGAACGGCTCTTTGCCAGAGTAGGCGCCGGCGGCGCGGGCCTCGTCGGCCAGAATCTGCGATGCCCCAGCCAGTGCGGCGGCATAGGCGGGGTCGTCGGCCAGTGCCGGCTCCGGTGCCTGATCGAGCATAGCTCGGATGGCGGCAACGGCGTCCTCGCGCTTGACCTCCCACACACGGTGCGTAATGCCGGCGGGGTCGGTGACGGCGTAGAGCGACGCGCCCTCTTTGGCGGCGCCCAGGATGATATCCATGACGGGCGAGGCTTCGTAGGCGAGCGACACGGGGCGCGGCTGCACCTTGAGCTCGGCGATCGCGTGCGCAGCGGCGAGTGCGTCGACGTTCTCGGCGGCAGTCTCGCCGCTGCCCGTCGGCACGCTAACCGGGCAAATCGCCACGACACCCGTCACACGACCCGGCTCGCCCGAGCATTCGTACACGTAATACGCCGCGCCTGGATCCTTGAGCATCAGGCCGTCGGCGATGGCGCCGCGCAGGGCGTCGTTGCCGCTCAGGATACCGCCCATCTGCGGCAGCGCCTCGAGCACGCGGTCCTGAGCCGGTCGGATGCAGGGAAACGGAAGTGCTTTCATGGACGGTCCTAACGCGCGAATCGGTTTGTTCGCGGCTTATTATGCCCCAACTTGGCCGCCTGCGTCCCAGAGCGCGTTGTCAGTGAGCGCGATGAGCACGTTTTGGCAGCGAACGATATCGGCGTGGGGCACATATTCGTTGGGCTTGTGCGCGAGCGCGAGCGACCCGGGACCGTAGCTCATACAGTTGCGGTTACCCGTCTTGCCGGCAATGACGGCAGTGTCGGTGTAGCCGGTAAAGAAGCCGACGGTCGTGTCCGCACCCGTCACGTCATCGACGGCACGCTTGAGCGCGGCTAGAAGGGGAGAGCTTGGGTCGCGCTCGATGGCGGGGCGGTCGCCCGTCACGGTATAGCTTCCATGGCAGCCGGGAACCGCGGTCTCAGCGCCGGCGATGGCCTGCTCTACCATGCGCGTCGCAGCGGCCGTATCGGTCGGCGGCGTTAGGCGTATGTCGACCCAGACCTTGGCGTGGTCGGGCACGACATAGGGACGATAGCCGCCCTCAATCTTACCAAATGTGACAGTTGAAGGCCCCAGCTCATCATGCGCGGGCAGCGCCGCGAACGCATGGCGAAGCGAGCAGATGACCTCGGCCATGGCGGCGACAGCATCCGCGCCCTTCCAAGGCTGGCTCGCGTGTGCCGTGACGCCGGTCATCTCAATCTCGAACCATGTGCGTCCCTTGTGCGCCACCTGAATCTGTCCATCGGTGGGCTCGGTGTCCAGCACCCATTCGCGCGAGCCGACCCAGCCGGCGGCAATCGCGGCCTCGGAGCCGCGCATAAAGTCTTCCTCGTCGACCGAGCAAATGAGCGAAAAGCCGCGGCGGGGCAGCGTGCCATCCGCCGCCACGCGCTCGAGCGTATGGACCAGTGCGGCAATGGCACAGGCCAGGCCACCCTTCATATCGCAGGCGCCGCGGCCATAGAGTTTATCGTCACGCACGATTGCTCCGAGCGGCGGAATGCCTGCGTCCCAGCCGTCGCCCAAGGTGACGGTATCCATATGGCAGATATAGACCAGTCGTGGCTCGTCGCTCAAACCGGGCACGGTGACCATGAGGTTGCGGCGTCCGGGGAGCACCTCGAGTTCCTCAATCCGCGCGGCATCGAGTGTCGGGTGGTTCAACCGCGCTAGTCGTTCCTCAACCAGCGCTTTGATATGGCGTTCAATCTCGCCCTCATACGCGCCCGGGTCCGAGCTGTCGATCCGCACAAGCTCCTGCGCGAGCCGCCAGGCAAAGTCCTTGTCAACCATATGCAACCTCACAATCAGTTTGCTTTCAAAACCGATTGTAAGCCTCCCGAGAGATCCGTGACGTGTGCGTAGCAGTATTTACCGTTCGCAGGCCGAGCCGGCTCGCTTGCCGTCCGAGCGGGTTCACAGACGGCGCAGTGGGTACGTAGCCGTTATGGACGACATACTGTGCGACATATCTGCCTTTCGGTATCATCGGATACCTCCACAGGTCTTGGCGATAATGCCGGACCTGCCCGATTCTGCGGACGATCCGCGAAGGGAGCGCCTTTGCGAGCATCCACTCGTCGCGCATTTCCTGGGCACCCCGTTACACGTTTTGGCGCAGGGCAGCTGCGGACGTAAGGGCGATCGCATTGTCAGGCATGTTTGGAACGGGGAGAGGCCGTTTGGCTCCGTGCGGCAGACAGAGTTTGGCCTCGATGTCGCGTCCCCGCTCTTTACCCTGCTGACCCTGGCCTCCTCGGTTTCAAACGAGCGTTTAATCATGTGCATGTATGAGATGTGCGGCACCTTTGCTGTGTGCAAGATTGCGCCTCGGGTAAAGTCGGCGCTTCAGCAGGCATACGGGGATCGGTGGGGCGACGCGCGGCTGGGCTGGGAAAACGTAAAGGATGTCTCGGGGAATCCAACAGACTTGTGGAAACGACCTCCCTTGATCGAGCTCTCTGAACTTACGGAGTTCGCCAATAAGATCCAGGGACTCCGCGGTGCTAAATCGTTCATACGCGCCGCGAAATGCATTACGGGGGTGGCGGCATCGCCGCTCGAGGTCCAGGCTTCGATGCTGTTTGGCCTTACGAGGTTGCGCGGCGGCGAAGGGCTGCGCCTTACCAATAACGTTGAGATTCGTATGACGCGCAGCGCCCGCCTGATTTCGGGACTTGATAGGCGCTATGCCGATATCCTGCTGGCAAATAAGGACGGCAGCCGAGAGTGCCTGGTTGAATGCCAAGGTAAAGCCATTCACGGATCCATAGAATCCAAGATCTCGGACTCCGATCGAACGACGGCCCTGCAAGCCATGGGATATCCCGTCGTTCTGATGACTTATGGCCAGCTGGTCGACTCCGATGCCTTCCGCGTGGTGATGGAACTCATCATGTCCTATCTCGATATGCCGTTGAAAGACAAGACGCCGCGGCAGCAGGAGCTCGAACGGCGGCTTCGCGAGGAGATTTTTATCGATTGGGCGGGAATGTAGTCGTGCAGGTGGAAAACGGTCGCGGGAGCTAGAACCTTGGGCGCAAAAAGGGCTTTAATTTCGCCTTGGAGAGGCTTTAGCAAATGCTATCCAGAACAAGTTATTTCGGAAAATGGACAGTCAACTTAAATTTGGCATATAGAGATCGTTTTTTACCTACTAAAACCCCTGTTAAAGCTGTTTATAAAAGCAGTCGTGCTTAGCGACTTGGGCCTCACTGTCTATTATCCGAAACAACTTGTTTTGGGTAGCATTTTTCAAGCCAGCGGGAGCACGAAATCGGCCCCCGTTTTGTGAGAACGGGGGCCGAATGGGCGTCGTGGCCTGTCTGGTAGGCTTGGCGCCGGCGCTACTTGATCACGCGTACGCGATACATCGAGGGAATCTGCTTGAGTGCTTCGATGGTACTGGTGTCAAGGTGCTCGTCGGTGTCGAACATGGTGTAGGCGTTCTCGCCGGCGGACTCGTTGGTCATGCGCTGCACGTTGGCGTTGTCCTTGGCAAGGATTGCCGTGATCTGGCCGATCATGTTGGGCACGTTGGCGTGCAGGCAGGCGATGCGGCTTGCGGCGCGCGCCTTGCCCATGCTGCAGGCGGGGTAGTTGACGCTGTGTGCGATGTTGCCGTTCTCCAGGTAATCCTTGAGCTCGCTGATGGCCATGTCGGCGCAGTTGGCCTCGGCCTCGCCGGTGCCTGCGCCCGAGTGCGTGGTGATAAACGTATTGGGCATCTTGACGGTTTTGGGCGTGGCAAAGTCGCAGCTAAACCAGCTGAGCTTGCCTGCACGCAGGGCGGCGTCGACGGCGTCCTCGTCAATGATGGTCTCGCGTGCGTAGTTGATCAGCACGGCGTCCGGGGCCAGCAGGTTGATCTGCTCGGTGCTGATCATGCCGATGGTGTCGGCCTTGCTGGGCACGTGCACCGTGAGGTAATCACAGCCGCGGCAGAGATCTTCGAGCGTGCCCACGCGCTGCACCTCGCGGCTCAGCACCCACGCGTGCTCGACGGAAATGAACGGGTCGTAGCCGTAAACGTCCATGCCCAGGTCGACGCAGGCGTTGGCGACCTTGGAACCTACGTTGCCCAGGCCGATGACGCCGATGCGCTTGCCTTTAAGCTCGCGGCCCACAAAGGCCTTCTTGGCCTTTTCGGCATCGACCTGAATCTCGGGGTCGTCGGCGTTGTCGCGCACCCAGTTCATCGATTGCACCACGCCGCGGCTCGAGAGCACCAGCATGCCTAGGACGAGCTCCTTAACGGCGTTGCTGTTAGCGCCGGGGGAGTTAAAGACGACGACGCCCTTCTTGGCGTACTCCTCGACGGGGATGTTGTTGACGCCGGCGCCGCAGCGGGCGATGGCGCGGATGCCCTCGGGCAGCTCGTAGCCGTGCAGGTCGGTCGAGCGCATCAGGATGGCGTCGGCCTCTTCGGCGGTGCTCACAAATTCGTAGCCCTCGCCAAACTCGACTTTGCCGTCCTTGGTGATGTCGTCGATGGTCTTAATCTTACGCATGGAAAAACTCCTTAGCAGGTTTGGTTTAAACAGGTGGTTTGAAGTGGCTGGTCGGCCCGCGCGTTGCGGGCTAGTTAGATCGCGGACTCAAACTATGCTGCGCTTCGAAGTCCTTCATGTACGAGGCCAGTGCCTGCACGTCTTCCATGGTTACGGCGTTGTAGACGCTGGCGCGCATACCGCCCACCAGGCGATGGCCCTTGACGTTTTGAATCTGGTGCTTGGCCGCGCCTGCGACAAAGGCCGCGTCGAGTTCGGCGTCGCCGGTGCGGAAGGTGACGTTGGCGATGGAGCGGCTGTCGGCCTGCGTAGTGCTATGGAACAGCTCGCTGTGCTCGAGCAGCTCATAGAGCAGGTTGGCCTTGGCCCAGTTGCGCTCGGCCATGGCGGCAAGTCCGCCGGTCTCCTCGACCCAATGGAACACCTTGCCGCACACGTAGATGCCAAAGGTGTTAGGCGTGTTGAGCATGGAGCCCTTGGCGGCTTGGGTCTTAAGGTCCAGGTACTGCGGCGTCTGCGCAAAGGCCGGGCCGTCGGCGATAAGGTCGTCGCGCGCGATGACCACGGTCACGCCCGCGGCGCCGGCGTTTTTCTGTGCGCCGGCGTAAATGAGCCCGTAGCGCTCAACGTCGAGCGGCTGCGACAGAAAGCAGCTCGAGACATCGGCGACCAGCGGTACGTCGCCGCAATCGGGCAGCTCGTGGTACATGGTGCCAAAGATGGTGTTGTTCTGGCAGATGTAGACGTAGTCGAGCCCGCCGCCCGCGGCCTCGGCGGCAATGCGCGCGTTGACATCGGCCATACTGGGAATGCGGTCGAAGTTGGTGTCCTCGGAGCTCGCGAGCAGCACGGCCTCGCCGTACTTGGCGGCCTCCTTGTACGCCTTGTTGGCAAAGTTGCCGGTCACGACGTAGCCGGCGCGCCCGCGGCGCATGAGGTTCATCGGGATGCCCGCAAACTGCAGCGTGGCGCCGCCCTGCAAAAACAGGACACGGTAGTTGTCGGGGATGCTCAGCAGGCGGCGTAGGGTTGCCTCGGCGTCGTCGATGATCTGCTGGTACATGCTAGATCGATGGCTCATCTCGAGCACGGACATGCCGCAACCGCGGTAGTCCATCATCTCGTCGGCGATCTCGGCGAGCACGCTTGTAGGCAGCGCGGCCGGGCCAGCTGAGAAGTTGTGCACACGTGCCATCTTCTAGTTCCCCCTCGTAGTCGTTTGAACGTTCGGGATACTTTAGCACAGTGGAGCGCCGGGCGCGACCGCATCACGGTAAAACTCGAGTGCGCCGCTATGATTTACAGGATGGTTACATGGGGGAGGGCGGTCGTTAGGTCTATATCACCGGGATATACCGTGAAGGCATGAGGTTCTCTAGGCGCTTGATCTCTTCGCCGCAAATTAGCTACCTCCTGGTCACTACGACGCCAGTGTGGCGATGACGGCTTCGTCGCCGGCGTATATGAGGGTGTCGCCATCGGGGATGATCGTCTGGCCTTCGCGCTTGAGCATCACCACAATAAACGGATGCTTGCCTTGCGGCACGTCGCGCAGGCGCTGACCGGCCAGGCGACCGTGGGGGGTCACGGTGACCTCGCGCAGTGTAACCTCGGCACGCTCTTCGAATGTTGGGGCGGCCATCACCAGTAGATCGCCTTCCTGGATCACGGTATCGCCGTTGGGCAGCACCGGGTGCGCCCCGTCGCGCAGTACCAGGACCACGAGCATATCTGTAGCGCTGCCAATGTCCGCGAGCGAGCGTCCGGCAAACGGATGTCCAGCGCCCACCTTGAGCTTTACAAACGACATGCCGTCCTCGTCGCGGTAGTCGTTAAAGGTGCGGCGCACGTCGCCGGTCTCATCGATCATATCGAGCTTCTTCGCCACCGCCGGCAGCAGCGAGCCTTGCACCACAATGCTCGACACGGCAATCACAAACACCAGGTCAAATAGGTCGTGTCCGCCAGGAACGCCGGCAACCACGGCAAAGAGACCAAAGACGACCGAAGCTACTCCGCGCAGACCCGCCCAGCTTACGAGCGCAACCTGGCGAGGGTTCGTCTTAAAGGGCGCTAGGAGCACGCCGACGGCGATGGGGCGGCTCACAAAGAGCATAAACGCCATGAGTGCCAGGCTCGGCAGCAGCATCTGCGGCAGGCGTGCGGGCGTTACGAGCAGGCCGAGCAAGAAGAAGATCGTCATCTCGGCCATCTCGGTGAGGGTATCGAAGAAGTGCGCCATCTCGACCTTGCCGGTGATGTCGCTCGCACCCAGCACAATGCCGGCCAGGTACACGGCCAAAAATCCGTTGCCGCCCAGGTAGCTCGGCAGCGCGTAGGCGACGATGGCCACGGCGAACAAAAAGATGGTCTGCGCGCCCTCGGCCGTTGCGTGCGCGCGTTCAATCAGGCGGCCCGCCGCCCAGCCGATGGCGAGGCCCAGGCCCACGCCCAAGATAATCTGCTTGGCCAGCAGTGCGGGAATGTTGATGTCGCCGCCGGCCGCGAGTGTGGCGAGCACGGCGGTGAGCATATAGGCGACGGGATCGTTGGAGCCCGATTCGACCTCGAGCAGCGAGTCGGTGCCGCCCCTCAGCGACAGGCTGTGCTCGCGCAGAACGCTAAAGACGCTGGCCGCGTCGGTGGACGCCACGACCGATCCCAACAGCAGGCCGTCGATCCAGTCGAACCCCAGCGCGAAGTGGGCGAACACGCCGGTGATGCCGGCAGTGATGACGACGCCGAGCGTGCTCAGCAGCACCGCCGGCACAGCGACGGGTTTGGCACGGTCGATATTGGTGTTAAAGCCGCCGTAGAACATGATGAACAGCAGCGCCGTGCTGCAGACGGTTTCGGTGAGCGCATAGTCGCTAAAGTCGATATGCGCCGGGCCGTTGACGCCCAACAGCATGCCGAGCGCGATAAAGATGAGCAGGGTGGGGAAGGGGAGCTTTTTGCCGACGGGTTTGATGGTCAGACACAGAATGATGACGAGGCCGATAAAGAGAAGGATCTGGTTCATGGATGGTGTCCGCTCCTGGTTGGTTGGCGTGGCACGGTCAGTTGCCTGCGGTTATTTGTACCCAAAGATGGTGGGTTTATGGGGTTGGATTGCGGGCGTGCGCGATATCGTCATAGACGGCTGCCGTCTTTGCCTCTGCTCGGAAACCCTTTCCAGCTGGTGGCGCGGTGTTTTCGGGGCGTGCGGGCGGCCGCTTGTGACCGTTGGCAGCGGTGGCACTTTCCAGCTTTATTGCAACGGAGTACAATGGGTAACGTTTAAGTTCAACTTGAAGTTTTAGTTGCGGCGCCGGGCTTCGGCCGCAATGCAAGGAGAGGCGTACCATGGCGATCTATGTGACATCTGATGCTCACGGGCACGTGCGTGCGCTTGACGAAGCCCTGTCTAAGATCTCGTTGACGTCCGACGACACGCTGTACGTGCTGGGCGACATGATCGATCGCGGGCCCGATCCGGTCGGCGTTAT
>OCHM01000544.1_pt1 | contig 23413 bp, 25 predicted proteins | sample 1538901 | NCBI WGS metagenome assembly OCHM01 (sample SAMN04571734, study PRJEB22368) | human gut metagenome | biome: human gut; material: stool | host: Homo sapiens | place: Luxembourg | collected 2012-11-08 | reverse complement strand
CCATGGATATAAAAATAAAAAGCAAGCAGGAGGCTACTTTTTCTAAACAAAAAAAATAAGGGGTTGGCATTGCCAATCCCCTTGTCAGTTTCTTTTATAGTGCAGTATGATAGCATATAGCATATCAAGTGCACTGGCTTAATCCGTTGCAAAGATACAACGAATTTTTGAAATAACAAACTTTTTATATCTTTGTTTATCAACTAAACTATTTTTTTCTTATAACGTGTTAATGTCAAATCCTGAATTATCACAAATTATCTTCTTCACGATTTCAAATTCAACATTGTCAAATGCCCTACGCATATCATCTACTAAATCGTGCTAACGGTTGGTTGACACCTTACCGAGGATATACTTCAGTATATAATATGCTCCGGATAGCATGGTCTTACGACTGCCCAAATCTCCTGCAGGTCCATTACTTATTGCTACAGGAAGGTTTGTATCGTAAAGGACTTTGCCATGGGCGCAGAAATTCCTCAAACGACGAATGGTATTCATATAGTTGGAGAACTGAGTAGAAGAGCCCATACCATATTCCATTGATATTGCATGTTTTAATCCACCGTCCTTAAGATTGTCAAACAGAGATATGACTACTCCAAAAGATAAATATTCAAGAACTTTCCATGCAGGAGCGTGGCTTCTGGAATATCTGTTCAAGTCTTGTTTTACAATTGTTTCTGTATTTGCATCATGAATGGCATCTTGAAAGGCTTTACTATTCAAGAAACTCTTCTCAACATATTTGCTGTTAACATACCAAAAAGGATCCTCCTTATACTTGTTTGAAGCCATATAAATCAACTTCGTTCTGAAGTTTATTTCTACACGACTTATGTAACGGAGAAAAGAATTACGCAAATCAAAGTCAAAATAATATAACTGAATTGCATAGTCAATCTTCGTTCCATCTTTAAATATATGGTCTCTTTTTTGTTTACGTGGGTATGATTTCTCAAAAGGAAACCAGTAAAAACCTAATCGGAAATATCCTATATCCAACAGGTTTTCTTTGGCTTTCTCTATGTCCTCTATCACCATTTTTCTCTCAACAAGTTTGGTGATTTGTTCTTCTATATTAGTGGCAAACTTTAAGTTCTGATTCATAATCTGCAAAATTACTGCTTAAAATCCAAAGTGCCAATATAATGACAAAAAATCCATTGTTTATATATACTATTTGTCATTTTTGTCTTTCTCGAATTACTAATCTGATGTTATTTTTGTGCCATGATACACACATTTAACTTATCAGTCCCCAAAGATTGGCAGTCACTATCTGACAGCCAACTCCAGTTTTTCTTCACGCAGCTCTCGCACGATCTGCCAATGGAAGAAATACTCACTCTCTGTCTGTTCAAATGGGCAGACCTAAGAGTGTTGTGCAAGACGCATGACGGCAGCTATCACGTGAAGCAGCGACATACGCCCAAGCAGGAGGCTACGCTCACCATAAGACAAGTGCAAGCAGCCACGGCTTCTTTGGATTTCTTACGGCAATTCGCACCATTGCCGGTTCGCATCACTAAAATCGGAAGAACCACAGCCATCGAAGCCGATGTCCAGGTCTTCTGAAGACATTCAGGGTTATGCACCACCCATCGGCGAGGTGCTACGGACTGCTATGAATGCACAGATCCGTGTGCTTACCGAAGGAGAACATCACAAAAGAAGATGCCGTCTCTGATATATCACAAGGGTATACAGAACTAAACACAACATCGCACACACAAAGATTAAAAACAGTATTCTTCGCTATAATGAAGAGGAATGGGATTAACATTTACCTCTTTGGCTTGACGTATTTTGCAAGAAGATTAAACATCTTTTCATTTATACCCCAAGCCATTAGGTTTGCTAAATCACGATAATCAACTGCTGCTTCATGATGATTTCCAAATAAAACATTACCTATCTCCAAATCATAGAAGGCGCATCTTCCTTCTATGAAACTGAAGCAGCATTCGCTTTCCTCTGGAATATTATAGTTAGGGTTGGCTCCAGATTGTAGCAGTTTCTCGGTTTCCTCAAAATCATATCTGGTTATGGCACAATAAAGGTCTATGTCTATAGCCTTATGACCTCTACTTAACATTTCTTCTTTAGGAAAATCAAATATCTCGTCAAATTGTTGGTCAGAAAAATAATCATAAATCCAAAGATCGTTGTTCTTGAATTCTATGGGAGTAAATGTTACTCCCAGTTCATCAGTAAGAATCTTTTTGATTTCTTGATTATCCCTTTTCTTCTTGCTCACCTTTTCTTGGCAATCTTTTCGCCAAGTTTCAGGCTCAGCCAGTATTATTTTCCAAAGCTGAGTTATCCAATTAATCGGACAAAGGTGTCTTTCTTTTAGGCACACATTATCAAACAACGATTTGTCATAATCTGCGGTCTTCAATAAACGCTCGACTTTTTCGACATCTATATTAAAAACCGCAGAGACAAATGCGTCATCTATTCGCTCTCGTTGATTTACATAATTGCTCATAGGATTACTGCCTTGTTCGACGTAAGGTATATGCTGATTATATTGAATGGTATTTCTCCTGATTGATTTTTTCCTATACTCGAAGTATCTCAATTCCTTGCATTAATCATTCTCATATTATGGTTTCAATTTTAGATAGCTTTCCCTATAGCACGCAATGGCGCTATCATGGTCAAGCGAACTGTTACTATTTTCTTCTATATGGTTGTGCCATCCTAAAATGTGGTTTATTAGTGACAGAGGAACGTCCTCTTTCTTGAAGAAATCTTCAACACCCCACATCTTTAGTCTGTCGTGTTTCGCTAAGTATGTATTGTAGCTCATACTAAGCGCATCCACCCATTCTCTTTCTAAATTCCAATACCATTTCCGCCAAAGATTGTCATCTGCTACTCCTATAAAGTCCCAGGGATTTGTCTCTTCTCCATGGAAGTATAGGCACTTTGCAACAAGTCCAGGTCTACGCTTCACCGCTCGTTTCTCTCTGTTCGTTGGCTCACTTGAATAATATGTGCGATACCATTTGCGAAACGCGTCTTGGTCAGAAATACAGCCACCCCAATAGTAAAATCTGTTCCATAAAAGAGCCTTTAGTGAAATTGGTGTGCCATCATCAACATCAAAATCCTTATTCCCATAGGCAACATACTCTCCTATACAACCATTATCTTTCTTACCATTTAATTGCTCTTTTACCCAATGTTCTTCATAACATCGTGCTGTGTGAGCATTCTTCAAGTGTGCAACTTCTTCTACAGATAAAGTATATTCATCCTTCATACACTCTGGAGGTGGAAGATGACTCTTGTCTATCTCATGCGCTTCCAACTTTTTGAGATAGATATCTTCTTCTGTGCCGTCGTAGTATCGGCACATCAGAATTAAATGTCTACGCTTATCTTCTTTGGTATATTTCATTCTATTTTGCAAATGCTGATTTATAATCGGCAAAAATACGAAAATCCATTTATATTTCTCGGTTTAGCAACATTTTTAATTGTATTTGTGAAAAAAAATAATCATGCTTTCTATCTTTCTGCGCAAAATACAGGTTTGCTATCTTTGCATTATAAATCAGCAAATGACTCTCCTCGATGTTATGGTAGAACATTTTGCGAGATTTGATAGAACATTCCCCTAAAACTGGTAGAACATTTTGCGAAATCTGGTAGAACATTTTGCCGTTTTGGTAGAACATTATGTCAAATCATGTCAAAAACGACCATTTTTTAGACCGGAAAATACCCACAGGTTAAACCAAATTTTAACCCGAACGCACTAATTATTAGAGGCTATAACATTGAAAATGAGCTATTTACGCATCAACATGAAATTGAAACCGTAAATAGCTCATTGAATTTCTTTTTAGATATAGTGATTCCGTTGGAATCCAAGTGATCCGCTTGGAATTCCTCGTATCGTAAAAGAAAAACGCTCATAATCAGCAATATATCACTGCTTTACAAGAATTATTCTTTAATTTCATGTAGAAAGAAAATAGACTTTTTTCAGCGTGTAACGCACTTGTAACGCATTTTATCTATCTACCTGTCTATATTAGGTTTATTCAGACCTAACAATGATTTAAAAGATCTCTGCATTTCACGATTACCATGTACTTTCTTATACCTTTCTGTACTCTCGTGAAATGTTAAATAGTAGATAGATAGACACTATAAAAAGCGAAATCCAAAAATTCTTAGCTACAAATCGTCTAATTTTGCCGACGCAATTCATCGATGAAAAGATAGGCTAAAAAAATCTGAGGATGTGTATTGTTCGTGAATAAACTACCTCTAAATAACACTACAAAGATAAGCATTTTCTGTAACATATAGAAGAGAAAATCGTATTTTAACTTTTAGATAGTTAAAGGAGTTACCCGACAAACACGCATACCTTGGAGCCTAAGTAAAACTATTAGAACGAAAAAAAATGACAATAGAAAAAGTCACAAGCATCATCGAATGGGTGCGGAAAACCAATGAAGGGGATGTGAAGTATGCTTCCTTTCCGAGAAGTCGGGCACACGCTGTTCGCTGCACGGTATCTAACTACAACCAAGCGTTTGGTATTGACCGAGGTATATTCATACACTTCCACTTTTGTTATGACGAAGAGGTAGCTGTAATTGTCGCTGTTTCATTGGATGAAAGGGAAATCACTAAAAATACAGAGCATGAATACGAATGGAGAGAACAAATCGAGAAGCCTTACAATCGCTGACCTGAAACAGATGATCATCGATTCGGAGGAAACAATCTGGTCTGTGGCGCAGCTCGCAGAACTGTTAGGCACTTCACCACAAGCAATTCGCAAGCGTATCAATCGGGGTGCCATCCCTGCACATAAGGAAGGGCATTCATGGTACATTCTTAAAAGTGAGTATATACGCAATCTGAAAGCGAAATAATATACTTCTAAATAACAACAAGTCCCTGCCTAAGTCCGCTGTGAAGCGTGCATGGGCAGGGCATTTTCCACTCAACACCACATTATGATACGACAAGAAACCATCGACACCATCTTGGAGCGCACAGACATCGTGACGCTCATCGGCGAACACGTCCACCTACGGAAATGTGGCACGCGCCATGTCGGCTGCTGTCCGTTCCACAACGAGAAGACGCCTTCTTTCTATGTTTCTCCACAAACCGGCAGATTCAAGTGCTTCGGCTGTGGCGAAGGTGGCGATGCCATCCATTTCATAGAAAAGGTGGAGAACAAGACGTTCATTGAAGCCGTCAAGACATTGGCACAAAGGGCTAACGTGGAGATTGAGCAGGAGCAGGAATCAGCGGAAGCTAAGCAGAAGCGATTGCATAAGGAGGCGCTGTGGATTGCCAACAAGCAGGTCGCTGACTTCTACCGCAAGCAGTTCCTGCAGTCGAAGGAGGCACAGGCGTATGCCTACAGACGTTGGGGAAAGGACTACTCCACTCTCAAAGAGATTGGATATGCACCGGCTGATGGGCACGCATTGCAGCAGCTTCCAGTAAAGGCGGACTTCCTGAAGGAGTTGGGACTTCTCAATCGTGGTGGCTATGACTTCTACCAGAATCGTATCGTAATACAGATACATGACCGTTTCGGGCATGTAATTGGCTTCACCGCTCGCTGCATGGATGAGCAGCAGCCCAAATACCTCAATAGTTCTGACTCGCTCATCTTCCACAAGTCTACTGTCCTCTTCGGCATCGAGGATGCTTGGAAGACGGCAGCAAAGCAGGATAAGATGTTTCTCGTCGAGGGGGCACCGGATTGTATGCGTCTTCAGTCTATCGGCATATACAACACGGTGGCTGCGCTCGGATCGGCGTGGAACGAAACGCATTTCTCTACCATCAAGCGCATAGCAAGCAAGGTCTGTTTCCTTCCGGATGCTGACCCACCCAAGAACGGAGAACCCTATGGCCATGGCATACAAGTCGTCATGGAGGCAGGAACACTGGCTATGGAAAATGGTCTATCTGTCAGCATCAAGGAAATCCCGGACACGGACGAGAACAAGAAGCAGGATCCGGACACGTTCTTCAAAAACACCAATATCTTCAATGCTACGGAGGAGACGGACTTCATTCTTTGGATGGCGGACAAACTGTTTCCGCAGACGAACACCACGGAGGAGCAGCGACTGACCATCAAGAAGATTGCTTATCTACTGTCGCTGATTGATGATGAGACGGGTGTGTCCATGTATATCGGTAAGCTCACGAAGTATTACCAGGGCAGACGGTTGTGGCTCCAGGCGGTGGATAAGGAGCGGAAACTGCGTGAGGAGCAGGACAAGAAGCATAAGGAGCAGGATGAGGATGACTTAAACCACAAATACGGCTTTTATATCGACCACGGCTGCTACATGTCCATAACGGAGAAAGGCAGTGTCTACGAGTGGTCGAACTTCACGATGGTTCCGCTGTTCCACATAAAAGATACGACAAATCCGAAACGTTTATATAAAATAAAGAATGCGATGAAACATGAGGAAATCTTGGAACTGAAGCAGGAGGATCTTATCGCTCTCGCTAAGTTCAAGCAGAAAATCGAGGGCTTGGGCAACTTCATTTGGAAGGGTACTGAAAAGGAACTGACGAAGCTGAAGTCTTACCTTTATGAGAAGACGGAGACGGCAACGGAAATCACTCAAATGGGTTGGCAACGTGCCGGATTCTACGCTTTTGGCAACGGTGTTTTCCACGACTGCCACTTCATCCCAGCTGATGAATTTGGCATAGTACGACTGAAGGATAAAGGCAACTTCTATCTGCCATCCAGCTCGTCCATATATAAGAACGACCCGAAGCTCTTTACTTTTGAGAAGCAGTTTGTGCATCTCAATCTTTCTTCGGTCACTCTGAAGGAGTTTACAGAGCAGCTGTTCAAGGTGTATGGGGACAACGGACGTGTGGGCTTCTGTTTCTATCTCGCCACGCTCTTCCGCGACGTGGTGACTTCTACTTCTGCCAACCACTGGTTCCCTATTCTCAATCTGTTCGGTCCGAAAGGTAGTGGCAAGTCGGAGCTTGGCCACACGCTGCTTTCGCTGTTCACAATCAGCTACACGGCACCGAATATCCAAAACTCTACACCATCGGCTCTGAACGACACGGTGGCGCAGTCGGCTAACGCACTGGCGCATATTGACGAGTACAAGAACGATATCGACCCGAAGATGATTGAGTTCCTAAAGGGTCTGTGGGACGGCACCGGTCGCACTCGCATGAATATGGATCTTGACAAGAAGAAGGAGACGACGGCGGTTGACTCCGGCATCATCCTTTCAGGTCAGGAGATGCCGACATCGGATATCGCTCTCTTTACCCGACTCGTCTTCCTACAGTTCCCTCGAAGTGAGTTCTCGGACAAGGAGAAGCAGAATTATAAGGTGTTGCTCGAAATGCGCTCGCTGGGGCTGACGCACCTGACGCTCGAAATCCTCAAACAGCGCAAGCACTTTGAACAGACGTGGTCGACGGCGTTCCATGACACGCAGAATATCGTCGGCAACGCTCTCGGCAGCGAAAAAGGTGAGGACCGTATCATGAACAACTGGTGTGTGCCGTTGGCTGCGCTTCGGGTGCTACAAAAGATCATCCCTACGCTGACTTTCGATGAAATGCTGCAAGTCACCATCGAGGGGATAAAGAAGCAGAATGGTGAGTGCAAGACTAACGGCGAGCTGGGCAACTTCTGGAACGTGGTTCAGTATCTTGCAAGCGATGGTGAGCTAATTGATGGTGGCGACTTCTTTATCCGCTATTGCAGCAAGTTCAAGACGGACATCATCAATGCCACTTGGCAGACAGAACGACCGGTGCTCTTCCTGCAGAAGACTCGTATCTTCAACCTCTACCGCAAGGAGGGACGACAGGCTAACGAGAAGGTGCTACCTACGGATGCGCTGAAATACTATCTTCAGAACAGCCGTGCCTACCTGGGCGAAAAGGTGGCGCGATTTGATGTGTATAAGAAGGGCATCATCCAGTACGACCATACCAGGGCTGCTATGGGTAGCACGCCTCCAAAACTTACTATGACACAACGTGCCTACTGCTTTGATTATGACTTGCTTTGCGAGACGTTTGGCATCAGCCTGTGGACTGCGCCTGACCAATCCGATAACGACGAGCCATTCTAAGGTTTTTTACCCTTTTACTTTTTTACCTTTTTACTCTTATAAGCGGTAGCTTACTACGAATATATTTCTTTTCAATAGGTATCATAATCAGGTGGACTGCCGGGGCGATTGCATCGTCTCGGCGGTTTTTTATTTTGCGGAAGACATGGCCATCCTCTGCGATGTACTCCGTTTTTTTCAGAGGTTTTGCACACGATTTGTAATCTACCTACATACATATTGGTAGCCTATCATACGCTCCAAAAAGCATAAAGTGGTAGTCATTGACTATATATATGGTGAAATCCTCATTATTTTTGCCCTCATTCATTTTTCAGAAGAAAAATGCTGTAATTGTTGTAACTTAATGTAACTTTCTGTATGTCATTTATTTAAGTAGGCTATTATCTTGTAATTTCTTATAACTTCTTGTAACATTTCGTTATGCTTTCTAAATGCCAAGGGAAATAGGTACTGAAAATCCTTATTTTTAGTTGTAGTCCGGCTTCTCCTCTTCTGCTACTGCTTGCTTTTTCAATGCGGTATCGTAAGTGTCACCATGCTTCAAGAGAACGTGCTTGGCACTTGTGAGCCTTTTCATCATTGTGCTTCTTTGATGTATGTGCCACATGGTAGGCTTTGCCCTACGATAATCTAATGAAAGAGGTATTGCTGACTCCTTTTTTATTGCTCCGCTCTTGTGGACATAGGTGATGGATTTCTACTGCATAACATTCAAATTGTCAGACATGCAGCCCTGGTTTCGTTCATGGGATTTTTCCGCGTGCAAAGTTAGCGCAAGCGACATTCTGCAAGGGCACGGCGCTGCCTTAGCTCGAATATTTTTTCAAGATTTTGGGGTGCGGTGGCTCCTGGTCCAAATTCTCGTTCCGCCAAAGGTGAAAAAATATTCGGCTATCTCTTGCCTTAAATGTCTTCTTCTTGCGCTGAGTAAGGCAGCGTAAAAAGTCCTCATTTCGAGGGCTGCATCTAAAAGTCTAACAATTTAAATTTTTAAGTTATGCAAGAAATGGTTTTAACATCACCTAAGTCGGCTCACAAGAGCATGAAGGAGCAGTTTGAGAGTGTCAGCAGCTATATCGTTGATTATCTCTGGGATCAGCCTGCCATCTACTGTGGCACATACAAGAAGTACAATGAAGGCTCACTCTTCGGTGCCTGGCTCGATCTCCGCACGTTTGACTCTTACGAGGAGTTCATCGATGTATGCAAGCAGCTTCACGCTGATGAGGAGGAGCCGGAGCTTATGTTTCAGGATTATCAGTGCTTCCCTGCTGAATGGTATTCAGAAAGTTGTATGGATGAAGAAGTTTTCGACAAGATAATAGCTTTCATCCAAATGGATGATGACAAACAGAAAGCGTTTAAGGCTTATGTTTCTGCCACAGGCGATGACAGCATTTCGGATTTTGAAGATTGTTATGAGGGCGAATATGATTCGGAAGAGGATTTCGCCACACACATCGTCAATGAGTGCTATGATTTGGAGCGCATGATGGGCAATCTCTCATATTACTTCGATTACAAGGCGTTTGCAAGGGATTTGTTCATCTCGGACTACATCTTCGAGGATGGCTACGTCTTCCGCAGATAAAGGTGGAAGCCGGACGAGGCAATCGCCTCGCTCCGGCAGCCCACCTTTTTATAGCGTAACCGAATTTTATTCGAAGTAAGGAGTGTTTTATTTCAATGCTTCATCAAGTTTCTTGATTAATATCGCAGGGTCTTTACGAATCTCTTTCATACTTAGACCTTTGAGTATTTCCTTTATCTGAGGATAACCTTTAAAATACATTTTTAGCACAGTCTTTTGACCAATTCCTGCAATGCTATTATCCTTCAAATAATAGGTTCTTGCAAAGTCCTCATTCTTAGCTTTGTAATAAAACATGATAGCCATTCTGTAAATACTTCCCGATTTCACATGGGTAGCTGTGTTTATATAGTGAATATAGGCAGAAATGTTTTTCCCCTCATAAACTGGCTGAAGGAATACCGGATTTTTGTAGAGTTTCGGATTCTCTTTATAAGACATGCTCTATCCCATTTGGGCAACCATCGGAATCCAGTTTTCCCATTCTCCAGCCTTCTTGTTATAGTATTTTATCTCTTTTACATCAGTAGATGCGAAGTCTGCCTTCTCACCATCAGTTTTTTTGATTCTGAACTCATGGTAATTGTCTACATTAAAGGAAAACTTCTTAATGTCACCTTTAATAAAGGTGCCGTTGTTCAAGGTTACTTCTGCATTCTGAGCTTGTGTCACTCCACACAATACAAGGGCAAGTAACATCAAAATCCATTTTTTCATACTCGTACATTTTTAAGTTCAACTTTATTTTGCAAATATACATCTTTTTCATTACCCCCCCAAGCTAAAATCAACTTTTTTATGTACATACCTACCAAATAACAAATCTTAAACGTTTCCATCATTCCATACAGCCTACACAAAACTATAGTATCTTTGTGCTCGTAATCAATTTACAAGTATTATGAGCGACTATCACATCTATATCAAAATGCCTTCCTATCTGCGCCAGTGGTTCGTACATCGGCACAGTGGCACGGAACCAGTGCGTCTAAGAAACGGCAGCATCGAGTCAAAACTTATAAAGCTCGCTGTTGTCAAACCGCCTGTTTCTGCTGTCCCAACAAGGCAACGTGAGGATGAAGTCGCCATTTGTATTCCGTATTCCAAAACTCGCGACCCTCGTATTTACAATCATATCACGGACACGGGTAAACGTGCGCTGCTGGAGAACGTGAAGAACTCATTTGATGTAGACTGCTGGACGTTCCTGCACGACTTCGGCAGGATCGGCAAACAGCAGAAAGACCTCATTTATCTCTACATGGAGCAACGGGGCATCAAGGAGGACGGCACTTGCTGGGACTCCATCGCGAAAATATACCAACGCTTGCGTAAGAATTATCTTACTAACCAATGCAAGCGAAAAAACAGCACGATAAAAAACGGTAGCTATAACAAGGTTGAAACTGAAGAAATAGTAGAATAATATGCAACGTCTTCCCGGAATCATCAATATATATTACGTGCTTGCCTCGTCGCTCATGGCAAGCATCACACAGAAAGCGTTGGCGGATGCTCCTGTCGGAGTGTTCGCTGACACTTTCCTCATTCCGCATATCGGTGATGCCGTTTGTGAAATGGAGACGCAGTTTGACAATAACGACACTTTGGAAAAGGTGAAACTCTCTTTCTCTACTACTTCGCAGCTGCCAGCTCGTGAGCATCTTGCTTTTGTCATCCAGACGGTGGATGGAAAGCAGTATCTCATCGGCACGGCAGACAAACCTTATCCTGTCATCAAGGTAGACGACTCCACAGGCAAGGTGGATGGTGATTCGGCTGCTACGAAATACACCATATCTTATACAAATAAAGTGGCACTTGTGCCATGCACGGCGTGATGAGCGCCTTTTTTCATGCCTTTTTGTAACATTTTGTATGCAGTTGAAACATTGCGCAAAAACTTAAAATGTTGATAATCAGCATTTTCGTTTCTTGTTTACAATGTTACAAAAGATACAGCCAAAATCGGTTGAGTTTTTGAAAAGGCTATTTTTTCTTCGTCCTGTTTTTGCGCCCCACCTTCTTCCAATAGATAATTCGCAGTTTGCGATAACTTCTACGTGATTGCCCAAATAGTGCAAATAAAATTACTATTGCAACTAATGCAAAATGATAAAATCTGCGAATACAAAAATATCCGCCTATCAGAATTATCAATATGATTACAATGTCTCTCACCATAAGTTTATCGTTTTATATCGCAAAAATACAATTTTTCTGTCTTTCTCCAACATTATTATATAATATATCTTTGCCCTCAAACAATTTTTGACAATCATGGCAAAGACAAAATACAATCTCCATCTTAAAGGCTACGTCGGTGGTTGGGACTTCGATTCTGACTACGTCGATTTCGTACTCACCAAGAACACCGACAAGGAGGTTGCTGTTCTCATCGACTCTCTCGGCGGACAGCTCAACACCGCTCTCTCTATATCATCTGCATTCAGGCGACACGGCAATGTTCACGTCCACTTTGTGGGCATGAACGCCAGTGCCGCCACCATCGCGTCAATGGGTGCAAAGCGTATAACCATGGATCACTCGGCTATGTATCTCGTGCACCAGTGCTCACAGTCGTTCTTCGAGTGGGGCAGCTTGAACGCTACGGATATGCAGAATCTCATCGACAACCTGGAAAAGCAGAAGTCTGACCTTGACAAGCTGGATGCCAACGTCGCAGAGATGTATGCCGGACGATGCAAGAAGAAATCTGCCGACTTGCTTGAACTCATGAAAATGGGTGGATGGCTGACGGCACAGGAGGCACTGGCTTGGGGCTTCGTTGATGAACTCACGGAGTTTGATGATGAGTCGGCTCCAGTTCTTACGGAGGCTATTGCTGCGGACTTTACTGCTCACGGCATACCGCTTCCTAAGATGCTGACCGACACGAAGTCGGAGGACATCACGGCGTTCAGACGATTCCTGCAGGCTTGTGCCTCTGTTTTCCACTCGCAAGAAAAACCAAATAAAATTGTTCCAACCATATCTTCTGAAGAAAAAATGAAAAAGACTTATTCTAACATTTGCAAGACTCTCGCTTGCGACTCGCTGGAAGCTAACGACGACAAGGTTACGCTTACCACGGCACAGCTCGACTCTATCGAGGCGGACATCACAGCGAAGTACAAGGAAATCACCACTCTCTCGGCTGACGTTGACCGCCTGACTAAGGCTAACAGCGATTTGGAGGAGAAACTGAAAAAGCTCCCTGCTGACACTACAAACACGGTTGTTGATGACAAGAAGGACGGTGGCACCAACACCGAAAAGTCTGACATCGAGAAGTTCTACGACACCACCAACTCGGCTCAGGCTCTCTTTGACTCATTACCATAACAACTCACAAATCATAATTCAAAACTCCCAATCATGGCAGGAAAACTACAATTTACCCTACAAGAATACAAGGATGCTGCTCGAAAGTGGCGTTCTGACTTCCTTCGTCTGCCGATTATCGGCTGCGACGAGACTCTTAAGTTTATGACCGGTCGCCCTGGCATCCGCTACAAGGAGAGTGTGGGCACGCTCAACGCTTCGGCACAGTTCGCTCCTTACTCGCCAACTCGCTCGGAGGACGTGAACTTGCAGCTAGACTTCCGAACGCTTGAAACTTTCTTCGGTTCGGTGGTCGCTAAGTTCGAGCCTAACTCGGCTATCTCTACGCTCCTCGGCACGGGTGCCACTAAGGGCGACGGACAGAAGTCTGTGCCTACGGCTCGCGAGGTGCTTGGACTTATCGCCAAGTCGCTCTCCGAAAAGCTCAATGATGCTATCTGGAGCGGTGTGCGCAACGCAAGCGGTACTACCACCCAGGATCTTTTCGATGGCTTCGACACCATCACAAAGAAGGAGGTTACTTCCGGTGCTCTCGCTAAGGAGAACGGCAATTACCTCAAACTGACGGATGCCATCACCTCTGCCAACGCTGTTGACGTGGCTAAGGAAATTCTGTTCTCGCTCGACCCACGCTTGCGCTCGCAGACTCTCTTTATGTACTGCTCGCAGGACTTCGTGGATAAGTATAACGAGGGTTATCTTCTCACACACAGCGGTATTCCATACAACACGCAATACAATCAGCCTACTGTCGAGGGTTCTAACGGCAAGCTCATCTTCTGTCCGCTTGCTAACAAGACGGACTCGAAGTATATCCACATCTCACCAAAGATCAATATGCTTTATGGATATGACCAGATGGGCGACGTGGAATCGGTTGACGTTGAGCGTTTCGATGCGTTCCTTCTCTCGTACATCGCCACCATGTTCTTCGGTGTACAGTTCGAGTCTATCGACAAGCGACGCCTGAAGGTCGTTGAACTGGCTGGCTTATAGTCTAACTCTTAACAATAGTAATTATGGCAGCATCTAATACAGACGTACAAAAATCTCTTGCATGGGCGATGGGCACACCGGAACTTCCTGGTGTGCGTCGCCGTGTTTATTATACATCCAAGAATGATATTCTTGTTTGGCCTAAACTTCCTCATAACGAGGTCGGACGTGTCACTTCTTCTGTCTACGACGGATCTTTCACGCTGAAGGAAAACGCTGTATGGAAATATATCGACATCCTTCCTGAGAAGTCGCAGCTCACAAGTGAGGCACAGGGTGAACTGCCGTCACAGACGCAGCTCAACAAACTCGTGGCGGTGCATCCGTCGGTAAGCGAGGCGGCATCGGCTGCAGCTGCTTACCTCAATAACAACGACAACGTCTTCATCGTCGAGGACATGAAGGGCAAGCACCGTGTCGTGGGTTGTGACAAGTGGACTACCAAGACCACAGTCACGCAGGATCTCGGTCAGGGTGCCACTGGCACCACCGGCACCACTATCAACGTGGAGGCATCGGACGAGTGTCCGGCTCCGTTCTATACTGGCACCATCACCACTGAGGACGGCGACATTGATTGTGCAGCGTAACGGCGAGTAAAGTTATAATCATAGTTGACCATGGACAAGCGGACTCCGATAGACATGCAGGAATTCTTGAATGACATTTCCGTGCCGGACTTATCGGGTCCGCTTGATCTGTCTTCACCCACTGCAGCGCATGAACAGAAGGATATCTTCGCCATCGAGAAGCGTAAGGCGTGGGATAAGTCGGTCGAAGCGCGATGCGACTTCACCCGACGCGTCCGGCTTACTCGACGGGCGGACACGTTCTTCATCTCTCTATGGCAGAAGTCGCTGTATGGCAGAACGCTGACGGATATCAAGGGCGACGATAGTATGGTGGCGTTCTTCGCTGATAGCATCTCACCACTTATACGTGACATCCTCGGTGAGGAGCTGAACACGGGGGCGTGGTGTATCGTCACCACTCCCAAACGTCGCCATCTCGTCAAGAACTTCGCCACTCGCATCAGCGAAATGATTGCTTCCCAACTGAACATCCCGTTCTACGAGGATGTTGCTTTCTGCCATTCAAAGCAGCGTATTGGGGCGGTATTCACCATGAACAATCTCCCAAAAGAGCCTAACTGCATCGTCTTCGACGACTTCGTTACTACTGGCTCTACGCTGAAGGCAATGCGCAATGTGCTTACCGAACATCACAAGAATTGTGTGTTCTTTACTGGTATCAATAATAAATTGTAATCATTATGAACAATCTGACTGACAAACTCCAGCAATGGCTCGACACTCCATCTGCTGAGCGTGACTGGAACGAGGGTGCAATCCTTCTTCTCCAACTCACCAACAACACCATAATGTATCGTAATCTCAGCATCAATCCTAAGGGCAAGGCTGAGTTCATCGAAGGCAAGCTCCGTGCCTTCCTCAAAGCTCGCCGTGAGGTCGAAGCCCACGACGAGGTGAACATCATGCAGGAGCAAGTGGATGCTATCGTGGCAAGTCGAACAGAGTTCTCGAATAAGGACACGAACCCTGCTACGGACTTTAAGGCAGGCAAGCGTGCGGATCACGACTCGCTGCCTGAGGATATCCAGGCTCTCTATGTCGAGAACCTTGATATCACTCATCGTATGCGTGAACTCCATTTGCGCCTACGCTTGTTGTCGGACTCTACTAAGCAGGTGCCGGCTGTAGAACGCAAGCCGTTACTCGACGAGTTTATAAATCTCGATAAAAAGTTGCACGCAAATTGGGACACTTATGACCATTATGTGACAAAGGCAGAAAGTGCAGCAAATACCGAAACCAAAGAAAGCGAAGAGGAGCAGACTAAGGAACCAGAAATTGGTCCATCGCCAACGGACCAATTAGCTGAGCAGCCTGAGGATGCCACTCCTTCCAAGCCGAAGTCTAAGTCCAAATCCAAGAAGTAGTGAAGCGCAACATCAACATAGATGACATCCTAAAGCCACTCTCTGAATGTCCACATCAGGCGTATCTCTCCAATGCTCTTCAGGTGGCGGACGTTTTGGAGTGGATTTTGGGACAAGTCGGCAAAGCGGAGATTTGGCAGACTTCGTTCTCCATCTCCGAGGAGTTCCTGCGTAGGCTCTTCTTCATCGAGAAGTCCGGCAACATATCTGCCTTTAATCTTGTTCTCGACCATAAGGCGACAAACAAGACTTTAAAGCTATGGGCGTTCATCACCCAGACGATGAAGCGCACCTATCTTGCCGATAACCATTCCAAAATCCTTCTCGTGCAAGCGGAGTCAGGAGAACAGATTAGTGTCGTCACCTCGCAGAATCTCACACGAGGCAACCGACATGAGTCCACGTTCATCTCCACTTCGCCCGACATTTTCAATACCCTTCATGCGTCCGTCATGGATCTTATAAAGAACCATTCCGTTCCGCTAACCGACCTTTTCCAACAGCGCATCACTGCAGCCGGAGGAAATAACTCATAATTGAATAACTCAAAATCGGCGCAGCCGACAATTCAAAATTCAACATTCAAAACTCAAAATTCGAGTATGGATTATTCAGAAGAAACCCTCACGCAGATTGAGCAGTATGCTTCAATTTACCTCAAAATAAGCGATATGGCTGTCATTCTTGGCGTACCGCCTGACACACTACGCCGTGACATCGCTGACCGAAGTACGCCAGTTTCGCAGCGTTACCATCGTGGCAAGGCTGCTTCACGTGTCAAACTGTTGCATCAGGAGATGCAGCTCGCCTACGTCGGCTCTCCACTCGCTCTTGAAAACACCCGTAACAACCTCCTCGATATGGAGGATGATGAATAGCCATCATAGCCATCACACCCACGGCTCAGACAGGCTTAGAAAGGCTTAGTTCGGCTTACCATCATAACGATAACACCAACAATCATGTCGCAATTAAACATCATAGAAATAGCAAAGCAAGACCTCTACACCGCAAAGGCAGAGTTGGAGGTGCGTTACCCCATTCCGCAGGTGGAGCACTTGTTGCGTTTGCGCGACATGGTCACATGGTCCATCGCCAACCCTGACATGAAGGATCGTCAGTTTGTCGATGAGCTGCGCAGTCGCTACGGACTGTCGCAAGTCACGGCGTATGCTGACTTGAAAATCGTAAAGGCGCTGCTACCGAACCTCTCGGAGTGTACGCGCGACTTCCACCGCTGGCGATATAACGAGATGATCATGGAAACGTACCAGATGGCGAAGAAGCGCAAGGACACGAAGACGATGGAAAAGGCTGCTACTTCTTATGCGAAGTTCAACCGCATTGACATCGAGGACGAGCAATCTGTGCCGTATCACATGATTGTCGTCCAACCGTTTTTCCCGACTACTGACCCACGAGTTGTGGGCATCACACCGGTTCCGAACATCGACGACCGCATCCGAAAGCTCACCCAGGAGCTTACCACTTCGCATCCGGACACGGAGAATATCGAATACGAACAAGCGGATCTTGTTCTTGATGACATCTTTAAGCCTGAAGACAATGACGAACAAAGTTGATACTTCCCTTTGGGACATCGAGGCGAAGCAACACGCAAAGCGTGTGTACTTCAACAAACCTCAGCTCCTTACGCAATACATCGGTGCGAAGACTACGGTCATCGTGGCTGGACGACGCACCGGCAAGACGGACTCCATCGCCTCGCCGTTCGTGCTGCGTAACATGCAGCGTATGCCTGGATCTACTGGTGGTATCGTCGTGCCGACGTTCAAGCACGGCTTGACGAACACGCTCCCTGGTCTGCTTGCAGCATGGAAGCGTTGGGGTTATATCAATGGCGTTCACTATGTGGTAGGCAGAAAACCGCCAAAGTCATTCGCGAAGCCAATCACCGAACCGGCTGACTATGAGCATGTAATTACGTTCTATAATGGCTCGGTGGCTATCATCATCAGTCAGGACCGCCCGGGCTCTTCCAACTCGCTCACGCTCTCATGGCTGCTCATCGACGAGGCGAAGTTCATTGATTACAACAAGCTGAAGGACGAGACTCTGCCTGCAAATGGTGGCATACGCTCGTACTTCGGGCACCACAGCTTTAACCATAGCATGATGATGCTTTCGGATATGCCGCAGACCACCAAAGGCTCTTGGTTCCTGCACTACGAGGAGAAGATGGACACGGAACTGATTGACACCATAAAGGGCACAATCTACAAGATTTGGCAGACGAAGGAGCGCATTGCACAACTCAAAGAGCTGCGCAAGCCCATTCCTTCTTATCTGCCTAATTACCTCAAATGGCTCGACCAGAGTCTTAACAAGATGCGCTCGGTGGCTGTCTATTATAAGGAGTATTCCACCCTCGAAAACCTCCAGCTTCTCGGTGAGGAATACATCCGGCAGATGAAGCGCGACCTCACGCCAAAGACATTCCAGACGTCAATCCTCTGCCAGAAGATTGGCATCTCGCACGATGGCTTCTACTCTTCCATGCAGGAGTACCACAAGTATGATGCTTCGGATTTTGACTACCTCGACTCACTCGGCTACGACAAAATCATCAAGGAGGCGCAGCAGGATCTTTACACCATCCACGCCAACAACCAGTTCTCTACGCTCAATAGCTCGCTCGATTGTCGCACGGACTCGGACATCGACCCTATGCAGCCTCTCTGCATTGGCATGGACTACAACGCCAATATCAACTGGAGTGTGTGCGGTCAGCCACGCAACAATAGATTAAACATCCTCAAATCCTTCTATGTGAAGTTTGAGCGCAAAATCCCTGCGCTCGTTGCCGACTTCTGCACCTACTACGCACCACACCCAAACAAGACGGTCATCTATTACTATGATGCCACAGCTCTTGGCTCTAACTATGCCGTGAACGACCAGGACTTCCACTGGGTGGTGGTCCATGAGTTTGAACGCCACGGATGGCAGGTCATTGACGTGTATCTCGGCAATCCGATGCGCCACGATGAAAAGTATCTTCTCATCAACCAGGGTTTTGCCGGGAAGCAACGACTGATGCCGTACTTCAATCGCCAGAACAACGATGACCTTATCCTCGCCATCCAGTCAGCAGGAGTGGAGCGAGGGCGCAACGGCTTCCGCAAAAACAAGTCTATGGAGAAGCAGCCGGAGTCCGAAGAAGACCTTCTCGAACACCGTACCGACGGCACCGATGCCTTTGATACGCTCTATATCGGCTGCGAGAAGTTCCCACAGCACGATTTATATCCAATTGCTATTGGTGGAGTGAGATAAATAAATGTTGCAGTATTTAGCTTTGAAATAATGAAGTACGCCATTTTTATGTTATCTTTGCAGTCTAAATTTGATTATCATGGTAAAATATAATAAACCGGCCCTAACATTCTCGCAACAAGTGGACTTGCTTATTGCCAGGGGGCTTGTTGTAAACAATAAGAAAAGAGTGGAGAAAACTCTTGCCAACATCAGTTATTACAGACTGAGTGCATATATGCTTCCATTTAAGGAATGTCAAAATGGTTTTGTTATTGACAGATTCGCTCCTGATACCACTTGGGAAATGGTCTATGATTTATATAAATTTGACCGCAAATTGCGTTTGCTTTTATTTGATGCCATTGAACGCATTGAGATAGCAATACGAACCCAAATCGTTAATCAGTTAAGTTTGAAATACGGCTCACATTGGCAAGACAATCGTAGTATTTTCAAAGGTCCAATAACTCGTAGACGTAGAGATGGATCTACTTTCACTGATGATGTTTTTGCAGATATACAGCAACATATTAAGGATAGATTACATAACGACCGCTCTGAAACATTTATCCAACATTATCGCGACACTTATTCAGAACCGGAAAATCCGCCATCTTGGATGAGTGTAGAAATAATGTATTTCAGTCAGTTATCTCGTATTTGTGACGGATTAAAGAGACGTGCAGATATTGTTGGCATTGCTAAGTATTTTTCTTTGCCACCGCAAACATTTCTATCGTGGCTTCATGCTTTGAATTTCACAAGAAACTTGTGTGCCCATCATTCAAGAATGTGGAATAGAGATATGAATATTGTGCCAGAGAAACTGGAGTTTTCAAGAAATCTCAAATGGATCTCCAACCCTGATACGGCAAAAAGAAACAAGGTGTACTATTCTGTGTGTATGATATACTACCTGTTGCAGACAATAAACCCACGAACATCATTTAAAAAGCGATTGGTTGATTTGCTCGAAAAATATTCGCACGTAATAAACCTTAATTCGATGGGATTTCCTGCTAATTGGAAAGATGATAATTTTTGGAAATAACATTTTTTTGCTTGAAAAACTTTGTTATCACAAAAACTAATTGTAATTTTGCAGCAGAAAATTTAATAGATAGTTATTAAACTTAAAGATAATAGGCCTCCCAGGCGAGCTTTCGAGCAGCATACTTGGGGGGCGTTACTTATTTTATAGGGTATAGTCATATAGAGTTACTTTAACTCTGTTGAAGTGAAACACTGCCTAATCACCCTTTCCTATACGCCTTTGTCTTGCGCCCAACGCTGGATGAAGGCTTTTCTTTTTTCAGCGGTATGCTCCGTCTTCAGCACCTCCATCGCTTCGCTCTCCGCACCTTTGGCTTTTGCAATCTCTCAGGCGTGAGAGTCAATAACGAAAGGTAGCCAATCCCGATTTTCAAAGGAGTAAGGCGTGGCGCACCGCCTTTTCTGCACTTTGTGCATCTATCCGATGCTGTTATCTTGGTAGCTTGTTCCACCGTCCCATGCAATGTTTGTGGACGAATCGGCTTTTATTTCGCCACCAAAATGACAAGTATTCATATTTGCCTTTTCTCATCCGTTCCACACTCTCATTAGTGAATGAACTTCAATACTGCTGATGTTCATTTTTGTAGCCACAAGCGCATCCACCTATCTGCTTGCCTAATAGATAGGTATCTGTCTGCCACGATTTCATCATGGAAGATGTAGCCATCCCATCCTATGATGACAACAGAGATTGCACAATTCATATCACCAGTCTTCTTCTTTTATTATTCCGGAGTAATATTCTGAAGTGGCGTTCTTTGTACCAAATCATTTTATTTGTTCGACGTGAAGCACTTACCAAATGTAATGCTTTCTGATTTTTCCTTTGCAAAGTTAGCGCAAGCGGCATTCTGAAAGGGTCGCGCTCCACGCTTAGCCTAAGATTTTTTCAAAAGTTTTTGGGGCAGGTTTGCCTCATTCCAAAATCTTTCAAGCCCGAAGGATGAAATAATCTTGGCTATCCCTTGCATTTACATGCCTTCTCCTTGCTGCTACTTGTATGCACGTAAAAATTACAAAAGCACTTCGGTGCTTCACTCTAAGTCGAACAAATAAAATTTAAAGATTATGGTACACACCACGTTTAAATCAGAATATCACTTCAGCAAAAGAAGTTCAAGACAGGTAGAATTGTCGAGCAATCTCTATCAGGTTGCCATCAATGGAGAGGATGGCGAGTATATCGAATATGAAATCGAGGCGGAGAGCCATTCAGAGGCAAGCGCCAAGGCGGAAGCACTCGCAGCTGACAGCTTTGTAGACATCAGCTACATCGAAGTCTATCTCATTCACTAATCAGATTGTTTCACTCTTAAAATAAGATAGTTATGAATACTCAGAATGTCATTTTAGCAGCTAAAGCCAATTCTGGCAAGTCAACAAGCAATGTATGGGTCGTTTACACAAGCGCAGACAGCTCAGACAAGATGTATTGCACAAGTGCCTACAAGGCAATGCGCCTCGCTTTCCTCCTCAAGAAGAGAATGGGATTGAACATCTCTGATAATTGCCTCGCACGCCTCTCGCAAGAGATTGCAAAAGCCAAGGGAGCCACAGCTCCCACGGTGCAGGAGGTGCAGAAGCCGGAGCCAGCTCCAGTAGAGGAAAAGCCTAAGAAGAAAAGAGGGCGCAAGCCAAAGGCTGAAAAGGCTGCTTAGGCAGTCTTCCACTTCCGCCCGGCTCGAAGGAGTCGGGCTTTCTTCTGTCGCTGCTGCAAGATCGTAACAAGTCCGCACTTGCCTACACTCCATACTAAAGCCCTTTGTCCTTCGAGCCGTGCAGAGCAACGCTGCGGTTGGGTCTTTTCTTATACAGGCAAAGCCTGTTATCTTTGAAAACAAAAAGGTCATGCTGAAAATCAATTACACTCCTCCTTACTACGTCTTCACTTGCAACATCCCATCGGAGATAGAAATATCTACTGATGCTGCATCGGTATATGTCACTATCGCATGTGGTCCTGACACTATCTTTGAAACTACGCTTTACCCTTACAACAACATCGCCATGCTCTATGATGCTCGCTCCATCATCGAGGGGCACATGCTGGATAAGCAGCGTGTCTTTGCCAACTTTGTCATCACGGCAGACACAAAGACTGAAGAGACGACCACGCCGGAGCGCCATTTCATTTACTCTCGTCTGAGCCTCGCCACAAATGCCATGGGCTTCGTACAGCTGTGCTTCCTCACCACACGCTCGATGTTTACTATTCCACGCAATTCGTTTCAGACTCTTTCGGCGTTTTACTTGCCTGATGTCACACTGCAGGGCTACACCGAGTGCCTGGCTCTCTTCGATGGCGAGTCTACACCTCGCATGGTTCGCATCGAGGATGCTAAAGTGGACACCAAGAACACCACCTTGATACGTGACATTATAAGTCCTATTGCTATAGAAACCCGCATCGGCAGCAAGTGCCGACTGCTCCAGTTCACCGTTCATCGTGGCTTTCTTGCCAAGACGTTCTATGTCACTGACCGCACGCCGAACCTCACGCTGCTCGTGCGCAATGAGTTCAACTGCGATGAATACATACACCTCACTTGCGTCACGAAGAGCAAACTCGACCTCGACCGTTCCACTGCCACCTCGCTCGGTGTCACCACCTTCTATGATGACAAGTCAGCCTACGAGTATGACGTGGAATCCTCGATGCTTACCTTCGAGGAAGCCAAGCATTTCTCCCAGCTCCTCCTTTCTCGCTATGTCAACATCGTGGAGAAAGGTGGTGCCCTGGCACCTATCACCATCACTGATATAAACAGTGAAATCTCCGATGCCGATAACGCCACGAACAGCATCAAGTTCAAGTACAAGTACAGCAGCCATCATTTCCCATTCACCATCGACTACGGCAACAACATCTTCGATGATCCTTTCTACCGCACCTTCGATTAACGCCCATCACTATGCAATCCATTCACATCTCCACCCTCCGCAAAATCCTCGACTCTCCCGAACCCATCGACATCCGTCTATGGACTCGCAGCGGTGAAATCCAGTCCTGGCACCGCTGCATCTCCCTCAAATATGACTTCTACAAAG
>OCHM01000534.1_pt1 | contig 23903 bp, 17 predicted proteins | sample 1538901 | NCBI WGS metagenome assembly OCHM01 (sample SAMN04571734, study PRJEB22368) | human gut metagenome | biome: human gut; material: stool | host: Homo sapiens | place: Luxembourg | collected 2012-11-08 | reverse complement strand
CAGGGCTCTTGAGGTTTCGCGTTATCTAGATAGTAGATTTACCGCGGAGTTCGGGATTGTAGCCTGAAGCAGGGACCGTCCTTTCAGTCCCTGCTCATGTACAGGGTCAGAGACGGATGCGCTTCGTCGTTTCAGGATCGAACCAGTACACGTGTTCCGCCGAGAACTCGAGTCCCGCCCTGATGCCCACTTCCGGGATGTACATGTGGTTGTCGACGCGGAAGACCACGTTCTGCCCCAGCAGGACGCCGTGGATCAGATGATCGGCGCCGAGGGCCTCGACCGTCTCCACCTCGAAGGCGGCGAGTCCGCCCTCGGGACGGAGCGTCACGTGTTCGGGCCGCACGCCGAGCACCACCGCCCTGCCGGCAAGTGCCGTGCAGGGTTCGGGCAGCGACAGGACACCCGAATCGTGCTCGAAGTGACTGCCGTCTGCGGAGACGCGGCCGTGAACAAGGTTCATCGGAGGAGAGCCGATAAAGTTCGCGACGAACATCGTCTCGGGATCGTCATAGACCTCCTGAGGCGTGCCAACCTGCTCGGCGCGGCCTGCGTTCATCACGATCATGCGGTGGGCGAGCGTCATGGCCTCGACCTGATCGTGAGTGACGTAAAGACTCGTCGTCTTGAGACGACGGTGCAGCTTCTGGATCTGCAGGCGCGTCTGCACGCGCAGCTTTGCGTCGAGGTTCGAGAGCGGTTCGTCGAAGAGAAAGACGGAGGGCTCGCGCACGATCGCGCGGCCCATGGCGACGCGCTGACGCTGGCCGCCGGAGAGCTGGCGAGGACGGCGCGCAAGCAGGCCTCCGAGTTCGAGCATCTTCGCGGCCTCGTTGACGCGACGCTCGATCTCGTCCTTGGGAACCCCGCGGATCTTGAGGCCGTAAGCCATGTTGTCGAAGACCGTCATGTGCGGGTAGAGCGCATAGTTCTGGAACACCATGGCGCAGTCGCGGTCCTTGGGTTCGAGATTGTTGACGACGCGCTCGCCGATGATGAGTTCGCCCGAGGTGATCTGCTCGAGGCCCGCCACCATGCGCAGCAGGGTCGACTTGCCGCAGCCCGACGGGCCCACGATCACGATGAACTCGCCGTCCCTGATGTCGAGCGAGATGCCGTGCACGACTGCCACGTCGCCGTAGCTCTTTCGGATGTCTTTGAATTGAATGTTAGCCATGTTGTCTGTCTCTTACTTTTCCGTGTCGACGAGGCCCTTGACGAACCAGCGCTGCATGACGGTCACCACGATGGCGGGCGGGATCATTGCAAGCATGGCCGTCGCCATGATGAGGTTCCATTCGTTGGCGGAGTCGCCGCCGCCGATCATGCGCTTGATGCCGATCACGATCGGGTACATGTCCTCGGACGTGGTCACAAGCAGCGGCCACAGGTACTGGTTCCAGCCGTAGATGAACTGAATCACGAACATTGCCGCGATGTTGGTGAGGGAAAGCGGCATCAGAATCGTGAAGAAGAAGCGCATCGGCCCGGCGCCGTCCATGCGGGCGGCTTCGGTGAGCTCGTCGGGAACGGTGAGGAAGAACTGCCTGAAGAGGAAGGTCGCCGTCGCTGACGCGATCACGGGAAGAATCAGGCCGCCCCAGCTGTCAAGAAGGTGCAGATCCGCCATCACTTCATAGGTGGGCGAGATGCGGACCTCGACGGGCAGCATCAGCGTGATGAAGATGAGCCAGAAGCAGAGCTTGCGGCCGGGGAACCTGAAGTAAACGATCGCGAAGGCCGAGACGAGCGAGATCAGGATCTTGCCGATCGAGATGCCCATGGCCATCATGAGCGAGACGAAGAGCATGCGGCCCACGGGGGCGCGCGAAGCGGTGCCGCCGCCCTCAGTGAGGATCTGCATGTAGTTTTCGATGAAGTGGGCGCCGGGAAGAAGGCTCATGGGCGCCTGTTCCACTTCGACGGCGGTCTGTGTCGACGCGACGAACGCCACGTAGACGGGGAAGACCACCACGATCACGCCCAGAATCAGAATCAGGTGCGTGAAGAAATTGAGCCAGGGACGATTTTCAACCATCTGTCGTCTCCCGTCAGTAGTTGACGCGCCGCTCGATGAAGCGGAACTGGATCACCGTGAGGATGATCACCATCACCATCAGGATGACGGACTGTGCGGCGGAGCCGCCGAAGTCCATGTTGCGGAAGCCGTCGACGAACACCTTGTAGACGAGAATGTTCGTGTCCTGCCCCGGACCGCCCATGGTCGTCGCATCGACGATGGCGAACGTGTCGAAGAACGCGTAGACGATGTTCATCACGAGCAGGAAGAAGGTCGTGGGCGACAGCAGCGGGAAGACCACCGTCCAGAAGCGGCGGAAGGGACCCGCGCCGTCCATGGCCGCCGCCTCGAGCAGCGACTTCGGAATGGTCTGCAGACCTGCGAGGAAGAAGATGAAGTTGTAGCTCACCTGCTTCCAGACCGCCGCGATGACGAGAAGCGTCAGGGCCTGGTCCGCGTCGACCAGATAGTTCCAGTCGATGCCGAACATGCGCATCACGTAGGAGAGAACGCCGAGCGTCGGATTGAAGATGAACATCCAGAGGACGCCCGCCACGGCGGGGGCGACGGCGTACGGCACGATGAGGAAGGTCTTGTAGGCCGAGGCGCCGCGCAGCACGCGGTCCGCACAGACGGCAAGCAGAAGGCTGATCGCAAGGCCGAGGAAGGCCACGAGCGCCGAGAAGACCATCGTGATCTTGAAGCTTGAGACATAGTTCGGGTCGGACAGAAGCGTTTCAAAGTTCTGAAGACCCACGAATTCCGTGCTGAGCCCGAAGGGATCCTGCATCAGCACCGACTGGTAGATGGCCTGGCCGGCGGGCAGGAAGAAGAAGATGAGCGTAATGGCGAGCTGCGGCGCCACCAGCAGGTAGGGCAGCCAGCGGTTTTGGAATACGACTCGTTTTTCCACGTTGTTGACTCTGAGGATATTAAAAACCTAACCGCAAGCATCCCGCAAGACGGCAGGGCCGTGTGCCCTGACGTCTTCGGGATGCGGTATCGCAGCAGGACAGACGCCTTCAGGGGTTCGAGGGCGTCCGCGAGCTGTCGTCGGAAAGGGCTCGTGCTTACTTCGTCACGCGTTCAAAGCGGACGAGCTGCTCGTTGCCGCGGCGGACGACGGCATCAAGGGCCTCCTTGGCGGTCGCCTTGCCGGACCAGATCTTTTCGAATTCCTCGTCAACGATCGTGCGGATGTTGGGCAGGTAGCCGAGACGAATGCCGCGGCTCTTGTCGGTCGTCTTGAGCATCTGCTTGACGGCGACGTCTGCGCCCGGATTCTTTTCGTAGTAGCCGCTGGCCTTGGCGATTTCAAAGGCCTTCTGCGTCACCGGGAGATAGCCCGTGCGCATGTGGTTGTTCGCCTGAACCTGCGGGTCGGAGAGGTAGTGGAAGAACTCGGCGACGCAGCGGTTCTGCTCGTCGGACTTGCCTGCCATGGCCCAGAGCGAGGCGCCGCCGATAGCGGTGTTCTGCGGAGCATCAGGCACGCCCTCGTAGTAGGGCATCGGCATCGTCATGTACTCGAACTTCGCGTTGCGGCGGATGTTGCCGAGCGAGCCCGAGGAGCCCATGTTGATCGCGCATTCGCCCGAGTAGAAGGTGGCGTCGGCAAGATTGCCGCGGCCCTTGTAGACGAAGGTGCCTTCCTTGGCCATGCGGGCCAGATTTTCAAGATGGCGCTGATGGAGCGGAGAGTTGACCATGAGGCGCGCGCCCGTGCCGCCGAAGCCGTTGTTGAGCGTGGCGTACTCGACGTTGTGCCAGGTGGAGAAGCTCTCGAGCTGGGTCCAGCCCATCCAGGAAGTGGTCATCGGGCAGGTTTCGCCCGCGGCCTTGAGGGCCTTGGCGGCCTTTTCAATCTCAGGCCAGGTGCGCGGGAGCTTGTCCGGCTCGGTCGGCAGGCCTGCGTTCTTGAACTTGGTGAGATTGAGGTAGAGAACGGTGGTGGAAGAGTTGAACGGATAGCTGAGCATCCTGCCGTCGGCCGTGGAATAGTAGCCGTAGACGGCAGGGATGTAGTCCTTGGGATTGAATTCGTAGCCTGCCTTGTCGAGAAGCTCGCCGACAGGAACAATGGCACCCTTGCTGAACATCATGGTTGCCGTGCCGACTTCAAACACCTGAAGAATGTTCGGGGAGCGTCCTGCGCGGTGGGCTGCGATGCCCGACGTCATCGTCTGGTCGTAGGTGCCCTTGTACGTGGACGTGAGATGACACTGCGGGGTCTTGGCGTTGAAGTCCTTGGTCACGTCGGCAACCCAGTCGCCGAGCGTATTGGCCATCGCATGCCACATCGTGATTTCAGTGGGAGCGGCGGAGGCCGCGCCCGCGGCCATAAGGGAAGCCGCCATCACGCCGGCAGCGACAAACTTTTTGCTCATGCTGTTCTCCTTTGAGCAGAGGGGGCCTTTGCCAGGCGCCGTCAGCAGCATCCGTCACCGGTCTCCGAGGGCACTTCCATGAAGGAGGAAAGGCAAACTCCTTGGACGAAAAGCCTTCGCCCGATTTTGGATCATAGGGGATGCCCCCTCCCCTGTCCATACGCCGATCGGTGGATGCGCCTATCACCAGATGCTGAAGCCGCCTCCAAAGTGCGCTCTGGCAGGCCTTCGCGGCATCATGATGGGATTTTCCCTACGAAAGGCGTTTTCTGCATCCAACTGCCTCAAACGGCGCACTTCGCCGAATAGTCGCGCGGTCCGAAGACGGCCCTGCCGACCCTCACCATGGTCGCGCCCTCCGACACCGCCTCGTCCATGTCGGCGCTCATGCCCATGGAAAGCGTGTCCATGCCGGGGTGCTTCACACGGAGCCGCTCGAAGAGTGCGCGCATGGCCGCAAGGGGCCTTCGACGAGATTCGCTGTCCGCCGCCGGCGCGGGAATCGCCATCAGCCCCCTTAGCCTCAGGCCCGGATAGCCGGCGATCTCGTCCGCGAAGGCCTCGACTTCGGAAGGCGCAACCCCCGACTTCGTCTCCTCTCCGTCGATGTTGACCTCAATCAGAATGTTGAGGGGCGGCATGCCAGCGAGTCTTTGAGCGGAAAGCCGCGACGCAATGCGAAGGCGGTCGACGGACTGAACCCAGTCGAAGTGCTCGGCGACGAGGCGGGTTTTGTTGGCCTGAAGCGGCCCGATGAAGTGCCACTCGCCGGGATCCTCCGGATGCACCGCACGAAAGTGCACGATCTTCTCCACCCCTTCCTGAACGTAGTTTTCCCCGAACGCCCTCTGACCGCAGGCATAGGCCTCCTCGCAGGCCTCGACGGGAAAGGTCTTCCCGACGGCAATGAGCCTGACGGAGCCCGCAGGCCTGCCCGCCGCACGCTCCGCGGCCGCAAGTTCCCCCCGCACCCGTTCCAGTCGTTCGGGCAGTCCCGGCTTGAGTTCGCTCACGATGCATTCTCCTGAAAGCTGTTCGAAGGAAAGGCGTCCTTCGTGCGCAACGACAGTCTAGCAAGGGTGGCGGCGCATCGGCATCGCACGAAGATTGACGATTTCTTGACCTCCGTCAAATTTTCAAATGCATCATTTTTCGGATTTGATCCTCTCGAAGCCCCCTCCGAACAGCCGTCCCCGCCGTTCTGACGCAAACGCAGCTCACGCTGTCTTTTACGCAAACTGAAGCCCGGAGCGGATTTGCGAAGGCGCACAACTTGCGACACACTGCATCCTTTCATGATCCTGCAAAGACACGCAATCAACCACCAAAACAAATCTTTTACTTACTCTTCAACAAGATAGCAAGAATAAAATACAAGTGGATCACGCCAGAGGATCACGAGTCGATACGCAACAGACAGACTCAAAGTACACTGACCTTACGACGACAGCATCGTTCAAGTGTTACGTTCAAGCAAATTCAGGAGTACCAGCATGTCGACCGCCGCAGTCCTTTCCGACTTTTTCACCGCAGCCCTGAGAGAGGCTCGTTCCGAACGCCCTGCCAGCCTTGCAAGCCGCATTCCCGCGCTCGACGAACTGACGGAGGGCGGCTTTCCCGTGAACGCCCTGACCGAGCTTTTCATTCCGCACGCCGGCATCGGAGAGGTCCGCATGCTGCTTCCCGCTCTGGCATCCCTGAAGCACGTCACCTGGGTGCTGCCCTGCGACTCGGAGGCGGCTCCCTACGCGCCCGCCCTTGCCGACGCCGGCCTCGATCTTGACCGACAGCTCTTTTCCATTCCCTCTACGCCTGAAGAGGCCTTCTGGTGCGCGGAACAGGCCGCCGCCAGCGGAGAAACCTCGGCCGTCGTCGTCTGGCTCAATCCGCTCGTTCACAGGAAGGACGGTGCGGCCCTCGCAAGGCTCGACATGGCCGCGCACTCGACGGGCACGACGATCTTCCTCATCCGCCCCTCGAGCATGGCCTGCACGCCGTCCCCTGCCGAACTCCGTCTGATGCTGCGGCCGGGCAGGTCCGGCACCGTACACGTTCGAGCTACGCGACGCGGCGCATTCTTCGACCGCACGCGGGAAGCAGACGTCAGTCTGGAGGAAAGGCCCCTCGTTCCCGCCCCGCGCGCATGCCGCCGCAAAGTGCAACAGGCTCTCGCCTCGGCCCGTCTCTCTCCCGCCTGCTGAACGCAGCCCTCATGCTCGTCCATCAAGGAGTCCAGCTCATGAACATCGCCACCTGCGCCAAAACATCCCTCAAAGCCGTCGTCAGCGTCCCCGTCGGCATCCGTCTGCAGGAACTTCCCTCAATGGTCAAAAGTCTCTGCGCAGGGATTGCGGGCAACGCCGACTGCTCAGGCGGCGAACTCACTCTCACGCTCGAGGGGCTGGACGAAACCCGCAGGATCGTCGTCAGCGTCAATAACGGCAGCGCACGCGCCTTCACCGACGTCCTGACCGACCGACTGATCCGCACGCCCATTCCGGGAAGCCTGCGACGCATGACGCTCTCGCTTGAGCCCGAAATCTCTGATCTCATCAGGGACACGCCGAACGCTTCCGTCCCGACGGGGCTTGCCGCCCGACTTCAGGCACGCCTTGGTCCGGGACGCGTCTTCCGTCTCAGCAACCTCGATGAAGGCCTTCCCTCCACCTCGAGCCGTCTTGCTCCCGTTGCGGACGCCTTTGCGCGCAAGCCTATGAGCGCTCCTGCCGGCAAAGCAGACGTGAGGCCCACGATGCTTCTCTCTGATCCGCTACCGCTCCACGCTTCGGACGATGGACTTGCATGGCGTCAAGAGTCCCTGCGTCTGGTTGATGGTCCCGTGCGCCATGCCGACGACTCGGAGATCCGCGACTACTTTGTGGCCGAAAGTTCGAGCGGCCGCCGCGTCTGGCTTTACCGAACGGAGGATTCCGACAAGACGGAGGTCCGCTGGCACCTCCACGGGTTCTTTTCCTGAACCTATAATGAGCGGACTTCAATCCTCAGCAAGGGATCCGAGCCCGTGAAAGAACCCATTCTGCTGCACAGCTGCTGCGCGCCCTGTTCCTCCGCCATTCTCGAATGGCTTCTGCAGAACGACTACGCGCCTCACGTCTACTACTTCAATCCCAACATATTTCCTGAAGAGGAGTATCTCGTTCGCAAGAACGAGTGCATCCGCTACTGTGAAAAGCTTACCGTTCCGTTCACGGACGGCGACTGGGACCACGCAGGCTGGCGCAACGCCGTCAAGGGACACGAATGCGATCCAGAACGCGGCGAACGCTGCAGGCTGTGTTTCGGCGTGCGCATGAGGGCCTCCGCCGCCATGGCCGCAAAGCTCGGCATCAGGCGCTTTACGACAACCCTCGCAGGAAGCCGCTGGAAGCGCCTTGATCAGATTCGAGAGGCCGCGCTCGAAGCGGCTGCCCTGCACCCCGGCACCACCTACTGGGATCAGAACTGGCGCAAGGGCGGTCTGCAGGAGCGCAGGGGCGAGATCCTCAGAGAGGAAAACTTCTACAACCAGCTCTGGTGCGGCTGCGAATTCTCCATGGGACATCTTCGAGAACGCGATCCCTCCGACCTTCCCGCCCACATGAAGCCTTATCTTGAAGCACTGGGGCTTACGGGAAAGGGCTGACAAGTTTCAATGGACAGCGGGCCCGCAGTCTTCTCGGCTGCGGGCCCGCTGTCATTTCAATCCGGGTGTTTACTTCTCGTTGAGAAGCCCCTTCCTGACCTTGTAGTCGGCGAGCGCCCTCTGGGCTCTGGCCGCATCGGCCATCTTTTTGGAAAGACCCGTGCAGGCATCCTCAGGCACCATGCGGTCATTCTCCCAGCGATAGCAGGTCACGCTTCCGTTGTCCCTGATCTCGGCGGCACCCCAGCTGCCCGCTGCGATGCCCGTATAGGAAACGATGAGGTCCATCGATTCGTTGGCAAACAGGTTGCGGCCTTCGTGAATTTCGGGCGTCCTGCCCAACACGACGCCTGCAATCGTCGGGAAGATGTCGCGATGCCCCGCCCAACGCGTGACGTCGACCTTCCCGGCGTCAGCCTCAAGGCTCTCTGGCGCCCAGATCAGAATCGGAACGCCATGCAAATGATGGGCGTAGCCGCCTGCGTACGACATGCGAAGATTGTGGTCGCCGGTCGCCACAATCAGAAGCTCGCGCTTGAGCGCGCCGCGTCTCATGTCATGCACGAATCCGCCCAGAGCATTGGCCGCGTACTGATAGGTTTCAAGAGAACCCGTCAGGATGTCGTACCTGTTGTCCGTGATGAAGGGCGGCAACTCCTTGTAGGAAACGGGATTGACCTTGACGCCGTCGGGCACCCTGTGCGGCGGATGATTGGCGGTGGAGAGCATCACGATAAAGAGCTTCTCCCCCTTCTGGTCCGCCTCCTTCAGAATCTCCTCCGCACGCTTGAACATCCAGGCGTCACCGACACCCCACGTGCCGTTCTCGACGCCGGGATAGCGGGACGACAGCTTGCCCGCACCGACAATCTCGTCGAAGCCCTGTTGCGGAAAATTGGTTTCGATCTGGCGCCAGGCCTCGGGACCCGCCGTCAAGAAGATCGTCCTGTAGCCCGCCTTCTTGTACTCAAGCATGCGGGAGAAATCGAAGACGTGCCGGCCGTAGCGGCTCTGCGTGATCGGATTCAGGGGAGAGTCGAAAAGCAGGCCCTCGAGCGTCGGGAAGGTTGCCTGTCCCACACACAGCGACTGCTTGAAGACAAGCGCCGAATCGAGTTCGCCTGCCAGAGCACCCAGCGTGTCGTTGACACCGGGCTTGTGCGACTCGAACACGTCACGCCCCATGGACTCCATGACGGCCAGAACAACATGAGGCTGCGACTTGAGCGGCTTGCTCTGAGGCAGTACAGGGCGAACCTCGGCAATGAGAGCCTCAGCATCTGATGCCTTGCCAAAGCCCATCTGCTGGAGGGCGGCAATGGCGCCGCCCTTGAGTTCAAGCACCTGCATGCCCTTTCGGGCCTCATGGAAGGCAGCCATGCCGTTGGGAACAGTGGCGTTGATGAAGGCGTTCTTCGTAACGGAATAGCTCTGGATTCGAAGCGGGAAGGTGCCCAAGCTACCGCGAATGACAAGCGCCATCACGACAATCGAAAGAATCGAAAGGACGCCGTAGGCGGCCCTGCCGACCCTGCGCTCACGGCTGCGACCGAGAAGCATGGTGCACGCAAAGGGCAGAGCCGTGAAACCCGCCAGACAAAGCAGGTAGGTGAACACGGGCCAGTCCTTCATGATCGTGATGACGATCGCCTTCGTGTCGTCCTGAAGGAAGCCGAAGATGATAGGGCTGATGGGCGTTGCGTAGAAGCCGTAAAAGCCGAAGTTGATGACCGTCAGAAGCGCCGTCACAAACATGCCCACGAAGGCAAGAATGCGCGCCAGCTTCCAGAAGAAGGCCTTCCAGTAGGAAAGGAGAACGCAGATCCAGGCGGGCAGTAGCAGGATTGCCAGCCACTTGGCATCAACGCGAAGCCCCATCACCATTGCAGGTGCAAAGTCGCTCAGAAAGCCGAGATCGTCGTTTTTATAGGCGAAGAAGAAGACGATTCTCGCAATCGTCAGCAGAAGGAGTGCGGCGATGCCGAAAGCCGCTGCCCGGGCGCACCGCCCGAGCCAGTTAAAGGATTCTGTCATTGTCCGAAAGAGCCGTTGAATCATTGCAGGACCCGCATGGCACCGTGCCGTTGCAGGCCAAAGGGTGCATTCTACTTAGGCGCGAACTTTTTTTCAGTTCACAGGGCGATCATTTTTCCCCAAGAACGACGCCTTTCTGCACGAAACCTCCTCAATCTGTTGCGCTCCGAGCACGTCACGCTCCGGCCATGGCGAGTTCGGAAAGTATTTTTTGCCAAATTCGGAGAATAGGCGGAAAATTTCGGGATGCACATTCGCGGTCCCCGAATTCAGGAGGGACCGCCCATCACCAAGGCAACAACAATGAACGTTTTCCTCCTCATTGCGGCGGCAATCATCCTCATCGTCGTCCTGCTTCGCTTCAAGTGTCCGATCGGACCGGCCATTCTGGCCGGCGGCGCCCTTCTCTGGCTCTTTGAAGACCCCACTCTGCGCGCCCTCACCGAAGCCGGTCACGACATGCTAACGATGAACCGCACCTACGACCTCCTCTTTGCGCTCTACTTCGTGATGTGCCTTGAAATCCAGCTCCGCAGATCCGGCACGCTCAAGGGCATGGTCGACGCGCTCAACCGCTTCTTCTCCTCGACGAAAGTCGTCATCTCCAGCATGCCCGCCTTCCTTGGTCTTCTGCCCTCTGTCGGCGGCGCACGCTTTTCCGCTCCGATCGTCGAGACGGCCTGCGAAGGTATGGACATCAAGCCCGAAAGCAAGGCCGCCATCAACTTCTGGTTCCGCCACATCTGCGAGTTCGCCAGCCCCATCATTCCCGGCATGATCCTCGGCTGCGCCATCGCTCACGTGAGCGTCGCCGATCTCGTCATCCATCTTTTCTGGATGTCCGTCGTCGCCTTCGCCACAGGCTGGTTCGTCATGGTCCGCCCGCTCAAGTTTGAGGAAAAGCGCCGCAAGGCCGAACTGTCGTCCGAGCAGCGCAGGACAGACCTCATCAACGTCGTGCTCGCCATCGCGCCCGTGCTTCTGAGCGTCGTTCTCATGATGGCCTTCAACCTCTCCGCCGCCCTCGCCATGGGCGCCGTGGTCGTGCTGCTCATCCCCGTACTTCTGATGATGAAGCGCGGCGTGAGCGTCAAGGACGTGTTCGTCGGCGCCGCCGACTGGCGTCTTCTCCTCAACGTCGGCTGCATCCTCTTCTTCATCCAGCTTCTTGAGGCCACGGGCATCCTGCACCAGATCATCACCTGCTTCGAAGGCTCGGCGCTTCCCGTGCCCGTCATCATCGCACTCACGAGCTTCGTCATCGGCATCCTCACCGGCATGAGCCAGGGCCACGTTGCCATCGTGATGCCGATCGTGGCGGGCCTCATGCCCGGCTCTCTTGATCTGGCCGGCGTCGCCATGGTCTTCGGTGTCGCAGGCCAGATGATCACGCCCACCCACGTCTGCCTCACGATCACGATCGACTACTTCAAGTCGGACTTCTTCAAGACGCTGGTGCCCGTCATCCTTGCGGAAGCCATCGTTCTCGTCGTCTTCTCGGCCTGGACCTGGCTCACCTGGACTGCCTGACCGCATCCCTGATCCATCAGGCGGGGCCTGACGCTCACACGCGTCGGGCCCCTTTCTTTCCCCGCACTTCCTGATTTGACTTCCGCTTAACGTCAGTATCAGCAAACGGGGTAAAATATTGACTTTGTTCAGCTTTCAAGCCGCGCGTCCAACCCCGCGCGCGTCCGCTCCTCCGCGCCCGAAGCCGCAGCGCTCAGGCGGGACCCTTTTCAAACAACGAGTTTTAGTGATGAAGACGATTCGCACCCGCATTGCACCGAGCCCCACGGGCATGATGCATCTCGGCACCGCCCGCACGGCCATCTACTGCTGGGCCGTCGCCCGCCACTTCGGCGGCAAGTTCCTGCTTCGCATCGAGGACACCGATCAGGTCCGCTCCACGAAGGAGGCCGTTCAGGTCATTCTCGACGGCATGAAGTGGCTCAACCTCGACTACGACGAGGGTCCCGTCTATCAGATGGACCGCCTCGAGCGCTACCGCGAAGTCGTCGACCAGATGCTTGCCGACGGCCGCGCTTACTACTGCTACGCCACGCCCGAAGAGCTCGACGCCATGCGCGAAGAACAGAAGGCCAAGGGCCTCAAGCCCCGCTATGACGGTCGCTGGCGTCCTGAGAACTGTCAGGGCAAGCCCATCCCCGAAGGTGTGAAGCCGGTCATCCGCTTCCGTAATCCCGATGAAGGCGCCGTCACCTGGAACGACGCCGTCTACGGCACGATCACAGTCTCCAACAGCGAACTTGACGACCTGATCATCATGCGCAACGGCATTCCCACGTACAACTTCGCCGTCGTCGTCGACGACTGGGACATGGAAGTGAGCCACGTGATCCGCGGCGCTGACCACATCAACAACACCCCGCGCCAGATCAACATCTACCGCGCGCTCGGCGCTGAAGTGCCCGTCTTCGCCCACCTGCCGCTCATCAACGGTCAGGACGGTCAGAAGCTCTCGAAGCGCCACGGCACCGTCTCCGTGCTCGAATACGAACGTCAGGGCTACCTCCCCGAAGCCGTCTTCAACTATCTCGCCCGCCTGGGCTGGGGCCACGGCAACATGGAGAAGTTCACCCGCGAGGAGCTCGCCGAAGTGTTCGAACTCTCCGACTGCTCCCGTGCCGCCGCCCGCATCGACTGGAAGAAGTTCGACTGGCTCAACCAGCAGTACATGAAGGAAGCCGACGCGAATCGTCTGGCCGATCTCACGGAGGCCCGCATCGAGGCCCGCGGCGGCAAGGTTGAAGGCGGTCCCGATCTCGCGGCCGTCTGCGAACTGCTGAAGTCCCGCTCCGCCACTCTCGAAAAGCTGGCCGACGCCGCCCTCTTCTTCTACGTTGAACCCAAGGTCAACGAAGAGGAAGCCGCCAAGGTCCTCGCCGACGGCGGTCGCGAAGCCCTCAAGCTCTTCGGTGAAAAGCTCGAGGCCATCTCCGACGTTACGCCTGAGGCCGTCTACGGCTGCATTCAGGCCGTGATGGAGGAGCAGGGTATTGCGATGAAGGTGCTCGCCAACCCGCTCCGCGTCTGTGTCTGCGCCGCCGATCGCACGCCGCAGATCGACAAGACGCTCTGCCTCATCGGCAAGGAAGAAGTTCTCGCCCGCATCGCCCGCGCGCTCTGATTGCCGACAGAGGCAAAAGGCTGATCAGTTGAAGCTCAGTCCGCAAGCATGCGGACTGAGCTTTATTTTCATCCTTATTACGCAAAACATTGACTTAACGCAAATTCCGATCTGCAACTTCTGGAAAAACGGCGTATAGTTCATTCCCTACGAAACAACGTCCCTATCGTCTAGTGGTCCAGGACCGCAGCCTCTCACGTTGCTAACGCGGGTTCGAACCCCGCTGGGGACGCCAACTCAACCTCCGCAGTATCTTGAACTGACGGAGGTTTTGTTTTATCCGGCAAGCCCTCTCCTCCCGCCGCTTTTCTCCCCGACATTCTTTTCTCTCGCTCATCTGCCTGATCTTCCCTCTCCCAACGCAAACCAAACCGCCGCCTGAAACACTTCTCAGGCAGCGGAAACAGAGACGTCAACGGGAGTTATACCATCAGAGACCGCCCGCAAGCAGGGCGAGAACGCCGCCATGGGCGCGCGTGCGAACACCGTGCACGGGTTTGCGCACGGTTTGAACGGAGGAAGTGCGGGAGGAACGACTGGAACGAGGCTTTTCGCCCGCCTTGCGCACGCTGACGCTGCCGTCGGCTTCAACGACGAACTCCACGCAGGAGCAGCCTTCCTCGAGTCCGAGAAAGTCACGAATTTCCTTGGGGATCGTGACCTGCCCCTTGATGGTAAGACGATGCGACATATGCTTCTCCTTCATGCAGATAAATGTTGATGGATGTGCATGCCGCGGAGCTTTTTCGGTCAGGGGCCTCATCCTCGATGAAGCTCCGGTCCTGATGCGAAAAAGCCTCCCGCAGCGTACACGCATGTCGAGAGGCATTGCCATTCTCCGTATGTTTGTCGGTGCGCGATGAGCTACCGGCCACATGACCTCCCGCGGAGGCCACCACCTTGCCCGGAGGCGGGCAGGTTGGCGTGAGGGCTTTTAGGAAAGTCCTCATCTCTTCATGCTGTCGAATTAATATACACGTCCGAGGCACTTCGTCGCAACACGCCTACCATGGATAGGTGATGGACAAAGTGCCTAGACGAGCTGATCATTTCGATCAATCGCGTCGACGGGGAAAGCCGCAAAGCAGAACCGCCGCCTGTCGGGGCTTTCGAACGGTCTCGCGCTCGAAGACTCGAAGCTCTTCGGGCTTGCCCGAAGCGCCGCTGCGCTCACGATAGGGCGTGTCGAAGATCGGATCTCGGTTGCGGTGGGAGGGCGGCACATATGCACGGGCACGCTCCTTGGCGAGACGTTCATCCTCGGGCGTATCGACGCGCTCGATCTCTCGCTCGCCACGTCGTTCGGGACGCTCTCCTGAGGCGCGGCGCATTTCCGAACGAGCCTGACGCGAGAGCGGGCGCAGAGGCTTCTGTTCGAAGGTCTGCTTCGTGAGCTTCTCGATGGCGTCGACAAGACGGCCGTCTTCGCGCGTCGCGAGCATGATGGCAAGGCCGTGGGAACCGGCTCGACCGGTACGGCCGATGCGGTGCACGTAGTCCTCGGCGCTGAACGGAACATCATAGTTGATGACGCAGGGCAACTCCTTGATGTCCAGACCTCGTGCCGCGACGTCGGTCGCAACGAGAACATGGATGGCGCCCGACTTGAAGCCGTCGAGCGCCGCCTGACGCTCCTCCTGCGTCTTGTCGCCGTGAATGGCGTCTGCATTGATCCCGACGCGCTCAAGCGTGCGGGCAAGGCGACGGCAGGTGATCTTCGCGTTGACGAAGACGATGACCTGCTCGAGCGGCTTGTTTTCGGAACCTCGCGTCTTGAGGATGTCGATCAGCACGTCCGTCTTCTCGCGATCCGCGACCTGAAAGACCTCCTGAGTAACCGTGTCGGCCGTCTGATTCTGACGGGCGACTTCGATCATGAACGGATCGGGCTTGAGGAAGTTCTTCGCGAGCCTGGCGATGTCGGGCGAGAACGTAGCCGAAAACATCAGACTCTGACGGTTGGCCGGCAGAAGCTTGAGGATGCGGCTGATGTCAGGCAGGAAGCCCATGTCGAGCATGCGGTCAGCCTCGTCGAGCACGACGACCTCGACCTGAGAGAGATTCGTCGCGCGCTGCTCGATATGGTCAAGCAGACGGCCCGGCGTCGCCGTCAGAATTTCGACGCCGCGGCGGAGCATGTCGGACTGCGGACGAATGTCGACGCCGCCGTAGACCACACCGACGCGCAACGGCGTGTCCGCCGCATACTGCGTCATGTTGGCAGAGACCTGATCGGCCAGCTCGCGCGTAGGCGTCAGGATGAGCGCGCGCACGGGATGACGGGCGGGCGACATCGAGGTGTTCGCATGCGGAAGAATGCGGGCGATGAGCGGGAGACCGAAGCTCGCCGTCTTGCCCGTGCCCGTCTGGGCTGCGCCCATCACGTCTCCCCCCTTCATCACCACGGGAATGGCCTGAAGCTGAATCGGCGTCGGCTCCTTGTAGCCGATGCGTTCGATGGCGGACATAATGCGGGAGTCGAGATTGAATTGTGCGAACGATGACATGCTGCTGGCGTTCTCTTGGAATGGCTCTTGAGTGTGGGCGGCGTCGCAAGGGCACTTGCTGAACGCCTGAAAACCGTTATTTTAGCGGGATTCCGCACGTGGCGCAGTTTTCGGCCACCCGCATCAGGGCGGCGCGTCCTCCCGAAAACGCGAAAAGGCTCCCGAAGGAGCCTTTTCAGGCGACTCCGCACGAGGCGGAGTCAAGGGGATCAGTTCTCAGTCAGGTAGTCGCGCAGACGTTCCTGGAACTCGGGACTGCGAAGCTTGCGGATGGCCGCCGACTCGATCTGGCGGACGCGCTCGCGCGTAAGACCGAGCGCATGGCCGACTTCCTCAAGCGTGTGGTCCTTGTTCGTCCCGATGCCGTAGCGCAGGCGAAGCACCTGAGCCTCACGGGGAGCGAGATCGTCAAGCGACTTCTTGATGCATTCGATCATCGAACGGTCCTGGAAGGCACGGCTCGGATCGTCATGTTCATCGCCGCGCACGAAGTCGAGCTTCGTCGCATCCTCGTCATCACCGATTGGTGCGTCGATGGACTCGACGCCGCGCATAGCCTGCGTGAGAAGCTGCACCTTGGCGAGAGGAAGCTCGGCAAGATCGGCAAGCTCCTGCTCGGTCGGTTGCCGGCCGTGCTCCTGCAGGAAGTGCTGCTTGTGACGGCGGATCTTGTTGTAGGACTCCGTCATGTGGACCGGAATGCGGATGGTGTTGCCGAAGTCGGCCACGGCACGCGTGACGGACTGACGGACCCACCAGGTCGCATAGGTCGAGAACTTGTAGCCTCGGCGATACTCGAACTTGTCCACAGCCTTCATCAGACCAAGGTTGCCCTCCTGAATCAGGTCGGTCATCGCGAGACCGCGGTTGACATAGCCCTTGGCGATCGAGATCACCAGACGCAGGTTCGCCTCGATCATGCGGGCCTTGGCCTGCATGAGATTCGTCTGCGCAAGCTTGAGCAGACGGGCAAGTTCGCGCTGGCTGGCGATCGTCATCATCGCGCGCTCCTCGAAACCGCGCAGATGACGCTGCTCCTCGTGCAGAACGCCAAGGTTGCGCGCAACGGCAGGCGCCCACGGCGTCTCGCTCTCGGCGATGGCCTCAAAAAGCCCGTCGGCGGTCGGATCACCGTTGATCACGTCAAGCGTGGCGCGCTGCGGCATGCGGCACTGGTCGGCAAGAACCCTGCGGACGTTCTTGAGGGACGTCGTCACCTCGTCCATGTGCTTGGAGATGTCCTCGGAGAGCTGCGTGACAACCTTCACGGAGAAGCGCACGGGCGCGAGGAGCTCGGCGATGGCAGCGCAGGCGGCCTTGTAGGCCTCGGCGTCGCCCTTCGGGCCGAAGTTGGCGCGAACGGTCTCAAGATGCCTGCCGCAATTCTCGAAGATATCGAGCACGCGAGCGCGCATCTCCTCGAGCTGGTCGGCCGTCATGGCGGCGGCGCCGATGTCGGTGGCGATGTCGTCGCCGTCAGAGGAGACGGCGTCCACTTCCTCGAGGTTGTCCGTAAAGCCGTCGACGAGCGTGTCGACGGAGACGGACGTATCCTTGAGGGTTTCGGCCATCTTGCAAAGCTCGGCCACGGCCATCGGATACTGCACGAGCGTCGAGACAAGCCTGCCCGTGAACATTTCGATCGACTTGGCAACCTCGATTTCACCCGCACGGGTGAGAAGCTTGTGCGAGCCCACGCCGCGCAGATAGGCGCGGAGCGGATCCTTGGAGAGGCCTGCGGACTCCTCGGGCGTCAGCATGGCGGCGGCGTCATCCTCGTCGATGTCCTCGGCCTCGTCGACGCCGTTGCCGGTGATGAGAAGGTCGTCTTCGTCGGGACGCGTCTCGAACACCTTGATCGAAAGGCGGCCGAGCGCCTCCGTGATCTCCTGCACGTTTTCGGCCGTACGCACGGCGCTTTCAGGCAGGTGGTCGTTGATTTCCTCAACCGTCACCCAGCCGCGGGAGCGGCCGAGACGCACCAGAGCGCCGTAGCCATTGCCCGCCGTCACCGAACGGCGGCTGCCAGAAGCCGAACCCTGTTCCTCGGAACCTTCGTCCTCCCACTTGTCGAGTTCTGCGGCTTCATCGTCGATGGAAGAGTCCTCCTCCATTTCGTCGATGTCGTCATCATTCTCAAAAGCGTCTTCGTTCGTCTTCATCTGTTCCAATCTCTCGTTGGCGGGGCTCTTATTGTTGCAATTGCCCCGCTTCTTCCTAATTTCTCCGGACCGCCTCGGCGCCGCCCTTCTCCCGCATCCTCCTCTCGTCCGCCCGAATCATTCTGTCTTCTCGGGGCCTGCCGACTATCGGCCTGGGAACCATGCATCCAGGGAAAAGCAGCCGGTCATCCTCGCAGCCCGGCGCTGCATCGATTATTTTTCGTCCTACGTCAGCGCGCTTCGTGCCGTCGCTGCCTGATCTCCCGTTCTCTTCCGGAGCAACGCGATCCTGCGCCTCCGGCGGTCCAGACCGCACGACGCCTTCCGCGACAGTGTCGGCAGACACCGTCATGGGCGAAAAAGGCGGATAGCTTAACACTGCGCCATACTCTTTTCAAGCAGAAAAAGCAACAAACGGCGAAACGCCGCCCGTCGCCCTCCCGTCAGGGCCTCCGAGCGGCACGGGCGCCGTATTTGAAAACGGGGAACGGCCTTAGCCGCTCCCCGTCATGCAAGGCATCAATCCTTTCCGTCGCCCTCGACGAAGCTTCTCAGCTTGTCGGCTCTAGACGGATGACGAAGCTTTCTGAGCGCCTTCGTCTCGATCTGGCGGATGCGTTCGCGCGTGACGTCGAACTGCTTGCCGACCTCCTCAAGCGTGTGGTCGGACTGCATCTCGATGCCGAAGCGCATGCGCAGAACCTTGGCCTCCCTCGGGGAAAGGCTGTCGAGAACCTGACGGACGGTTTCGGAGAGGCTCGTGTTCTGAATGGCCTCGGCGGGCGCCACCGTCTGCGTGTCCTCAAGGAAGTCGCCGAGATGGGAATCGTCATCGTCGCCGATCGGTGTCTCCATCGAGATGGGCTCCTTGGCGATCTTCATGATCTTGAGAATTTTGTCCTCGGGCAGCTCCATCAGCTTCGCAAGCTCGCGGGAATCGGGCTCGACGCCCGTTTCCTGCAGGATCTGGCGCGTGATGCGATTCATGCGGTTGATCGTCTCGATCATGTGCACGGGAATGCGGATCGTACGGGCCTGGTCCGCGATCGAACGCGTGATGGCCTGACGGATCCACCAGGTGGCATAGGTCGAGAACTTGTAGCCGCGGCGGTACTCGAACTTGTCGACGGCTTTCATGAGGCCGACATTGCCCTCCTGAATGAGATCGAGGAACTGCAGGCCGCGGTTCGTGTACTTCTTCGCGATCGAGATGACGAGCCTGAGATTGGCCTCGGTCATCTCACGCTTGGCGTTGCGTGCCTTGGCCTCGCCCGTCGCCATCTGCTTGTAGGTATCAAAGAGCTCGGGCACGGTCATGCAGGCATTCGAGACCAGTTCGGCAAGCTTGCGCTGCTCCTCCTCAACCGTGGGCCTGAGGTGCTCGAGATAGGCGGCCTTTTCGGGATTGTCACGTACAATGGCGCTCATCCAGTCAAGATCGGTCGCATGATCGGCAAATGTTGCAAGGAACCACGTGCGGTCAAGCCCGACGCGTCGCACGAGCTCGTTGTAGATCGTCTTCTGGCGGGTGCGCACCTCGTCGATCGTCGTGCGAAGAAGCTCGCAGAGCTTGTCAGCGGTCTTGGCGGTGAAGCGCACGGCCATCAGCTCGCGCTGGATCGAATCCTTGAGCGGGTCGAGCCTGTCGCTGCCGTAACCCTCCTCGCGGACAACGGTCTTGAGCGTATTGAAATGCTCCTCCACGACGGCAAAGATCGCGAGGCTGCGCTGCTTCATGTCCTCGAGCTGGTCCACCGTCATGGCGGAGGCGCCCATGTCGGTCTCATCGTCGTTGTGGCCGAGCACGTTGCCCGTATCATCCGCAGCAACGAGGCCGTCGACGATGTCGTCAATGGGCAGCGTGCCCTCGCGGATTTCATGCGCATAGCCGACGATCGCCGCCACGGTGACCGGGCAGCGGGAGATGGCGAGCACCATGTGCTTCAGGCCGTCCTCGATGCGCTTGGAGATTTCGATTTCGCCTTCACGGGAAAGAAGCTCCACCGAGCCCATCTCGCGCATGTAGATGCGCACGGGGTCGGTCGTGCGGCCGAATTCGCTGTCGACGGTCGAGAGCGCGGCTTCGGCCTCCGCATCCGCATCCTCCTCGCTGGCAACGCTCTCGTTGCCCATCATGGCGAGCGTATCCTCGTCGGGAGCGGATTCAAAGACCTGAATATGCAGATTCGAAAGAATCGCCACGACGGTCTCGATCGCATCGTCATCGATCAGGCTGTTGGGCAGGTTGTCGTTGATTTCGCCGTAGGTGACGTAGCCGCGCTCGCGCCCCATGCGGATGAGCGTGAAGAGCTTGGAACGGCGGTCCTCGGTGGAGTCCTCCTCGTCGGAGCCGTAACCGTTGAGAAGCGCCTTCTTGTCGCGGGCGCTGCGCGCCTTGCGCTTGCGGCGGCCGATCTGGGCGTCCGTCTCCGCCTCGCCGGCTTCATCGGCCTCGTCCTCTTCGGAAAGATCATCAGGCAGATCGGGAATGTCCTCCTCGTAGTCGACGTCGTCGTCAAGCACAGCGTCGAAGTCGCCCGTTCCATCGTCGTCGTATTCGGCCAGATCGTCCTCATCCGAGCGTCCCTTGGCCTTCGACTTCTTTGAAGCGGTCTTCCTGCGCTTCGGCGCGGCCTTTGCAGCATCCGCCTCCTTTTCCTCGGTCCCCGCCTTCTTGCGGCGGGTGCGGCGGGGCTTGGCGGCCTCCTCTTCAGCGGCGGGAGCCGCTTCCTCGACGGCAGGGGCGGCTTCAGCGGCCTCGGCGGTCTTGCAGGTGCGGCGACGCACGGGCTTGGTCTTGGGGGCCTCCGCCTCTTCAGAGGCCTCCACGGAGAGCTTCAGACCGGCGGTTTCCAAGGTCGCGACCTCCTTCTCGGCGCGCTTTGCTGGCGCACGCCTCCTTTTGGGAGCCACCGTCTGAGGCGCCTTCTCCGTTTCATCCTGAGCCGCCTCATTCACCGTCGTCTTTTTGGATACAGCCATACCTGCCCTCTTCTGCTGAGACGGCGCGCATCTCTCTCACGCCGACTCCCTGCGCTGCGCACGACTGACTAGGCCGAGCGGCACGCGGATCAAACACGGAGACCCGGAGGCCTCCCTTCGCCGCTGCATGCGGAGCATGGCGCCCGTCGGGCGCCCTCCGACGCATCTTTTGCCCTGAATTCTTCCGGTCGAAAAACTCACGGCAAAATCCGCGTGTCGTCTCCACGTGATGTCATTCGCCAAGCCGGGAGCCGATATGCTTTTTTCAAAGGTTTCAAAAAAGTACGTCTTTCCGCTTGACAAAGCAAAGGACAATGACTTAATCATTTTGCCACACCGCCTCCCGAAAGTGGAGGCGGCGTAATGGCAATCCCTGCCTTCGAAGTCGTGTTTTTCCGTCAGAAAGCATGCTTTTAATCAAAAAACGGCGGAAAATTCCGCCGTTTATGATGGTTTGTCCGAATAGGCACCCTCTGTCGGAGCCCTACCTCCTGCCCGCAAAGAGCCAGGGACAGCACACCCTCTCGAGCAGTCCGATGACGCCGTAGATCACGAGACCAAGAAGGCTCATGCCCAGAATGGCGTTGAACATGGAGAGCACGTCCCCCATGCCCCAGGCGTCCATGATGAGGTAGCCGAGCCCTGAGGTGGTTGCGAAGCTTTCGGCCAGAAAGAGCACCGCGACCGCCGTGCCGCTCGCCACCTTGAGGGAGGTGAAGAGCGCGGGGAGCGCTGCGGGAACATAGAGATGTCGGACGGCCTCGGCCGTCGTGCCGCCCATCGAGCGGAAGGCCTTGACCCAGGAGGGATCGATGCTGAGCGCCCCGGCACGGATGATGACGAGCACCTGATAGCCCGTCGTAAGCGCAATGAGGAGAACGCGCGAGGCGTCTCCGAGCCCCACCAACGTGAAGAACACGGGAAGCAATACGATCTTGGGCAGCGGATAAGTAATGAAGAGGAGCGGACTGCCCGCCAGATCCGCCGCACGGCAGTGTCCGAGCAGAAGTCCCAGAGGAAAGGCAACCGCGACGGCCGCAACAAGGCCGAGCGTCAGGCGCCAGAGGCTCACGAGGATGTGCCCCCAGAATTCAGGCGTGCCTAGAGACTCGGCGAAGAGCCTGATCGTGGCCACGGGATCGGGCAGAAGGTCGGGTCCGAGCGCAACCGCGCCCGCGTGCCAGCATCCGCCCAGAAAGAGAAAGCCGAGGATGTAGCGCATCACGATCATTCGTCCTCTCCGGAAGCGGCCGCCAGCCCCGCGTGAATGCGGCGCACGGTGTCGTAAAAGGCAGGCGAGGCCCTGTCGCCGCAGCCGAGCTCCTGCGAGTAGGCGGGATTTTCAAAGCATTCGGGCGCTCTGCGGCCGTGGGGCGCAAGCATCAGGACATGCGAACCGAGCGCAACGGCCTCGCTGATGTCGTGTGTCACCAGAATTACGCTGCATGGATGCCTGCGGCGGAGCGCCGTCAGGAAATCCTGCATGCGCGCGCGCAAAAGCGCGTCAAGAGCCGAGAAGGGCTCGTCCATGAAGAGAACCTGAGGCTGCACAATGAGCGCGCGGCCGAGCGCAAGACGCTGCCGCTGTCCTCCCGAAAGCTCGGAGGGAAAGCGCGACTCGAGCCCAGAGAGTCTGAGTTCGGAAAGCATGGCCGAGACACGCCCGGCCGAATCGGCGCAGCGTCCGGCGGAAAGCTCCAGTGGAAGCGCGAGGTTCTCCCTCACGCGCTTCCACGGAAAAAGACCGAGATGCTGCCAGACGAAGCTTGTGCGCATGTCCTGAATCGAACGGACTCCGCCCTGAGGAGAGGTCCACCTGACCGTCCCCGAAATCGCAGGCCTCAGCCCCGCGAGAGCGGTGAGAAGCGTCGACTTCCCGCAACCGGACTCGCCGACGATGGCAAGCGAGGCCCCCGGCGGCAACGACAGATCCAGCCCCTCAATGACGGGCCTGCCGTCGTAGCCAAGCGTAAGCCCGTTGCAGGCCAGTCCCGACGGCTCAAGCGCCTCTTCCCTTTGATTCTGCATGCGCACCTTCGAATTACGGACGGATCACCACGCTGTCGTAAGCGGGCACCGCCTTGATCATGCTCTTTCCGACCATCCATTCTCCCACGCGGCGCACGTCTTCGGCGCTCGGCAGGGGAGGCAGACCGTCATTCGTGCCGAACATGGAGAAGCGGACCATCGTGTAGTTCTGCGCAACGGGCGCAGGCAGCAGGCCCTTCTTCACCATGACGGCGCGGAAGCGGTCGGGCTCCGACTCGATGAGTCTGGCGGCGTCCGCCACGGCACCCCGGAAGGCGGCGACGGTCTTGTCGTCAAGCCTGTCCTTCTTGAGCGCAACGACGGCAAGCGCCTCGTTGAGACCGCGGTCATCCCAGATCACGCGTCCACCCTTCGCTTCGACGACGGAGACGAGCGGCTCGGGCAGCATGGCCGTCGCGGCCTTGCCGGTCTGAAGCATCTGAAGGCGGATCGGGATCTGCTTGACCTCAAGGTTCCTGAGCGCGCCGTCGGAAAGCTTTTCCTCAGCCTTCATGCGGTCGAGCAGGTAGTCGATGATCGTGGCGGAGCTCATGGCCGTCTCAGTGCCGTCGAGATCCTTGAGCGAGCGGATCTTCTCGGCGGCGGCAGGCGCGACGACGAGACCGAAGGCACGCTGTGCCCGGCTCGTATGGGTCGTCGTGAGAATCACGGCCTGGGGAACGCCGCGCTCATTCTGAGTGAAGACGTTCATTAGATCGCCGAAATGCCCGTCAAGGCGGCCCGCACGCATGGCGGCACCAAGTTCGAGAGCAGACTTGAAGGGAATCACCTCAACGTCAAGCCCTCTGGCCTTGAACAGCTTCTCGTCGGCCGCGGCGTGGATCACAATGGCGTCGGCGGCTGGAAGCACACCGATGCGAAGGGGCTCGGCGTCGACCGCCGCAGAAACCATCGTGCCGGCAGCCAGCAGGGCCGCCCATAAAGTCTTCTTCAAAATGAGCTCCTTAGGGAAAAGCTAGTCGCGCCGG
>OCHM01000526.1_pt1 | contig 24241 bp, 24 predicted proteins | sample 1538901 | NCBI WGS metagenome assembly OCHM01 (sample SAMN04571734, study PRJEB22368) | human gut metagenome | biome: human gut; material: stool | host: Homo sapiens | place: Luxembourg | collected 2012-11-08 | reverse complement strand
GGATAAGTTTTGTACCCTTATATATAGCAACTCCCATGCCAAAGAAAGAAAAGCCTTATTTCATGCGGATATTTGCAATTTGTTCCTTACTATGTCGTCAATTTTTCTCAAATTTGATAATCAACATTCTCTGTTTTCTCAAATTTGAGAAGCGAATTTCGAGTCATTTTTTTAATTTTGTCGTGCATCTGCTTGTATTATAGTTCCATCCGTTTTTATCCAGTTCTTCAATGTCTTTCACTACCGCCTCAACCAGACAGTCATTCATGAGTTTGCCTTTCGCTGCTGTTGCCGCGGTCGCATCTCCAGTCTGTGCCGTATCTGTGATTTCTGCAAAATCCCATTTAATATCGACGTGCTCTGGCAAATGATCCGGTACAACACAGGTTGCCTGATCCGGCTCACACCACTGTGGGAATAAGTGATAAGCAATGGAAGATTCCCCCTCCCCCGCATGACCAAGACCATTCCAGACCTCGAAGGTTCCTTCCGGCACAAGTTTTCCGGCAATGACCCACCACTCCGGCAGGGACGCGATCCTTGCATCCGGATACTTCTCCTTGATCTTTCTCGCTGCAATCTCGATCGGGGCGATATTTCCATCATGCCCGTTCATCAGAAAAATTTTATTAATACCGTTTCTCAAAACAGATTCCATAATATCAAAGATCACATGGATCATAGTCTCATAGTCAAAGGTCAGGGTAAATGGAAATGTGTCATAATGTCCGCTGTAGCCAACGGTAATCGGCGGAAGGACCAACATTCCCGGTACTCGATCTGCCACCTGTTTGCTGAGTTCATAGGAAACGATCGTATCGCATCCCTCAGCTAGATGCTGTCCATGGGCTTCACAGGATCCGATTGCCAGAATTACCTTGTCGAATTTTCCTTCTTTTACCTGATGCGCTGTCATTTTCAATAATTCATTCATTTTAATTTTCTCCTCTCAAAGTATTGTCCTTTTCACGCAGAGTACTATTACCTGTCTTCTTAAACGTTCCCAAGCAACTGCAATCACTGCCATTTTGACTTGCTTTACCCCTGAATTGCAGAAAAGGTGCCTCTGCACGGTCAGAAGCACCTTTTCCCACAAGAGGTATCAAGATTGAGTAACTGTTATAAAATTCAAAAGATGCGCATTTTGGAGGGAGGGGTATCCGCATCCTTTTTAACAGATTAGATTGTATAAAGTTCCGGTCTCCGATCCTTATATGCCGGGAGCTTCGCGCGGACTTTCTCAACACGGTCTGTATCGATTTCTGCACAGATCAGTGTCTCAACTTCTCCTGCACTTGCTACTACAACGCCCATCGGATCTACAACAACACTCTCGCCCATAGCGTTTGCGCCAACCTGGTCGCACGCTACCATGTATACGGTGTTCTCGATCGCTCTCGCGGAGATCAGTGTACGGAACTGCGGGCTCTTTAACGGACCCGGAACCCATGCGGTCGGCATGATGATGATATCTGCGCCCTTGGAACGCTGATAACGGGCAACCTCCGGGAAACGAACTTCGTAGCATACGAAGAGGCCAATTTTTCCGAACGGAGTATCGATCGGCTCAAAGAAATGATCGCCCGGTTTGTTGTCGTCAGACTCTTTATAACCAAATGCGTCATAGAGATGTGTCTTGTGGTATGTAGACACGATCTCGCCATCGCTGTTGATCACAACGGTACAGTTGTAGTTGCGGTCATCTGCCGGATCCTCTACCTTCTCGTTCATTCCGAAGATGATCCAGATTCCGTTGTCTTTTGCGAGGGCTCTCATGCCCGTAACGAACGGTCCGTCTAATGTCTGTGCGGTTCCGAGGCATGTCGCGCGGTCAGTTCCCATCGGGAAATGGCTCATGAAGCACTCCGGGAATACCATAAGATCCGGTTTGTAAAGCTCCATTGCCTCCGCAACAGCCGTTGTCGCGTTCGCTAAGTTCTCCTCCGGGAGACCTTTCTGCTCTAACTGTGCTAAAACGAATTTACTTTTCATAGGATTACCTCACAAATCTTAAAATTAAATCTGTCCGAGAATCTGCGGAAGAAGCAGCGTGATCTGCGGAATGTAAGTAACTAATAACAGTGTGATACAGCTTGCAACGATATACGGAACGACCGGTTTGATGATCTCTTTGACCTGAATACCGGAAACACCGCACGCAACATATAAGTTACAGCCAACCGGAGGTGTAACCATACCGATCGCAACGTTCATAACAAGGACAACACCGAGAACGATCGGGCTGTAGCCTAACTGAAGAGCAACCGGAAGGAAGATCGGAACGAAGATGTACATGATGGAATTACCATCAATGAAGCATCCTGCGATCAGGATTACGATATTTACAACGATTAAGAAGATTACGGTGTGTCCGCCGGAGATAGCAACAACAAAGTTGGATAATGCTCCGGAGATACCGGATACGGAAAGAACCCAGCTCATGAGGGCTGCATTGCCAACTGTCCACATAACAGCACCTGTCTGCTTGCCGGAGTCAACAACAATCGCGAGAAGCTCTCTCCACTTTAAGGTTCTGTAGATAAAGATACCTACGAATAAACCATAGATTGCTGCAACGGCTGCTGCCTCTGTTGGTGTAAAGATGCCGCCGTAAATACCGCCAAGGATGATGACCGGCATCATAAGCCCCCAGAAAGCATCTTTGAACGCTGCGATTCTCTCACCAGCAGTTGCTTTCGGCATTCTGTCGAGTTTCGCTTTTCTTGTTACCCACATGGAGGCTGCGAAAAGTGCGAAGCCCATTAAGAGACCGGGAATGATACCTGCCATGAACAGGGTACCTACAGATACATTTGCGATGGAGCTATATACAACAAAGGAGATCGACGGGGGAATAATGATTCCGATTCCGCCGGCAGTTGCCATAAGAGCGGATGCGTCTCCTTTGGTATATCCTACGGAAGTCATAGCCGGAATGATGATTCCCCCAAGAGCTGCTACGGTTGCAGGACCGGATCCGGAAATCGCAGCGAAGAAACATGCTACAAGTACACATACTAAAGCAAGTCCACCATTGATATGCCCTACGAAGGACTGGGCAAATTTGATAAGCTTTGTGGAAATACCAGCTTTTTCCATAATATTTCCTGCTAAGATGAAGAACGGGATCGCTAAAAGCAGGAACTTACTGATGGATGCATAATAGTTGAATGGAACCATGGAAAGTCCCATGTTGGAGGTGATCAGTGCAGATACACTGGAAAGGCACATCGCAGTTCCGATCGGGGCGCCGATCAGTACGCAGATGGAAAATACACCAAGCATTACGATCGCTGTCATTTGTCCCCCTCCTCTGCTTTTGTTTTGATAGTTCTAATCATGAACTGAACGCTTCTGAAGATGATGAAGACAAGTCCAAGTGGTACGAAAGAACCATATACCCAGTTCGGGATTTTTAAAGCTATAGAAAGGCTTCCGATCTTCATCTGGCTCTGAACCATTCCGATTCCTGTCCAGAGCAGGATTCCTGCTGCCAGACATGTGAGAGCTGTGTCGATTAACAGAAACACTTTTTTCATTTTCGGTTTCATCATTCCGGTGATCAGATCCAGTGTGTAGTGACCGTTTTCCTTGCTGGCAAGCGCGCCTCCCATCGTAGACAGGAGGACGAACATCGCGCAAACCAGCTCTTCGGTAAAGGAAAAGGAAAAGTGAAGTACATATCTGGATATAACCCCTACGAATACCAGCACCAGCATGGTCAGCATTACAAATGTAACCACTACTGACTCAACATTCACATTATGTTTCTTCATAGAGTTTCTCCATTCTTCTTAAGATGAAAGATTCAACAGATAAAAATCTTTATTACTCGATTCCCCATGCCTTGCATGCTTCTTCGCCAACGATACCTTTGTACTCTTCGATTGTCGGAGCTGCACCGTCTTTGAATGCCTGTAACTCTTCATCTGTCGGAACGTAAACTTTTACGCCGTAGTCGATCATAGTCTGCTTAACTTTAGCCTCTGTCTTGGACATGTAGTCACGTCCCCACTGAGCAGCCTCTGTAGCGCATTCCTGAAGGAGTTCCTGTGTATCCGGGCTTAATTTTTCCCAGGATGCCTTGTTTGCAAGGAAGTCATAAAGTGCAAGTGTTACGTTTACTTCTGTGATGTACGGCTGAACCTCGTGAAGGGAACCGGAGTATAATGTCTGGTATCCGTTCATGTTTCCATCAACAGCGCCTGTCTGGAGTGCGGAATAAAGCTCGGACCAGGAAAGCTGTGTCGGGTCTGCACCGAGAGAACGCATTAAGGACATCTGAAGATCGCCATATGTACGCATCTTTAAATTCTTCATATCTGCCGGTGTGTGGAGTTCTCTCTTGTTGTTTGCGAACTGCATGATTCCGTTCGGGAATGTGCTCAGATAAACAACGCCGTATTTATCGAATAAGTTTTTAGCGAACTCTCCGCCTGTGGAGTCTGCTTTCTCCCATGCCTCGTCATAGTTCTTGAATGCGAACGGGATGGAAGTTACCTGGAAGGTCTGATCCACGTCGGAGAAGGAGTTTTCGGAGATAATTGCGAGTTCGAATGCGCCGCCGGAGATCATCATCTCAACGTGACGGACCATGTCACCGCCGCTTAACTGACAGTTCGGGAAACGGTTGATCTGTACTTTTCCACCGCTCTTTTCCTCTACCAGACGCTCAAACTCGATTGCTGTAAGTCCATCCATGCCTGTATCACCGGTAGCATAGCTGAGTTTTAATGTAACGTTATCATAATTCTTGCCATCTGTCGCTGCTGCCGCACCAGATTCTGTTGTACTGGAATTCCCGGCTGCTGCTGTTGTCGCTGTTGTTGTGGAACCACCGCCACATGCGCAAAGACTTGTCACCATTGCTGCTGCCACTGCCAAAGAAAGTAATCTCTTCATACCTGCTCTCCTTTTCCTTTTCGTGAAATCCGGGAACTCCGTACCTTTTCCCCTATACAGAGTCCCGGAAGTATTTGTTAAATTCCTGATCAACTATTTTTCAAGGTAATTCTTAACGCAGTCTTCCATCTCATCAAGCATAAGTTCAACTGCCTTCTTACCTTTTTCAACGGTTGCTACCTGTGCATTTCCAAGTGTACCTGTGTCTGTCATATCTGCATACGGAACGCTCTTCATGATTGCTGGCCACTTGTCCGGATATTTGTTCGGAGAGTTCGGAGCTTTGGACATATCTACTAACTCCGGATATAAGTACATCAGAACGGATGTCTGTGCTTCGCTTGCATGTGCGTGCGGAGCCGGTGTATCCCACATACCGGTCTTATCAGAAACTGCCGGAAGATACTGCCATACACCAACCTGTGCATACTTGATGCCGAATTTGATTCTTGCGTCCTCGAGAACTTCGTTTAATGGCTGTGTGTTATGAAGATGGTTGTTTACGATGAAGAAGCTCTTGAATCCGAGGCGGACGAATTCAGCGATGATCTCACTGTATACAGCCTTTAATGTCTCAGCTGAGATGGCGATCGTTCCCGGGAAGGAAGTTAAGCTCTTGGACTGTCCAACTTCCAGACACGGACCAACGATTCCGTTTACACGCTCAGCAAGCATCTCGGACATTTTCTTAGCTACGAGGATATCTGCTCCTAACGGGTTGTGCGGGCCATAAACCTCACATGCACCGGACGGAAGGATGATCGTCTTAGCTGTTTTGCTTCTCTCTGCGAACTCACTCCATGACATATCTCTTAACTTGTACTCCATAATACATTCTCCTTTCAGGAATTTAATTTTTTATTGTTGACCTATTAATGAGCAACCATCGTGCCAAACTCCTAAAAAGCTCCATCATTTGTATATGTTGTACAATATTTGCTTCTGTTATTGTATATTTTTACCAATTAGGTGCTGATTTTTTACATTTCATACCTTTTTCATACATACTTCTCTCTGCCTTTTAGTCTCAAATATGAGACTACAGTTGTCTCAAGTCTTACATTTGAGACTTTTTGTCAAAAGTCGCTGTCAATCCACGATTTTTCGATAATAAGAGGCCACACTGATATCCAGAATCCTGCAGATTTCCTTCACCTGCTCCTTTGTCGGATGGCCACCGTACCTGACCGCCATCGACTTTAAGATCTCCCGCTCCTTCTCCTGAAGCCTTATTTTTAAAGGCTTATCCTCTGTCTCATCCATTTTCGAAACAATATGTGAGGAAGCATTTAGAGTAGTCTCATTTTTGAGACTCAGAATCTTCTGAGGCATGACCTCCAGTGAAAGAACCTGAGTCTTTTCGAACGTCATCATATATTCAATACAGTTTTCCAGCTCTCTTACATTTCCCGGCCACTGGTATTCCATCATAAGTTCCATCACAGAAGCCGACGCGGACCGGATTTCTTTTCCCAGGATCTTATTGTATTTATTGATAAAGTGCTGGATCAGAAACGGGATGTCATCCGGACGCTCCCGCAGTGGCGGAAGCCTTAGAGGCACTACATTCAGACGGTAATACAAGTCTTCCCTGAACTCCTTCCTCTCGATCATTTCCTCCAGGTTCTGGTTTGTGGCCGCAATGATGCGCACATCCACATTGATGAGGGATGTGGAGCTGTTTCCGATTCGTTCCACCTTTTTATCATTCAGGACACGAAGAAGCTTCGCCTGAAGATAGAGCGGCATGTCTCCGATCTCATCTAAAAAGAAGGTTCCATGGTTCGCCAGCTGGATCTTACCGATCTTTCCGCCTTTTCTCGCGCCGGTGAATGCACCTTCCTCGTATCCGAAGAGTTCACTTTCCATCAGGGACTCCGGGATCGCCGCGCAGTTTACCGCAACGAAGGGTTTGGCACTCCGGGGACTCGACGTGTGGATCAGACGGGCAAACATCTCCTTACCGGTTCCGCTCTCTCCCGTGATAAGAACATTTGAGGCGTGCTGCGCCGCGATCTTCGCCTGGCTGACGAGTTTTCTCATCTTTTCTCCTGAGAACACAAGATTTCCTGCTACCCCGGTTCCCATCTCCTCGTTCTGGGTGATATTGTTCTGGATCTGTGAGAACGGGTTGATAACGCAGAGGACGCTACCGTTGCTGTTTTCAATAAATTTTGTCTTTACCTGGAGAAGATACTGGAACCCATCGATCTCTTCCGAGATTTCGCGAATCAGGAACGGCCTGTCCTCTTTTGTCTCGAATGCAACGTCCAGTACCTTTGAGAGCAGCGCATCCTTCAGCGCCGGATCATTAAAGTGGAGATATTTCTCCGCGTACATGTTGCACTGTTTGATTCCCTCCTCCGGAGAATACAGGATGATTCCGTCGTCCATCGCCTCTATGACGGAACTCATCTGGTTGTTGATGATATTGGTCTTCTCCAAAAGAGTTTCCTGTTCCAGCTTACTGGTGATAAGACCTGCGATTTTTTCCAGGTAGACCATGAGTTGTTCCTGTTTTTCCATAATGATCTGGTGCTGAGTCTTATCAAAAGAAGCGATGACAAGGACACCTTCCAGATAATCCCGCAGGTAGATCGGATATGCAAGGACTGAATAATATTGTCCTTCTACAGTCTGATACATCTTCGGATGCGAATACACATACGCCTTCGTATCAAGTGCCACAACAGGTTTCCCTGTTTCGATGACGCGAACCGTATAGCTGTTCTGCCACGCCGGAACCAGTCTTCCATGTTCATAACAGACCACATCCTTAGTGTACCATGAACCCGTAGCCGCGACTCTCTCCAACGGATCCGTCTGCAGGATCGTAAGTTCCAGATTCAGTACAGACGAGAACGATGCCAGCAATGTGTTAAGATATTCTTTGATATCCGTCAGTCTCATGTTTTTTCTCCTTTCACTCAATTATTTTTTTATCATTTCTTACATTTTTTCTATTTTATCCAACACGCACTACATCATTATAACAATTCAACTCTATATCAGTCAAATGTATCTTTGTTCTTTTACTCACACTTCAGTATTTTCAGTGCATTTTATCTATTGTATCTATTTTTCAGCAATTTTCAATATTGGTATTTCTTTCCATCTGACCAAAAGCAAGACACATCTTTTCTGCCTTTCTGACAGTGAGATATCCTGATTTTCAAAAAGCTTCTCACAATTTTGGGGTAAAAAAAGCGGCAAAACGCATAGATCACGTTTTACCGCCCTTTTTTGTAGCCAGCGCTGCAATAAAAAGCGCAACTGCGGCGCTGACGATCTTTACAACAAACATGGCTGCGGTTCCCTCCGGATACGCGATGGAGATGAAAGCGAAGTGGTCGCCGATCATGGCGTTTGCACAGGTACAGAAAGCCATTGCCAGAACCTTTCCTCGTTCGTCCATCAGGGCGATCATGTCGTACATCGGAAGCGGGTTAGCCAGGCAGGCTAACATTCCGGTGACGGAAGGACCGTTTACGCCCATGAGCCTTGCGATCATATTGAGGACCGGGGAAAGGATCCTTGAGAGCACATGTACAAAGGGATAAGCGCCCGCAAGAGTGATTCCGATCATGGAGATGATCTCCAGCTGGTCAGCCAGAGGATCCATCCCGGGGATCACGGTGATCCCCAGCGTTGCCTCAACACCTGCAGCCGCAAGCGCCAGAATGATAAAGGCCTGTAAGAGGTTTCCAAAGGCGCGGAAGATAATCAGGGTCTTTTGAGGAAAGAAAATCATTCCACCCGCAAGGAGAGCAGCCAGAACAAAAGCGGGAGCTGCGTTGATCAGGGTGTAGCGCAGCGTAAGACCTGAAAACATGGCTGCCGCGATAGTACCGAAGGGAATGGCGATGATCCCGAAGACGATTCCTCTGGAGACGGCGGGGGCGTCCTCAGGGCGACAGAGTGTCAATGCCACAGGAATCGTGAAGGCGATGGTAGCGCCGAGAACAGTACTCAAAATGACTCCGCCCAGCATGATCGCTGCGGGATCGTCTGTCATGGACGCTGTCATGTAATAGCCTCCCATATCAAGACCGAAGCAGGTTCCGGCAATGATGGAGGGGTCTGCGCCGATTGTGCTGAAAAGCGGTGTCACGAGCTTTAAAAGCAGTCGGCCAACCACAGGGGCGCTGCACATGATCCCCGCCATACCGAGGATCAGGGGACCGACGCTGTTTAATCCCTTTACAAATTCATTTCCAAGCCCGAACCGGTTTCTGAATACCGCCCGGTCCAGAGCGCCTAATACCATGAAAACCATCATGGTGGTTGTAACAATTTTTTCCATATGGAATCTCCTTAATGCATGAAGATTGAACGGGTAGTTTACGGATGATCGGAACTATTATAATCCGGAACCGATTGTCTGGCTATGAAAAAACGGAATTTTTCAGTCCGGAGAACTGAAGTGACGATTAGAAAAATTATTTCGGTTCGAGGTAAAAAGGCGGGCAGGAGATGAAACCTGTCCGCCTTTTTGTAACATGGTATGAGAAAAAGATGTAATATTTGTAAATTGCCGATGACAGCCAGTGAGGAAAGCTGCCACATCCGAGGGGGTAACAGGAGATCCGGCAATTATTCTGCGAAAGAGTTTCCTTTCTCGAAGTAGTTTCTGGTCCACTGTGCAATCTTTTTGCTGAAGCAAAGAAGACCGATGATGTTTAATGTTAATGTTAAGGAGTTACCGAAGTCAGCCCATCCGAGGAGGATATCAACGCCGACCATACCACCAACAAATGCGAGGATAACGAAGCCGATCTGACCGATCCAACGGCCTGTCTTGCCGAATACGTTCTCACAGGTAAGACCGATGAAGGTACAGAATGCAAGTACTGTGGAACCTGCGAACATCATAAGACCGATGGATGCGATAACCTTACCAACACCGCCTAATGCGGAAGTGAATGCTGTGATCGCAAGTGTGGAACCTGCTTCGCCTGTCTGCCAAACACCTGTGCAGAGGATAACGAGGGCTGTGAATGTACAAACAACGATCGTATCGAAGAATACTTCGAAGATACCCCACATACCCTGTTTAACCGGGTCTGTCTCGGAGGACTGGGAGTATGCGATGGAGGACTGTCCGTTACCGGCGTCGGAAGAGTAAACACCACGTGCACAGCCGTTGCGGATCGCTGCGGAGATCGTTGCACCTGCGAAGCCGCCGATTGCTGCAGTACCTGTGAAGGCACCCTTAAAGATGCTTACGATTGCCGGAATGAGGTTACCGATATTTAATACTACAACTGCAAGACCAACGATAATGTAGATCGCTGCCATGAACGGAACGAGACGCTCTGTGATCTGAACGAGTGCCTGAATACCACCGAAGATGATCAGGGCGATGATGATACAAACGACGATAGTAGCAACGAGACGCGGGATGCCAAGGCTCTCACAAACTGTGACAACGGAACCGGTATGTACACCGGCTGCGGTGATCAGACTATAGATCATTGCGATGGACCATGCAAAACCTAACGGTTTGTTGATCTTGGAAAGGTAGTAGTTGGCGCCGCCTTTGTAGCCGCCTTCCGGTTTCTTTTCACGGACTGCGATGGAAACGCATGCCTCCGAATACTTTAATGCCATTGCCACGAAACCAACGATCCACATCCAGAAGATAGCGCCAGGACCACCTGCTGCGATAGCGGTTCCGACACCGACGATGTTGCCGGTACCAAGAACGGCCGCGAGGGCTGCGGATACTGCCTGGAAACTTGAGATTGTACCGTGATGCTTACCGGTCTCCTCTTTCATTTCCTCTTTGTTGAACATTCCGCCGACTGTTGATTTTAATACATCTGGGAAGTGACGAACCTGTACGAATCCTGTTACGAAGGAAAGGTAAAGACCACCGCCGATTAAGATGATGAGGATCGGAATACCCCAGATCCATGCGTTGTAAGCCAGCACTGCATTGTAAATAAACATACACACATCCTCCTTTGTGTTTCCTTATCAGAAGGGAACGGATCTCTTTCGCTGTTCTCCGTCTGCTTTCTGAAGTTTCGTATGGAAAGATTTCTGAAAAAAGATCTTTCGCATCGCTGATGTCTGCATTATAGTCCATGAAGGCAACTTGACTTCAAGAAGAATTTTTTATAAAATTTTTATTAAATGTAAAGTATCCTTTAGGTTTTGTATAATTTTTGTTAAAAACAGATATTGACAGAAAGAATGCTTGAGAGAATATACTATGTGTACACGACGATGCACAGAACTACAGGCGTGGCAATAATAATGAGCAAAAACAAAAAAGAGAACTGATATGCAGGAGGGTATACAAAATATGAAGAGACCTTTGATTGGTATAACATGCAACTACGATTACCGCGATACAGTAGGTATCACATCCGGTATGGGAATCGTGGGACAGGATTGGAACTTTGTTGCGGGAGATTATGTATATATATTAGAAAAAGCCGGTGCAGTTCCGGTGCTGATCCCGGTTTATAAGGACTGTGATGAGGAATCCATCAAAGAATTCTTAAATAAGTTAGATGGCGTGATCATCTCCGGTGGACATGATGTAGGACCGGAGCAGTATAACACACCTACGAAGGGCTATTGCGGAACCATCATCCCACAGCGTGATAACCACGATATCGCAGTGGCAAAATACTTCATGAATGAGATCAAGAAACCGATCCTCGGCATTTGCCGCGGAATCCAGATTATGAACGTGGCTGCAGGCGGAACCCTGTACCAGGATCTCGAGATCGAAGGCAAGTTCGAACATCACTTTGGGGACAAGTACCCGAGAAACTACCCGTGGCATGACTTAAAAATCGAGAAAGGTTCTATCTTAGAGGAGATCTACGGAAAAACCGAGATCCGCATCAACTCCTTCCATCACCAGGCCGTGAAGGATCCGGGCAAGGATATCGAGATCATTGCGAAATCCGCAGACGGCGTTCCGGAAGCGATCGTACAGAAGAACCATCCGTTCTCTGTAGCAGTTCAGTGGCATCCGGAGATGATGTATGATTCTGAGGAGCAGTTAAAGCTTCTGAAAGCGTTTGTTGATGCCTGCAGATAGTACTGGGATTACATCTGACGGGATAAAAGGATAAAGGATCACTATTATAACGAAGCCCCACACATCAAAAAAATGTGTGGGGCTTCGTTTCAGTTTCATATCCCTTTTCGTTCTCTATATCTTCTCTGGCTTATGACCTTTCTTCCATGCCGTGATCGAGTAGATTCTCATGACTTCCCCAATCACCTGGCAGGCAAAGGCATACACTCTCGCACCGCAATCCGTGATCGCTCCCATCTGCTCCACTGCCATCTCATATCCGCATTTGGTGTAATCCTCCAACAGATATTCCATCTGGAATCCGCGCTTGGAGCTCTCCGGATATTTATCCAGCAGATTTTTTCTGGACTTTGCGGTTCTGTCGTAACTCAGATACATGCCGTATATCCGGACATCATCCTTTAAATATCTGGCTGCATCCATCAGATAACAGTTCTCATGATACAGCATATACTCACCTTCCCCGCAGAATGTGATATACCGGTCCACACTGTCACTCCTTAACGGATAGTCCGTTTCCGCATCTGCAATATAAAGGATCTGGCATTTGATATCGCACTGCTCGATCAGGGCTTTATACATCCTCAATGTCTCCGGATACTTATCGATCAGGATCAGAGTGCTGCTCGCCGGGAGCAGACTTAAGTGGTTGTACATATAAAAATATCCGTTGATATTCGCTTCCAGGAGCACTTTCCCCTGAAGATCATCTTTCATCAGGGATTCTGTCACGCGGTCATAACATTTCTGGAAACAGAAGCTGAACTCCGGTCCCATATCCCGGTACAGACCGCGGGTCAGATCCGGATGGTCGTACATTCCGGTGTAAAGATTTCCCGTCTCGATGATACCGTCGATGATCTCCGCCTCATATTTCTTCTCACACTCGCCCTTCGCATGCCCGGCACATACCAGTTTTCCGGAGATGATATAACCGTTCTTGATCTCCGCGTCTTCGATATTCAGTGTTTCCCCACAATACGGACACGCAAAAAGCGACAGGGCGCTCACCGGTACTCCTGTCACCCGCCGCTCGTTTGTCCCCTTTTCACGCAGCTTATGCATCTCCTCACCGATCTCACGATAGGAATCTTTAAGATTTTCTATCTCAGAAAAGATTTCCTTCTGCTTCGTCTCCAGAATCGACAATGCCGCATCGATGGTGCTGGGTTCGATCATCCTGGAATGTTTTGTAAGGATCAGGTACTGCTGGATCTCCTTTAACTTAAACTGGTGTCTCCGCATCTTTAGGATCATGTTTAAGTCTTCCACTTCCCGCTCGGAGAAATCGTACTGGGCACTCGAATCATTCGGAATCAGCATTCCCATGCTCACATAATAACGGACCGTCGCAACACTGACTCCGCACAGTTTCGCCAGCTGTCCAATTTTCATAGGATCACCTCATCTTCTGCAAATTTTCATCATGTTTCATACATTATACATAATATTTCAAAAAAAGCGAATCTTTTTTTCATGAAATCTTTGCATGTTCTTAATATGGTACCTATTCTGACATCTCGATCGCCCTCCTGAGCTCTTCCAGGCAGGAATCGTCCCCTAATCCGACCTCAATGATCGTTTCTGCCCCGGCCATTGAAAGGATATCAGAAGCGCCCTCTATGAGTTCCCGATCCTCGCATAGATCTGTCTTCGTTATAACACCGATCACCGGCTTTCCGGAAAACAGGGATCCCATCCGCGGGGAAAAAGCATTCTGTTCATCGATCGCGGAATATAAAAGCAGGATCACATCCGCCTCCACCGCGGTCACGATGAGAGCGCTGTAGAACTGCTTCTGTTCCACATATTCTCCGGGGGTGTCCACGATATCGTCCCCGATCACCTGAATGGACTGGGTCTTTTTGTAAGAGACCTGCTCACCGATGAGCCTCTGGCTCAGCGTCGTTTTTCCGCAGCCGATCTTTCCCACCATCATGATCTTTTTCATGTATCTTCACTCTCCTTGTTTCTTCCGGCATTTTTTCTGCCAGCAGTTCTCTCATTTCATTTTTTCACAACTTACAAGATCCTGATTAAATAATCAGGATCTTGTAATCTCCGTAAGTGTAAAATGAAGGACTTCACCCAGAACTCTGAGGACATCTTTCAGGGCCGCGTCTACAGCCGCCACATCCCCGCAAACGACTAAGGAGCCGGAAAACCGGTCCACGAACACGATCTCCACTTCCGCCGCCTTCGTCGCCACATCTGCGCCGATGATCGCCGCCTCGCTCGGAGTGATCGTTAAGATTCCCAGCGCTCCGCGGGTTTTGCTCACAACGCCTAATTTCTTATAAAGATCCTCATTCGGGTTCGCGATGAGGTGTGCCATGGTCACCTGTTTTCCCGGTACAAATTCCTGAATGATCCTTTGTTTGCTCTCAAAAGGATTCTGTTCTGCCATAGTATTCTCTCTTTCTCAGATTTCTTATAAGAGTGCCGCAAAGATCTCCTCCCGCGGACTCGGAATGACAACGCTGCTCAGCGCCAGGCCCTTCTCGGTTCCCGCGGCCATACCGCATTTCACCGCTTCCTCGACAGCTGCTACATCTCCGGTGAGGACTGCGAAGGATTTACCTCCGATCCCAATTCCGAGACGTACATCGATCAGGGTCACGTCAGCCGCCTTCACCGCCGCATCTGCCGCATAAACAGCCGCTGTGATACTATAAAACTCCATAACACCCACGGCATTCACTCCCTCCGGAGTCGTGGACAGGTTAATGGCCTGAACTACCTGAGGATGCACGCGGGGAATCACAACGGAGTCCACCATATTTGCTCCGACAACGCGTTCTCCAGCTTCCAGAGAGGCTGCCACAGCCGCTACATCCCCGTAAAACAGGGTCGTATATTTACCCGGACATACCGGTTTTGAAAACAGCAGGGAGGTGTCCGCAGCCTTTAAGATCGCATCTGCGGCTTCGATTCCCTTCGCAATACTGTTGCTTTCCAGAATTCCGATCGCTTCCACTATAGTCACTCTCCTTTACGCTTCGTAGTCCCATTTCTTTCCGGTGCGAATCTCGATATACTGTCCGTCAGGATCGATAAAGATGATTCCAGGTACGGAGGCGTGAAGCTCCGAACCGAGGCTCTTTTCCGGGCAGGCAGCGATTCTGTCTCCTGCTTTCACCGTGTCTCCGTCCTTCACTACCGGCACGGACAACGCTCCGATCCCCTGTCTGAGACTCAGACGGACACATCCTGCATCTTCCGGTTTTATGGAATAGAAATCGTCGATCTTTAAATCCTCATATGCCCCGACACCGGCTCTCGCCGCCACACGCTCCGTCGGCGCTTTTCTCATCTCGCGCTCCGGGAGTGCCGTATATTCCACGCCTTCCGGTCTCTGGTAGCGAATTCCTGCCTTCGCAAGTTCCTTTTTCAGCATGGAGTTCACGGTCCTTGGCTTTAACCCCATCGGACATGCGTAGATTTCGCAGATCCCACACTCACAGCAGAGCGCCGCGTTTCTCACATCCGGATCATTCAGCATTTCCTCCATCGGCATGCCGGAGCTGAGTTTTCTCATGATCTTATTCGGACGGATCGGATGACCCAAAAGAGCTCTCGGACACATCTGGGAACAGAATGAACACTGGATGCAGGCGGATTTTGCCTGGTTGATCATGTGTTTCACTGTCACCTGATTTCTTCTCGCGATGGCAGAATCTTCCGGCAGAACGATGAGTCCGGACATGGTCTTCGTCACGTAGGAATTCGGGACATCTTCCATACAGATCATCTTTCCCATCATCGGGCCTCCGTTTACGACGATGTATCTGGAGAGTGGTGTGCCGCCTGCAAGTTTAATGCACTCGCTCACCGGAGTTCCTACCGGAACGCGTAAGATTATCGGGTTGTTCACCTCGCCTGTCACCGTCAGGAACTTTCTTGTAAACGGTTCTCCATCAAATGCATCCCCGATCCCGTAGATCGTCGCCACGTTGCTGACGACACATCCGACAGAGAGCGGGATTGCCGCCGGGGGTACCACTCTTCCTGTAACCTCATAGACGATGGTCTGCTCATCCCCGGCCGGGAAGAAGCTCTGAAGCTTATGAAGCTTTACGGCGGAACCAAGTTCCTCGATGGCGCGCTCAAGGGAATCGATCTCCCTGATGTACGCCGCTTTCAGTGCGATAATAAATTCCTTCGCGCCGGTCTCCTCTAAGATCCGGTCTGCCGTCCGGATCAGCTTTCTGGCGCAGTTTCTCATGAGATACCGGTCGGTCTGGAGGAGCGGCTCACACTCCGCTCCATTCACGATAATTGTCTCGACCGGACCGCCGGAGTATTTTGCATGGGTCGGAAAACCCGCTCCGCCGCATCCGACGATACCGGCATCTTTTATGATTTCCGAAAGTCCTGCCATGTTAATTCTTCTCCTTTGAAATCTCCATGGAATCGATAATTCCGACGATGGCGCTGTCGATGGGTGCGTCATCCTCACCGATCGCCCGTCTCGCCGTACTGCCGCTGACAACGAGCACCATCTCGCCGATTCCGGCTCCGACAGAGTCCGCCGCGACGAATGTTGCTCCCTTTCTCGTTGTCGTCGTCTCCTCACGGACGATCATAAGTTTATGTCCGTTTAATTTTTCTTCTTTTTTTGTCGCCCAGACATGACCGACCACCTGACAGATCATCATCGGCTTTTACCTCCCAGTTTCCCACACAAGTTCCATCTTTTCGCGGCTGAAAATGTCCTTCGCAGACGGAGTGACGATCACGCCTTTCTTTATGGTAAGCGTTCCGCCTTTCTGTGCAGTCAGTTCTTTTGCGATTGCTTCTGTGATCAGCTTTCCGTTAAATACCGTCTCCGTTTTCTCCTGCGGCTGGTCACATGGTTTTATTTCTTTTTCCGGCTTTGCTTCCGGACTCTTTTTCTCTTCCGCGCAGGACTTCACCGGCTGTTTTTCCTTCGACGGGGTCTGTTCCATGCTGCAGCACGGTGTCTGAAGCCGCATTCTCGCTGTCGCGTTCTTCGGCAGCATGCAGGCATTCGCCTCGTCGTAATCGATGTGCATCGCCAGTCCCGCTGTGGAGCTGACTCTGCAGATCACGTTCTCAAAGGTCGCCGGGCGCTCGCCGCGGATCGTCACCGATACTCTCTGTCCGTCAGAAACGCCTGCCTTATCGGCATCCTCCGGTGTAAGGTGGATGTGGGCCCTTCGCATCGTAAACACCTTCCGGTCCGATAATATAGACATCACCGGCTCCGGCCAGATCTCCGGACATCTTAAGCGGCGCTTTCACGCCAAGTGTTCTGGCATCCGTCGCCGAGAGCTCCACCTGCACATAGGGGCGCTCCGGTCCAAGAACTGCCACGTTCTCGATCCGTCCCTTCGGAGTGACGAGAGTTACCCTCTCCTCACTCAAAAACTGTCCCGGCTGGGAGAGCGGGCGCTTTGGCGTCAGCTTCTTTCCTTTGCCGAACAGCACTTCCACTGCTTGATCCGTCAGATGTACATGTTTTGCGGATACCTCAACGGGAAATTCAAGATCCGGTTCCCGCCCCGGCATCCAGTTTCCGAATTCGGACAGTACGCGGAAGATGATCTCCTGAATCTGTTCTCTGTCCACGTTATTCCTCCATCTTATCGTAATATCCGGAAAGCAGTCGGCAGAATACGACATAGACTCCGCTGCTCAGCCGGTTTAACGCCTTTATAATTCCAAAATCCTTTTCTTCATCCTCAAACGCATTTGCCGCCGCAAGCTCCACTTCCCGGATCTCTGCCCGCAAAAGGTTCAGTTCCAGAGCCGTTTTCCCCATCGACGCGTCCGGGATCGGGTGGTCCATCCCAAATGTCTCCTTCACCTGGTGAGACATCCGGTGGATCTCCTTCTCATCCAGACCGAAGAGATAAAATTCTTTGATTTCCTCTTCCTTCACCTCGGAACCCAGGACTTCCCTGAGTCCGTTTAAAATGTCAGCGAGGTCTTTATAAAATCCCGCCTCATTCCGGTATTCCGCCATCAGAAGAAGGACCTTCGCCTGGATCGTGTCCACCTTGCCCCGGAAAACGATCCTCGGATGTGTTTTCATCACCAGAAGATTTCCCCTGAGGTGGGTCATGTTCTCCGGTTTTTCCCGGTATCCTTCTCCTGTCTCTGCGTCAATGTAGGTATGGTCTCCCTGTTTCTTTACCGGTGTCCTGGTCATGGACTTCTTTTCCTCAGAATCGATGACCATGGACACCCCCTTTTCTCGCAGAAAGTCTTTTGCCATCGGCGTGACAAATGTTCCGGCTTCCACGTGGTACACCCCGTCTTTCGGGGCTTTCCACTTTGCCCGAAGCTCCATTTCCGTCAATACTTTCATGCGCTGTTTCCTTTACGTTTTATTCTGTGATCACGCTCACATGCGGAAGAATGGACTCAACTTCGCCGTGCGGACGAGGAATTACATGTACGGATACGAGATTTCCGACTTTTCCTGCTGCCGCTGCGCCCGCGTCTGTTGCTGCCTTTACCGCTGCTACATCGCCGCGTACCATTACGGTTACAAGTCCGCCGCCGATGTGTTCCTTACCGATCAGCGTTACATCGGCTGCCTTTACCATCGCATCGGCTGCCTCGATGGCGCCGACAAGTCCTTTTGTTTCGATCATTCCAAGTGCCAGTAATGATGCCATGTTCTTTTCCTCCTGCTGCTTTTAACCGAGAAGCCGCCTCATAATACACTTGCGGCTATCCCGCGAATTTCTGTTTTTATTCCCGGTGATTTTTAAACCTTCATTTCCGACCAGCTGTTTTTATTCACCCAGCTTCGGGAGAATGGACTCAACCTCTGCATGCGGACGCGGGATAACGTGTACAGATACGAGCTCACCTACACGGCCTGCTGCCGCCGCGCCTGCGTCTGTTGCTGCTTTAACGGCTCCTACATCGCCGCGTACCATTACGGTTACGAGTCCGCCACCGACATGTACTTTACCGATCAGGGTCACGTTTGCTGCCTTTACCATTGCATCGGCTGCTTCGATGGATCCTACTAAACCTTTTGTCTCTACCATTCCGAGTGCTAATAATGTTGCCATAATCTATTTCCTCCTGTTTTATGTATGATTTCTTAATTATTTATTCTTTTTGGTTTTTTGCGTATTTTTATGTTTTTATGACTTCTCTTGTGAAATTTTTTATCTGTTTTTTCAGCATTCCCTTTATTTTCCGAGTCCTGCCCCGAGACGTTTCATGATCTCTCTTGTGATCGCCTCGATGTCCTCAGCGGAAAGGTCTGTTTTCGTGCCGTATCCGCAGGACGGCTCATCCTTCGGAACCGGGCTGCCTTTTCTCAGGTCTTCCAGTTCGCAGAGCCCCCATGCCACGCGGCGGATATTGATGAGGTTCATCGGTGTGATGTTGTCAGATGTGGCACTTCCGCCCACAGCACCACAGCCAAGTGTCAGTGCCGGTGCAAGTCCAGTGCTGGCTCCGACTCCGCCAAGAGCGCCTGGTGTGTTGACAAGGATCCGGGATACCGGTTTTCTCAGTGCGAATTCGCGGACAACATCCTTATTCTTTGTGTGGAGCGTCATCGTATGTCCGGCCCCCTCATTCTGAAGGATGCGGATGCTGAGCTCACATGCTGCCTCCCAGCCGTCCACAGTAAAGAATGCGATCACCGGGCAGAGTTTTTCTCTGGAGTACGGGTTCTTCTTATTGACGTTCATCGGATCCTGCTCGGATACGAGAAGCTTTGTTCCATCCGGAACCGTGATTCCCGCCATCTCGGCAATCTTTAAAGCGGTTCTTCCGACGATCTTCGGATTCATGGTTCCATTTGCGCGAAGAAGGAATCCCGAAAGCTTGTCGGACTGTTCTTTTGTTAAGAAGTATCCGCCCTGCTTCTTTAATTCCTCTTTTACCTGATCAGCGATTCCTGTCTCTGTGACGATGGACTGCTCGGACGCGCAGATCGTTCCGTTGTCAAAGGTCTTGGAATCCATGATCCGCTTTACGGCTAACGGGATGTCAGCACTGCCCTCAATATAGGAAGGACCGTTTCCTGGACCAACGCCCAGAGCCGGATTTCCGGAAGAGTATGCCGCATGGACCATCGCCTCACCGCCTGTGGCGAGAATGATGCTGACGTCCGGGTGCTTTAAGAGGGCATCCGTCGCCTGAACCGTTGTGAGACTCACGCAGTTTACGGTTCCCTCCGGTGCGCCTGCCCGCTCCGCTGCTTCCTTCACGATCTTATAAGTCGCTGTAATGCAGTTTTTTGCTCCCGGATGTGGGCTGATCACGATGGCATTGCCGGCTTTGATGGAAATGATGCTCTTATACATCACGGTGGAAGTCGGGTTTGTGGATGGGATCAGGGCTGCTACAACACCCATCGGGACACCGATCTCCGTCACCTTTGTCTCCTCATTCTCACTTAAAACGCCGACGGTCTTCATATTCTTTACAGATTCCCAGGTGATGGCACTGCCAAGCTTATTTTTTAAGACCTTGTCTTCCCATTTGCCAAATCCAGTCTCCTGAACTGCCATCTTCGCAAGCTCCTCCGCATGATCCATACATGCGCATGCGATGGATGCACAGATTGCGTCGAGCTTTTCCTGTGGAAATGTGCAGAGGATCTTTTCCGCCTCTTTTGCTTTTGCAACCAGATCCCTGACCTCCTGGATCGACTGCAGATCACGATCAATATTCACGATCTGACCACTCCTTTCTGTTCGTATCTCTATCTGATTTTTCTTTTTTCAATATGCCAGCGGATCTTCTGCAATCCTGCAGACCGCGTCAGCGAAAGCGTCGCATGCCGCCTGACAGGATGCCTGGCTTCCCGTCAGGAGCCCGCCCGCGAAGTTCGTCTCCGTCGGCGGTCCGTAGTAGAGGGAAAGTTTCACATCCGCTGCCTTTAACGCCGCATCTAATCCCACGGAAGCTTCCAGCGGCGGTGCGATCAGATACGCCATCGGTGTTCCCTCGGGGACGCCTGCCTGTCCGGAAAGGTACGTTCCCGTCCTGGAAATACAGTGGGAAAAGTAGACCACAGTTCCTTCCCCGTTCGCCTCATAGAAGTGGGCGTCGTTCTCGATCAGGGAGAAGGCAGCCTGAAGTCCGCTTCGCACTTCCTCCGGGTCAGGTCCTGAGAGGATTCCGATGAACTCTCCCGCAAGCGCCGTACTGGCGTTTCCGGATCCCGCATACATACTCTTCGCATAGGCCACATGGACATCCGCTTTCTTTGTCGCCTCATCCACCGCCGTGTAGGATACATCGTCACAGTCGGTGGTGAAGATTCCAAGACTTTTATCTCCCGGGCGGACATTCAGGTTCTTTAAGAGCATCGGATCCGCGTTCGGGATGATCCGCACTGCCAGGATCTTCGTGTTTAACTGTTTTCCTGCCATAGCGCCTCCTACTTCTTAAGATCGACACCGCTGGCCTTTTTCTCTAAGATCAGGGCTAAAAGATCAACAATGTAAGCACCCGCCTCAACGGCCGGAACGCCGTTTTTGTGAATATTGGAGACAACGGTTCTTCTCGCCTCCGGCATTCCAACTGTCGCCATATAGGAGATGTAGGCGCTCATGCTCTCCGCCGTTGCGAGACCAGGACGCTCTCCGATGAAGGAGCAGACGATCCTGGCATTTAAGAGTTCCGAGATCCGGTCCTGGGCGGCGACTCTCCCGAATTTTACGAAGATCGGTGTTCCCGTGCTGATCCCCTTTTCCTTTAGTCCTTCCATCACGATGGGCAGGATCTTCGGTGCGTTCGCCTCGATGGAGGAGGATGAAAGTCCGTCGCTGACAATGATCTGGACATCAATGTCATGAAGACAATGTTCGGAGATTTCTTTCTTCGTCTCATCCGAAAAATCTCTTCCGAGATCCGGTCTCGTGAGGAACACATTTTTATCTTCACAAAGCGTCTTCACCGGGAAAAGTCCAAGATCAGAGACCAATTTCTCGCTGACGTCCATCATGACCGCATCCCTCGCTGCCGCATGGTCTGCGCGGAGCTTCAAAAGTGTCTGCGTCTTTAATCTCGGGCCGCACCGTCCGACTCCGATCCTGGCGGTTGTCTTCGCCATCATCCGCTGTAAGGCGTCCGGATCCTGGGGATCATCGATGAGCGGTGCCCTCCAGTCTTTTTCTTTCAATTCATCCTCTCCGGCTTCATTCTGCTCCGTTTTACCTTCGCTCTTCGGAACGCTTCCGGCTGCCGCCTCGAGGATCTCCTGTTCCTGTTTCTTTCTGTTCTCCCGCACGGAAGCTTCCGCCTTCACATCAGCGACAACGGAGAGTCCCGGAATTTCTTTTACCGGTTTATTCGCAGGCTTTTTTTCTTCCTTTCCCTCTTTCAATCCTGCCAGAATCTCATCCGCGATCCGGTCGATCTCTTCTTTACTCAGCACTCCGATCACCGCCCTTTCTTCATGAAGATCGTCGGATCTCCCGCGTACTTTGTAAGTCTTCCGTTTTCCATGATTCCCATCTTTTCAAGCCACCGCTCAAACTCCGGGATCGGGTGTTTTCCTAATATTTCACGGATCGTTCCGATATCATGGTAGGCATTTGTCTGGTAGTTTAACATGATATCGTCACTGGTCGGAACACCAAGGATATAGTTGACACCCGCTGCCCCTAACAGCAGGGACAGATTCTCAATATCGTTCTGATCCGCCATCATATGGTTTGTATAGCAGCAGTCGCATCCCATCGGGATTCCTGAAAGCTTTGCCATAAAGTGGTCCTCCAGACCTGCCCTGATGACCTGCTTGGAGTCATATAAGTACTCCGGTCCGATGAAACCGACAACTGTATTGACCATAAACGGGTGGTACTTTCTTGCAAAGGCATAACATCTCGCCTCCATCGTTACCTGATCCGCTCCCCAGTGGGCATTTGAGGAGAGCTCACTTCCCTGTCCTGTCTCAAAATACAGGACATTCGGACCTGCAGCCGTTCCCTGCGTTTTCATCAGCTCCTGCGCCTCATCCACGGTCTCCGCAGAAAAACCGAAGGCCCGGTTTCCCTTCTCGCTTCCCGCAATGGACTGGAAGATCATGTCACACGGTGCTCCCTGTTTTACCGCCTCGATCTGGGTAGTGATATGTCCCAGCACACAGATCTGGGTCGGAATATCAAACTGATGTTTGACCTCATCAAACCGCTTTAATACTTCCGCAAGACTCGACACCGTATCATTTACCGGGTTTAAACCGATGAGAACATCGCCGCATCCGTAAGAAAGCCCCTCAAATAAAGAGGCTGTGATTCCCTCCACATTATCTGTCGTGTGATTAGGCTGAAGTCTCGTTCCCATAATGTCTCTCGCACCGACAGTGGTGTTGCAGTGGGCCGTCACCCGGATCTTCTGGGCTGCATAGATCAGGTCCAGATTTGTCATAAGCTTGCAGACTGAAGCGACCATCTCTGCTGTCAGTCCCCGTGAGATCCTGTGGATCGCCTCATTGTCCGCCTCATAGGAAAGAAGCCATTCCCTGAGATCACTGACGGTCCACCCGGCGATCTCACCAAATATTTTCCTGTTTAATCCATCGATGTTGATTCTTGTGACTTCATCCTCCTCGTAGGGTGCCGCCGGATTTTCGTATAGTTCCTTTAGCGTCATTCCGGCAAGAACGTCTTTCGCCGCGATCCTCTCGATATCTGACACGGCGGCCACGCCGGCTAATACATCTCCGGATTTATGTTCTCCGGCCTTCGCCATCACTTCTTTTACAGAATCAAAGATAAAGCGCTGGCCGGAAAGTATCGTATGGAATCCCATGCTATCTGTTTCACTCCTCCTTTTACCCAAACAATAATGTCTTTACGACCACCGGGATGACGAGACCGTTCATCACCGGCTTTCCAAAATCCACGAAATTATTGTCCTCCACGCAAATCTCGTCGATCACCACGATATTTCTTTCATTTGAAAATCTCTGTCTCAAAAGCTGTCCCAACGCCTTCGCCATGTCCTCCCTGACAACAAAGAGGAACGGCTCTCCGTCCGGCAACATCGTTTTCATTCCATCTCCCATAGCTGCAGCAAAGGTCTTTAATTCCATATAACCCGGATTTTTCTTTCCCTTAACCGCCAGGACGATCTTTGTGCTGTCGCTCTGTTTTAGGAACCAGCGGATCTTCTCTTTCAGACCTTCGCTGTTTCCCTGCCAGCAGGCAGCTTCCTCTGTTTCCGAAAGTTTAAGTACCGGAATGTTCTTCATCGGGAACAGTCCATCTGCATATGCGATGGTGCTTCCGGAGATCGTTGTTGTGTAGGTACCGGCTCCGATCACAG
>OCHM01000516.1_pt1 | contig 24460 bp, 20 predicted proteins | sample 1538901 | NCBI WGS metagenome assembly OCHM01 (sample SAMN04571734, study PRJEB22368) | human gut metagenome | biome: human gut; material: stool | host: Homo sapiens | place: Luxembourg | collected 2012-11-08 | reverse complement strand
TCTGTGCTCAGGCAGTCCTTGCTGGTAAAAGGCAGGGAAGCCCCATCCAATTAATAATTGGGCAGGGAGGATTCACGGTGATGAAAAGAGACTGGGCGGCAAGGAAAACGACTCAGCTTCTAGGTGAAATGTCTTAGTAGACCATCCGTATTTTTGCGGGTACACTACTCCCTGTGCGGTATGCCGGCGTCCGCAAAGCGGACGGCCAACCCCAAATTCAGATGCGGATTGCGTAGTAATACGCAGGAGAAGCCGCAGACAACATATCGGCATGCCTCAGACCAAAGCATCAAGACACTGACATGCAACCCACTTACGATCAGACGGATCCGACGTCCCCCGCCGGCTCCATTCCGCACTGGATCGACCCCGTCAGGGAGGCCGACCTGGTGGCTCGCAGGCGCACGGTCCACAGGACGCCCGAAACGGGCTGGGCCGAATTCATCGCGACCGCCCGCGCTGCCGAATTCTTCACGTCGCTCTGCTTCAAGGTCATGGTCGGGCGCGAGTTCATCGACCCCATCTACGTGCGCGGCCGCTCCGACGCCGAGGTGAGCGAGTCCGAGCGCCTTGCGAAGGCCGCGGGCGTCTCGCCCATCTTGCTGCAGCGCATGGGCGGCCTCACGGGGCTGTGCGCGACGTTCGACACGGGCCGTCCGGGCAAGACCCTTGCGTTCCGCGTCGAGCTCGACGCCCTCAAGATGGACGAACCCGTCGATCCCGACCACATTCCCTACAAGGAAGGCTTCGCCTCCGAGCGTCCCGGCCTCATGCACGCCTGCGGCCATGACGGTCATCAGGCCGTCGCCTTCGAGCTCGGCCGCTTCATCGTGGCGAACAGGGATCGTCTGACGGGCCGCATCCGCTTCATCTTCCAGCCGGGCGAAGAGGGCTCCCGCGGCGCCTATCCGATCGTGCAGTCGGGTCTTCTCGACGACGTGGACACGCTGCTGTGCGCCCACATCGCGACCGACCTTCAGGCGGGCACCGTCGTGGCCGCTCCCGAGAAGTTCCTCTGCACCACGAAGATCGATCTTCACTTCGAGGGCGTGCAGGCCCACGCGGGCATGCAGCCCCAGCTCGGTCGCAATGCGCTTCTGGCCGCTGCAGACGCCGCGCTCATCCTCATGGCCCTGCCGCGCCACTCCGACGGCATGACCCGCGTCAACGTCGGCACGCTCCATGCGGGCGAGGGCCGCAATGTGATCGCGGCCCATGCGGACATGGAGGTCGAGGTCCGAGGCGAGAACGAGGCGATCAACCGCGAGCTCGCCCGCGAGGCCGTCACGCGCGCCCAGGGCTGCGCCATGGCCTTCGGCGTCAAGATGAGCCACAAGATCATGGGCGAGGCCGTCGACTTCGTGCCCGACGACGGCATCGTGCAGATGATCACCGTCTGCGCCCGCTGCGCGCGCTACGTGCGCGAGGTCCGTCCCTCGGTGCCACTCAACGGCTCCGACGACGCCACCCTGATGATTCGCCGCGTGCAGAGCCAGGGCGGCCGCGCAGGCTACTTCCTCGTGGGCGCGGGCCTTGAGGCCTCGCACGAGCATGCCGCCGTCGACTTCGACGAGCGCTACCTCGTCACGCTCTACGACATCTTCGCGAACCTCGTGATCGGTCTTTCGGGCAACTGGTAGCCCGAAGCCCGACCTCGGCCCTCTCATCCCGGAAAACCGGCCCCGCCTTGCGGCGGGCGCCGGTTTTCTGCTTTCCGGCGTGCAGGATTCGTGCGTTCTTTGCTTTTCGTTCATGAGGCCGCAGGGGCGGACTTCGCCTGGCTTCAATGCCCGGAAAAAGTGCTTCCGGAGGCTGTTTGTGGTGCCGAAACAACACTGGGAGTAGAGGAGACACCTTATGACTTATGAGAGACAGTTAGGTCGAGGCGCCTGAAGGACGCGCGATGCGTCGCGTTTGACGCGTTAATGCGACAGTAAAAGTTTCACACGGCCTGAATGTTCTCTGGAAAAATGCCTCACAGGTCTTGAGAAAAGACCGGACCACGGTGCAAGCGCAGTGCAAAAGCGTGCGCGCCATCTCGACGGAGCCCCTCGGGAAGCTTCCGTCGCCGCTCGCGGGCCGGCCGGTCCGGCCCGGAGCGAACCCAAAAAATGAGGAAATGCAAATGTTCAAGAAGTCTCTCGCTGCCGTCGCCGTTCTCGGTGCCTTTGCCGGCTCTGCTCTCGCTGCCGACGTTCAGCTCTATGGTCTCGTTGACCTCGGTCTCAACTGGACGCAGGTCGACAAGGGCACGACCACGACCGACAGCTTCGGCATGGGTTCCGGTCAGAACTCCGGCTCTCGCTTCGGCCTGAAGGGCACGGAAGATCTCGGCAACGGCTACAAGGTTGGCTTCAACCTTGAAAACAGCTTCAAGGCTGACGACGGCGCTTTCGACAAGGGCTCCCGCCTCTTCCACCGCGAATCCATCCTGTTCGTCGAAACGCCGTACGGTGAACTCTCCGCCGGCCGCACGGGCGGTCTTGATTCCGGTGTCGGCCGCTACGGTCAGATGGGCTCCGGTGCCACCGCCATGAGCACGGGTTGGGACAACATCGCGAAGACCAGCAAGGTCTTCCTCGGTCTCGGCGACCGCATGGACAACACGCTCACCTACAAGTCCCCGAAGTTTGCCGGTGTGACGCTTCTCGCTCAGGCTTCTCTCAAGAAGTCCAACGTTAATGAAGAGGGCGATGCCATCAAGACTGAAGAAGGCTCCTCCGACGCCGACCGCTACTACGCCCTCGGCGTGACGTACGGTGCCGGTGCTCTCAACGCTGGCCTCGTCTACAGCCAGACGGACTGGAACCGTACCGAACTCAAGGACCAGACCAACGACGACAATCAGACCGTCGTGTCTGCCTTTGCCAACTATGACTTCGGCATGGTCAAGCCGATGGTTGCCGTCCAGTACTTCGATGGCGGCAAGGATGAAGACTCTGACAAGACCGCCGCCAACAAGAAGACCGCCCTCAACAAGGGCTACGGCTTCGTCGTCGGTGGCACGGCTCCGCTCGTCGGCGGCACGCTGAAGGTTCAGCTCGGCTGGAACGACTACGAAGACGTGAAGACGGGCGCCACCGAAGGCAACAACATCATCACCGGCGTCGGCTACGAATACCCGCTCTCCAAGCGCACGTTCGTCTACACGGCCGCCGGCTACACGCAGGTCAAGACCGAAAAGGCCGGCGTCGAAACGAAGACCAAGACGTCCGAAGTCATGCTCGGCATGGTCCACAAGTTCTGATCGCTGCCTGTTCGCATAGAACGTCAGTCTGACTGAACCAAGCACCCCGGTTCCGCAAGGAGCCGGGGTGTTTTTCTCTGGCGAACGGGGTCGACGTTCGCAGGAATTCGGGTCGAAAAATCGAGGAAAAAGGCCCTCCGCGGACTCCTGAGTGAGCGAAGTCGACATTTCGTTCTACAGGCTGTCCACGTGTCGAGTTCTCGGAAACAGGGTGATTTGTTGTATGAATGCAACACTCCGGAGAGAAAGTCACGTTGCGAGGGTTAGCACCTATTTTTCTCCTTAAGGCTAGAGCCACAGGCATTTTCAATGTTTCCTCGTCTGTTTGTCCTCTGGAGCGCATTAGGCGATTGAAGCAGTTTTTGGGAGAATGTCCACAGGTCCTCGCGGACCAAAGACCAGATGCGGCTCGGACCAACTTAGCCGCTCTAAATTCGGCAGCGCCTCCCAGGACAAGTCTGCCGGCCGCCGACGCATCACAAAAGACGGTGCGCGGCACTCAATGAGGAAACAAATCATGTTCAAGAAGACTCTCGCCGCTGTCGCCGTTCTCGGCGCCTTCGCCGGTTCCGCCTTTGCCGCCAATGTCACGATGTACGGCATCATCGACACGGGCCTCGGCTACACCTCCACGGACAAGGGCTATGGCGAAGACGTTAATAAGTTCGACATGCGCTCCGGCCAGAACTCCGCCAGCCGCTTCGGCGTGAAGGGTGAAGAAGACCTCGGCAACGGCGTCAAGGTCGGCTTCTCGCTCGAAAACGGCTTCTCTTCTGACGACGGCAAGCTCTCTACCGCTAACCGCCTCTTCGACCGTGAAGCTCTGCTCTATGTCGCTGGTGACTTCGGCGAACTCGGCATGGGCCGCCAGGGTGACCTCGCTTCCGGCAACGGCCGCTACGGTCTCTTCGGCGGCAAGGTCTCCCCGTTCTCCACGGGTTGGTCTGACATCGCCGGTCACAAGTATGTGATGGGCGCCGGCTTCGGTCGCATGGACAATTCCGTCACCTACAAGACCCCGACGTTTGCCGGCTTCAACGTTCTCGCCCAGTACTCCTTCAAGAAGGACAGCACTGACGAAGGCCGCGAAGGTTCCTCCGCCGTTGACCGTCAGTACGCCCTCGGCGCTTCCTTCACGGCCGGCGACCTCTACCTCACTGGCATCGTCACCCAGACGAACCTCGAATCTCTCGGCCAGACGGATGTTGAAGATCCTCTGACCGTCAGCCTCGGTGGTAACTACAACTTCGGCGTTGCCAAGCTGTACGTTGCTGGCCAGTACTTCAAGGATTCCGACCTTGCTGTCCAGCAGATCGACCGCTATAACAAGGAGACCAACACTAAAGGCCAGACGGGCAAGCAGTTCAACGGCTTCGGCCTTACCGTCGGTGCTGACGTTCCCGCCTTCGGCGGTACGGCCAAGGCCCTCGTCGGCTACATGGATGCCGACGATCAGACTGCAACGGACGCTCACGACATGCAGCGCTATGCCTTCTCTGTCGGCTACGAATATCCGCTCTCCAAGCGCACGTTCGTCTACGGCGGTGCCGGCTACTACGTTGACTCCTATGACAAGGTCGCCGCTGGTCGCGATGACAAGGCTTCCGTCGCCGCTGTCAACGCCGGTCTCGTCCACAAGTTCTAATAACTGCCCGTTCGCATAGAACATCAGTTTGACTGAACAAATCGCCCCGGATTCCGCAAGGAATTCGGGGCGATGTTTTTTCAGGGGCCGAATCCAAGCGGTTTCAATCAAATGCAAAAGGCAGCGCTCCCTCGGGATCGCTGCCTTTTGTTCTTTGTTGTGCTCTGACTTTCTCAGTTCCGAACGGGCCGGTCGAACCACCCCGAGAGCTCGTCCACAAGCTCGACGCGAAGCTCTGATGCACGCTCGCCGAGCTTCTTACTGAGACCTTTGGCAAGGAGTTCCGGTGCCTCTGCATGCGAGACCGAACTTCGCTCGAGATGAATCACGGGGCTGACGCCGTCCGGGAAGCGGCAGCGGAACCTCAGGCCCGAAAGCCGATCGTCCTCCTTCATGAGGGCTTCGACGGCGGCTTCGGCGTCGGCTGCGAACGTCAGGTCGCGCGACGCGGGCTTCATGCCGTAGGGAAAGCGGGTGAGCAGGCAGGGCCTTGCCATCTGGCCCGGATTGCGAAAGCCGAGTGCGGCGCCGAGCGAACGTATCTCGTCCTTGCTGATGTCGGCCTCTGCAAGCGGGGAGCGGATGCCGAGCTCCTCCAGAGCCTTGCGGCCGGGACGGTAGACGGCGAGGTCGGAGTGGTTCGTCCCATCGCAGAGCGGGACGTCGCCGGCGATCCTGAGAAGCTCCGTGAAGATGTGGCGCTTGCAGATGTAGCAGCGCAGGCGTCCCGCGGCGGCGAGGTCGGGCATGTCCGCAGGATCGAGTGGCACGAGCTCGGCCTCGAGTCCCATGGCTCTGGCTTCGGCGACGGCTTCGGCCGTCTCGGCGGGCGCAACGTGCGGGCCTGTGACGTGCAGGAGCCTCACGCGAAAGCCCGCTAGCTTTGCGAAGAACGCGAGGAAGCGGCTGTCGAGTCCGCCCGAATAGGCGAGCGTGACCGCGCCGTTGCTCGAGGCTTCGGAGAGCTTCGAGGCGAGCCGCTCAAGACGAGGATCGTCGAAGGCAGGCGTCATGGCGTTCACTCGGCTGCGGGAACGGGCTGGCCGAAGGCCATGAGCGTGCCGTTGGCGACGCCCTCGAAGATCTTCGGCGTGAAGACGGTGACGTGGTCGGTGACGACCATCTCGGGCCAGCCGCCGAAGCGTGCACCGAGCCCCAGCAGGACCGCCAGCCCCGTGGGCGTCACGGGCTCGCCTTCGCCCGACCAGGGGCGCACGGCGACGCCGTCGAGCATCGCGTAGAGGGCGGGTGCGGGATAGGGCACGACGCCGTGGGCGCAGTTGACGGTGCCGTCGGTCATCGGGAGGGGACTCGCGACGATCATGGCGGGATCGATCGTGGTCATGAAGTCGGCGATGAGCCCGACTGCGATGATGTTCGCCATGCGGCCCACCTCGTGGAAGTGGACGTGATCGGGCGTCGTGCCGTGCACGCGGGCCTCGGCGTTCGCGACCACGGACCAGATGGCGGCGGCCTTGGCCTTCGCCTCGTCGGAGAGCGTGCTTGCCTCATAGTGGCGGAGGATGTCGGCGGGCGTTCTGTGGACGTGCTCGTGCGGCGTCCTGATCGAGAGCGTGTGGCCGAGGATGCCGTTGACGGCGCGCGGGCCGAATTCGATGATGGCGTCGACTTCGGGGAAGCGCCGCGCCATGTAGGCCTGGGCCGTTCCCGCGGTCTGGCCCGTCAGGGCGAGGAGGCCGGCTAGGAAAACGTTGGCGTTGAAGCCCGCATGGATGCGGACGGTGAGGATCGGGTGGTTGAAGAGGTCGGACATGGTCGGTGCTCCTCGGTCAGCGCGCAGCGCGCACGGATTCAAGCAGGGTGAGGACGCGGGCGGCGGCGCAGGCGGCGCCGTAGCCGTTGTCGATGTTCATGACGGCAACGCCGGGCGCACAGGACGCGAGGCAGCTCGAGAGCGCAGCGCGGCCGCCTTCGGCGATGCCGTAGCCCACGGACGTGGGGACCGCGAAGACGGGCTTCGAGGTGAGGCCGCCCATGACGCTTGCGAGCGCGGCGTCGAGTCCCGCGCAGACGACGACCACGTCGCCCTTGTTGATGTCGTCCCTTGCGGCCTGAATGCGCCAGAGGCCCGCAACTCCGCAGTCCTCGAAGAGGCGGACGGTCCAGCCGAGGTACTCGAGCGTGCGGGCGACCTCGTGCGTCACGAACGCGTCGGCCGTTCCCGCGGAGACGATGCTCGCAAGGCCCGTTTCATGGCGCTGGCAGGTGCGGTGCCAGGCGGTGCGGGAGAGGGGATCGTAGTCGTAGGCGGCGCGAAGGTCTTTGGGCACGCGTGCCCAGACGGATTCCGAGAGGCGCGTGAAGAGAATGGGCTTCTCGTCGTCGGACGCAAAGCGCTTGAGGAGCGAGAGGAGCGCGTCGTGGCTCTTGCCCTCGCAGAAGACGGCTTCGGGCAGACCGATGCGCACGTCGCGGTCGATGTCGAAGCGGATGTTGTCGGGCATGCTGGCCTCGAGATGTGGTTCTGGATAAAAAGCCTGCCTGGCCGGTGAGGCGCAGGCAGGCGGCAGTCGTTCGGATGCGGGGGCGTCGGCAGACGCCCGCCGCAGGAGGATCCTTATTCGACGCGGGGCACCGTGAGGGAGCCTTCGGGCATCAGGATCATGTCGGGCGTCTCGCCCACGTACTGCTTCGCGATCTCGAGGGCCTCCTCGACGGTGTCGACGGCGCCCGTGAAGAGCATGTCCTTCGCGAGCTGGCGGTCAAGGCTCGTCACGAGGATGTAGCGGGCCTTCTCGATCGGGCGCGTGATGGCGTATGCCTTGTTGGCGCCGATCTTGAAGTTGGCCTCGAGCTCGGCCTTGATGGCGGCCGGGGTCTTGAGGCGGCGGAAGGTTTCCTCGAGCACCTTGGAGCCCGAGCCTTCCTCGCAGTCGGCGAGCAGGATCACGACGCCGTCCTTCCTGACAGCGCAGGAGGCGTTCTCCATGGTCTTCTGCATCTGGTAGACGTTGATGTCCTTGGGATAGCCGCCGCAGGAGACGATCACCATGTCGGCGAGTTTCGGAATGACGCAGCCGTAGACCTCGTCGACGAACTTGCAGGCTTCCTTGTGCGCGGCGATATAGTCGCCCGCGAACATGCGCAGGAACTGGTGCTTGGCGTTCAGGATGGCGTTGAAGAGGAAGAGCGAGCGGCCCTTGGCGAAGAGCGCGACGCCCTCCATCTGGTCTTCGTAGCAGGGGTTGCCCGTCGTGCGGCCGAGCGCGGCGTTTTCGTCGAGCATGAAGCTGTGGTTGACGCGAACGGTCTCCATCGCGGCGCAGCCGGGAAGGATGGCCTTTCGGCCGCCGCCGTAGCCGGAGAAGTAGTGGTGCACGATCGTGCCCGTGAGGATCACGTGGTCGACGTTGCAGAGCTCCTTGTGGATGTGCACGGGCGTGCCGCGGGAGGTCGTGCCGAAGTATTCGAAGTCGTCGTCATTCGTGCAGATGCTGTTGTACATCTTGAGGCGGGAGGCGACGTTCTCGCCCACGCCCTCGACCATCTCCTCGTGCGTCATGGCGCGGTGGGTGCCGAGCGCGAAGACGATCTTCATGTCCTCGTCCTTCACGCCGAGACGGTTCATCTCGTCGACGAGCACCGGCATGAAGTCGAAGCTGTTGGCGACGCGGGTCGGGTCGTTGCAGATGAAGGCGACGGTGTCGCCGGGCTTGATGATCTCCTCGATCGACGGGCAGCCGATCGGGTGGCGGATCGCCTCGAGCACGCCGCCCCTGATGTCTTCCATCGGCGGGAACTCTTCGGTGCGGACCACCTTCAGAACGCGGTCCTCTTCAACGGTAAAGGTTTTGCGACCTCGCCCGTAGGCGAAGTCGTAGGTCTTCATGGCCATGTGTTGTCTCCTTGATTCGGCATGCGAGGGGCGGACTCCGTCCCGTCTTCAAAATGGTCTTCTCGGGATGCGGAGGTCATGCGAAAGCAGTAGTGCTTTCGAGGGTCCGGCTCTGCCGTAGATGCATTATAGGTGCCGCGCAATCCTTTTGAGAAAGGGCTTTCAAGGCAAAGCCCAGTCAGGGCGCGGAAGGTCAAGCCTTCGGGTCAAACTTACAAATCCAAGCCGAGAAAGCCCTCGATTTCAATCGATGGAATGAGAGGTACTCTTCTGGTTCGCAGATTGTCTACGAACCATGCGTTCTCGAAAAGGACGGTGTAGGATGGAAGTCATGAAAGCCAATATCGCCTACAAGTTCGAACTGATGCCTACCCGGGAGCAAACGCGAATCTTCGCTCAAGCCGCCGGGTGCCGGCGTTTTGTTTGGAACAAGGCGACCGAATTGCAGAAGCAGAGGCTTGAACACAATCTGCCGTTTCTGAACTATGCGGAACTTTGTGAAAAGCTCACGTGCTGGAAACAGGAAGACGACATGTTGTGGCTTCAGGATGCGCCATCTCAAGCGCTTCAGCAAGGTCTGAAGGATGAGTGCGCCTCCATCAATGAGTTCAAGTCCAATAAGAAGGGCTTCCCGAAGTTTCATCCATCAAGAAGCACGAAAAACGAATTGCCGTTCTTCAAAAGCAACTTTGCCACAACAAGGAAGCCCGCAAGAAGCTAGCCGATTTGGGCAAGGCGGCCCCGTTTGACAAACGGGAGCCGAGTCGCAGGTGCAGGCAACTGAAGAACCAGATTCTGAAGAACCAGATTCTGACGCACTATCGTCGTATCCGCAACATTCGTCAGGACTTCATGAAGAGAACGGCTCACACCATCGCACAGAAATACGGATGGGTGGCCATGGAAAATCTGAAGTTGAAGAACATGACGAAATCGGCCAAGGGCACGGTTGAGGATCCGGGCAGGAACGTGAAGCAGAAGAGCGGCTTGAACTGCTCTTTGGCCCGCGTTGCGCCCTATGGTATGAGGATGGCCATCCTGTGGGCCTTGTTCAAGGCCGGCGGACGGCTCATCCTTGCCGATCCGAAGTACACGAGCCAGACTTGTCCCAAGTGCGGATACACGAGTTCATCAAATCGACCTGCGCAGGCGCATTTCGGTTGCCAACTTTGCGGCTACACTGAAAACGCGGACGTCGTAGGTGCACTCAACGTGCTAAAGAAGAGCCGGACAGGCTCAGTTCGCCCGTCAAGTGAACTTGGCAACAAGTCAGCAGCGGGAACCGTCCTTTTCTTCGCGTCCTGACGCGAATACGAGGAATCCCGGGTATTCATACTCGGGAGGATGTCAAACTTCCGAGGTAGGGGATGCCCCGAATGGCCGGTCGGGGCACTCTTTCAAATGGAATTGCCTTCAGCAATCACTTCCCGTCGACGCTGTTGACGAGATTCATGCGCATGATGGCGCGGTGCTTCGAGCCGTCGAGGCGCTCGAGGTCGAAGCAGTCGCCGTCGACCGTCGGAAAGCTCGCGAGGAAGGCGTCGATGCGGGCGACGCCCTCGGGCGGCAGGGTGCGGCCGATGAGCGCGGCGTTCCCGTCGACGTGCCTTGAGCTTCTCGTGCCGATGATCGCTGCGGCGACTTCGGGCCTCGAGAGCGTCCAGAGCGTCGAGACGTTCGCAATCGAAAGCCCGAGCGGATCGCCGATCTCCTTCATGAGGGCGAGAAGCGCTTGGAAGCCTTCCCAGCGGAGCGAATCCTCGATGACGAGCGCGTACTTGACCAGGGAGCGGTTCTCGAAGTGATCGGGCTTCGGCGCGCCAAGCCACTTCTCGGACATGAACCCGCCGGCGACGGTGCCGTAGCAGAGCAGTTTTACTCCCGTCTCGCGGCAGAGGCGCTCGAGCCGCATGGCGGGGCGGCGGTCGAGGACCGAGTATTGGCACTGGTTGGTGGCGACGGGGATGCCTGCGTCGATGAGCTTTCGAAGCTCGACGGCGTTGAAGTTCGTGGTGGAGATGAGGCGGATGAGGCCCTTTTCCTGAAGACGCACGAGCTCACCCGCCACGTCGACCATGCCCGGCACCGAATAGTCCCACCAGTGGAACTGGACTGCATCGAGTCGCTCGACGCCGAGGCGCCTGAGACTTCGCGTGATGATGTTCTCGATGTAAGCCGGCGTCACGTTCGCGAGGTCGTTGAGGTCGGGCACGAACTTCGTGTGAATCTGCGGCAGGCGAAGCCCCGCCTTCCGGCGCTCGCGGATGATGCCGCCGAAGAAGTCCTCGACGCCCGTGTAGATGTCGGCGCAGTCGAAGGTGTCGAATCCCATGTCGATGAGGCGGTTGAAGGCGCGGGACGCGTCGGCGAGGTCGAGCGGACGCTCGAGCGCGTGGCCCGCGGAAAGCTGCCAGCCGCCGTTGATGACGCGCGGCACGTCATAGTCTTCAGTAATGTGGATTCGGTCCATGAGGGGCGCTTGGGTCATGATCATGTACTCCTGGTTGTAAGGTTGCCGGACCGCTCAGGCCTTTGTGCCCAGCGGCACGACGGTGCATTCGGCGTGCGAGAGGATGCGTTTTGCGGTCCGACGGATCCTGAACTTCGCTCCGCAGTTGGGATCGGGACAGGCGATGAGCGCATCGGTCGTCATCCAGTCGTTCGGGGAGGTGGGGCGTTCCTTGGCGGGCAGTAGCGGGATGAGCGCCGCGAGCGCATACATCGAGAAGCGTCCGCCCTCGGGAAAGACGAGGTCCTCGCCTTCCACCCTGAACGCGTGTCCCGCATGGTGGCGGCAGACGAAGTCCTTTTCGTCGCCTTCAACGGTGACCTCGAGGTCGTAGAGTTCGAACGTGTCGTCAGATGTCATCGTCTGTTTCCTGTTTGTCAATCCTGAATGTCTGGCGTTATTCAGAGGGCGGTTGCAGTCTTGGCCTCTGCAGCTTCGGGTTCGGGCGTTTCCATCATGCGGCCCGTGCCCGTGAGTACCATGAAGCCGAAGACGAGGAAGAGCGCGATCGGGTAGAAGGCGGCGGTCATGAGCGTGAAGGGCGTGACGGCAGCCGCGCCCTCGAGTCCCGAGACGGCGGCCATCGTGATGAGCACGAAGGCCGAGAACGGCATCAGGACGGGAAGGCTGTTCGCTAGGCCCGAGAGGATGTGCGAGCGGCGGTACGGGTGCACGTTCGAGGCGCGGCCGATGTCGTCGGTGAGAGAGCCGACGAGTGCGACGGAGGCGGAGGTGACGGCTGCAAAGAGCGTCGTCACGACGAGCGTGGCGGCCGAGAGGAAGAGCTCGGTGCGAAGTGCGGAGGGACGGCCCGCCGCCCCCGTTTCAAGGGCCTTCGCCATCATGTCGGGCACGCCCGCCTCGCGCACGATGCCCGTGAAGGCGAAGAGCGTGACGCACAGCAGGATGATGGGCGAGACGTTGCTGATGCCTGAGATCAGAAAGCCCGAGAGCCTGCCGTCGACGGCCGCGAAGATCGTGGCGAAGCTGAGGCGGCCGATGAGAAGGCCCGTGGCCGTGCCCGTCACGACGCCCGCCGAGATCGCCATCAGCACGTCGCGGGTCCTGACCGCAACGGCGATGAGGACGGCGACGGGGACGAGCATCAGAAGGGCGGACGCATCGCCAGAGAGCGCCGCCTCGGAGACGGGGAGGGATTCGCCCATGAAGGCGTAGACGGGCAGGGAGACGGCGAGCGCGATCATCGCGTAGGGAAGCCGGGTGCGCACGACGCCTGCGATGTCGGCGGGCGTGCCGTTGCGAAAGCGCTGGGTGACCGACGAGATGACGGTGACGTCGGAGACGGGCGCGAGGTTGTCGCCGAAGATGGCGCCCGAGAGCACGGCGCCCGCGAGCATGGCGGGATCCGCACCGAGCGCGACGCCCGCAGGGAAGAAGATCGGCATGGCGGCGAGGAGCGTGCCGATGGACGAGCCCGTGGCGGCGGCCATCAGGGAGGAGGCGAGGAGCACGAAGACCGTGAAGGCGTGGCCCGTGAGGTGCAGCATCCCTCCGAGGAAGACGAGCCCGTCGGCGACGCCCGAGGCCTTCATCATGGCGGAGAAGATGCCCGAGGCGATCAGGATGAGCACGACCGTGCCCGTGAGCTCGGACGAGGCCCCGCGCACGGCGGCCTTCCAGTATTCGGACGGGGCCTTCGCGAAGAGCGAGCCCGAGAAGAGCGTGAGGACGCCTGCGGCTGCGAGGCCCGTGAGGTCGAAGGCGGCTTCGGAGATGAAGAGCCTGGCCGTGACGGCCACGAAGAGCGCGAGCGGAAGAAGGAGAACGGCGGCGGAGCCGTGGAATCGAAGCGTTGTCATGTCGGGTGCCTGTCGGGTGATGGTTGTCGGAGGACGGATCGGAGTCGGATGTCTTCCTTTTGCCATCGTCTGCTGCAGGACCTTGCGCGCTCGTTGAGCCTTTGGAACATGTTGAAACCTCTGTGGACGTTTTCGTTGTGTCTTGTCCGTCGTCCCGGGGCTTCTGTGCGCCTGATGCAAAAAGACCCGCGGGAGTGCGGGTCTTTTGGACTGGAATTTGGGCAAAGCTCGCCCGACCCGCTCTAGAAAGAGAAGGAGCGCCACCAAAGGTGATGGTGAGCGGAAGGGGTCGGAAGGAGGATCTGCGTATTCATAACGGATATAGTATAGCGTGGAAGGCTTCGCTTGTGCATCAGGTGGTTTGCTTAGGGTGATCCGTCTATGGAAGGCTGCGGGGCGGGTCTGGGCAAAAAAACGTCTTTGTGAACTTTGTCACAGAGGGGGCCTTCGGACCCGCCTAGACTCGATGTCAGGGATGAGGAGCACGGACCAGGCGCTCCCGGCCCTCAAGACACAAACAGATGTCGAAGATCGCCCGCGAGAAGAGGAGCCGCCTGCCCTTGCGCTCGAAGCACTCCGCCTCACGCCACTTCGAGAGGATCCTGCTCAGGAAGGCGCGGTCCGCATGCACCATTTCTGCGAGTTGCAGGACCGTCACGGGAACGGGCACGGGCTTGAGGCGCTCGGAGAGGGACTCGCCGCGCGCCCTGAAGAGCGTGTCGATGATGCGCGCAAGACGCATGTCGACGGACAGGAGGTCGTTGAGAAGCATGCCCTCCATCTGCTGCTCGTGTTGGCGAAGGAGGAAGACCTTCTGAACGGAAAGCGGCCCTGCTGTGCATGACAGCAGGGCCGCTTCGTGTTCACTTCATTTGCAGAGATCAGCCGCGGGCGTTCTTCGCCGTCAGATCGATGATGGCGAGCGTGACTTCAAGGCTCTTTTCCCAGGACTTCATCGGCAGGAACTCGCAGTTGCTGTGGAAGTTGTGGGCGCCGGTGAAGTAGTTCGGCGTGAGGATGCCCTTGACGGAGAGGTAGGAACCGTCCGTGCCGCCGCGCATGGCGGTGGTCTTGGGTTCGACGCCGGCCGTGGAGAGGGCGTCATAGAGGTAGTCGATGCCCACGCGGTTGTCGTCGCGCACGGCGTCGGCGATGTTGGCGTAGGAGTCGGAGAGCTCGATCTCGATACTGGCTTTCGGATGACGGAAGCGGAGGTATTCGGCGGCGCGCACGAGCTTTTCCTTCTTGCGTTCGTAGAGGGCCTTGTTGTGGTCGCGGACCTTCATCGTGAGGACGGCCTGGCTCGGGTTGGCCTGCATCGTCTTGAGGACCACGAATCCCTCGCGGTTTTCGGTGCATTCCGGCGTTTCGGCGCGGTCGAGCATGTTGATGAAGTCGTGCACGACGAGGATCGGGTTGACGAGGACGCCCTTGGAGGACATCGGGTGGGCCGTGACGCCCTTGACCGTCAGCTTGGCGTTGCCGGCATTGAACGTTTCCCAGACCACTTCGCCGAGTTCGCAGCAGTCGATCGTGTAGGCGAAGTCGACGGGGAACTTGGAGAAGTCCATCTTGCGGGCGCCCTGTTCGCCGAGCTCTTCGTCGGGAACGAAGACGATGTGGATGTCGCCGTGCGGACGGTTTTGGCTCGTGACGATGGAGAGGGCCGTCATGACGTTGGCGATGGCGGACTTGTCGTCGGCGCCAAGCACGGACGTGCCGTCGGAGACAACGATGTCGTCGCCCACGTAGCGTTCGATTTCAGGATGTTCGGCCGTCTTGAGCCAGATGTCCTTTTCCTTGTTGAGGCAGATGTCGCCGCCCTGGTAGTTCTTGACGACCTGCGGGTGGACGTCGGGGGAGAGGCCGACGTCGACGGTGTCCATGTGGACGACCCAGCCGATCACCGGAGCCTTCGTGCCTTCGGGCAGGTTGGAGGGAAGCTTCGAGTAGACGATGGCATGTTCGTCGACTTCAACGCCTTCAAGGCCCATTTCACGAAGTTCGCCGGCGAGCATTTCGGCGAGTTCGAATTCACGCGGGTTGCTCGGCACGCAGCCGGCCTTCAGATTGCTCTGGGTGGAAATGGCTGCATAGCGCATGAAGCGTTCGAGCAGTGCGGCTTTCTTGTCCATGGAAGATTCTCCTTTGACGAATCGAATGGTGGCCCCTCGGTTTGCAGGGGTGCGCCCGAACCCGGATGGAGGCTGTTGCCGGGGGCGGACGCGTTGTGGTCGAAGCAGGGGATCGTGTTCCGGACAGTGGCTGTGTCCAGGGGCGCCGTTCCCCGATGCGGACCCATTATGAACGCCGAAAAAATCCGCGTCCTTGAACCTTGGTACATGGTGCATGCGTCCTGCTTGGTTCAGAATCCCCCACAGTCCGCTCCCTTTCCGCCTCCCGCCGTGACCTGCGGCGGGCGGTCGGCGGACCTCCAACCCGGACCCAAAAGAACCAACACACACCAAAAGGAACGTCAGCCATGGTCGGCGTCATCATTTCTCTTCTGGTCACCATCATGGTGGTGGTCATCCTGCTCAAGAAGATGAAGGCACAGTTCGTGCTCTTCTTCGGCGGCCTCACGCTTCTCGTCTGCTCGATCGCCATGGACGCGTTCGGGCTTCTGCCCAACGGCGCCCAGATCCTTCCGAAGGGCGTCGCCAGCACGGGCTTCATCGGCTTCGACCTCTTCAAGTGCATCACGTCGCTGATGTCGAGTCGCACCGCAGGCATCGGTTTGCTGATCATGTCGGCTGCCGGCTACTCCAAGTACATGTCCATGATCGGCGCCTCCGCCATCATGGCCGACTACCTCTGCAGGCCGCTGCGCATCTTCCGCTCGCCGTACTTCGTGCTCTCGCTCGCCTACATCATCGGCGCGATCGCCGACCTCTTCATCCCGTCCGCATCCGGCCTCGCGATGCTCCTGATGGTCACGATCTACCCGGTCCTCGTGCGTCTCGGCGCCTCCCGCCTCTCCGCCGCCGCCGTCATCGCCACGGTCTCCTGTCTTGACATGGGGCCGACCTCCGGTGCCGCGAACTACGCCGCCCAGGTGGCCGGCATGGACACGATGACCTACTTCGTCGAGTACCAGATCCCCGTCGGCATCGTCGTGACGATCGCCGTCGCCGCCCTGCACTTCTTCACGCAGCGCTACTTTGACGCCAAGGACGGCGACAAGGCCAACGAGGTCGACGAAGCCACCGCCAAGCAGGAAAAGATCGACGTCAAGGGCGCTCCCGCCTGGTACGGTCTCCTGCCGATGATCCCGCTCGTCCTGCTCATCGTCTTCAACCGCTTCGTGATCGACACGGTCAAGCTCGACGTTCCGACCGCCATGTTCATCTCCTTCACGGTCGCCCTCTGCTGCGAACTCGCCCGCAAGGCCGTCAAGGACGTACTCAATACCGGCTTTGAATTCTTCCACATGATGGGCCGCCAGTTCGCCACGGTGATCACCCTCATCGTCGCGGGCGAACTCTTCGCCAAGGGCCTCATCGCCACCGGCACGATCGACTACCTCATTGCCGGCACGCAGAACCTCGGTCTTCCGGCCTACGCCATCATGATCGTCGTCGTGTCCTTCATCTCGATCTCCTGCGTCGTGATGGGGTCCGGCAACGCTCCGTTCTTCGCCTTCGCTCCGCTCGTTCCTGACTTCGCCCAGCAGTTCGGCGTCTCGACCATCCTGCTTCTCATGCCGATGCAGCTCTCGACGGGGCTTGCCCGCGTGATGTCTCCGATTACCGCCGTGGTCGTGGCCGTGGCAGGCTGCTCGGGCATCAGCCCCTTCGCTCTGGTTCGCCGCACGGCGATCCCGATGACGGGCGGTCTGATCGTGATGGTTGTCATGACCATCATCCTGAACTAAGCCGGAACCTCGAAATACATCGATTTGAAACACATCGATTTCCTCTCAAAGCGGCCGGGTTCTCCTGCCGGCTGCTTTTCTTCTCGGCGGACGCCCTGTACGGTGCGCCCGCCTTTTTTTAGGTTCTGCGCGCGCCCTTTCGGGAACCTCCTCTGGTCGCGATCGTGCCGAATGCGCATAATTGGAAAATTCCCGTCGGCATTCACCGCACAAGAACATCAGAACGACCCGGCCTGAACGCATGCCGGGTCCTTAAGGCCACACACTCATGCGCCCATCAGCAATGCTCGCCCTTCTGGCGGCACTTCTACTCAGCACGGCACGCGCCGCCACGCCCGAAGCGGGCGTGCAGGAGGACGCCTCCATCGCCATCGAGACGCCCGCGAAGGTCGTGAGGCACTTCGACGGCTCGCTTCGCATCGGCTACGCCGATCCACTCGATCTCGGACAGGGTTCGAGCTTCATGGAGTCCCTTGCGGCCCGTCTTGAGGAGAGCCTCAGGGGCGCGGGCAAGGGCGGCGCAGACGTCAGCGTGACGCTTCACAAGTACGCGCCGTTCGACCTGCAGACCCACGAGGTCGACCTCTTTCTCGTCACGAGCGGCTACTACATCTATCTCTCCGACATGGGCGCAGGCGTCGAGTGGATCTCGACCCTGAAGCCTCCGCAGGCGACCGATCCCGAGAGGGCCGCGGGCTCCGTCTTCGTGGTGAGGGCGGACGACACCCGCTACAACCAGGTCTCCGATCTGAGGACCGCCTTCGTGGCGGCCGCGGGCATGGCGTCCTTCGACGGCTGGATCACGGCGCTCGACGAAGTGGCCAACGTTTCGCAGTATCCGAAGAACTTCTTCGGCAAGACGACCTTCCTCGGGGCCTCGGGCCTGTCCGTTGCTCGGGCCGTACTCGAGCGTGACGCCGACGTGGGGATTCTGCGCGTGTGCGAGCTTGAGACCTTGACGGCTGCGGGACTGGTGGAGCCGGGCAGCCTTCGCGTCGTGGGTGAGAAGCCGCAGCAGGGGCTCGCCTGCGTGAGCTCTACCGAGCTCTTTCCGGGCCTTGCGCTCGCCGCCCAGACCTACGTGCCCGAGGACGTCAGGCGCCGCATCGCGGCTGCAGTCTACTCGATGCCCGTCCCCGAGTCGGGCTACCGTTGGACGCTCGCCAACGACTACAGGAACGTGCGCCGCGTCGCGGAGAAGTTCGCCTATGCGCCCACGAACAAGGCGTCCGACGCCAGGTTCTCGGTGGTCGAGGAGCGTTACAAGTACGCGCTCGTCCTCGGATTTCTCATCCTCGCCGCCTCGATGCTCTACAGCGTGTCGGTGAGCAAGATCGTCGCGCGCCGCACGAAGGCGCTCGTCAAGGTGATCGACGAGAAGGACGCACTTGAGGACCATGCGAGGCGCGACCGCGAGCGCCTCTCGCAGCTCGAGCGCGCGGGCATCGTCTCGGAACTCTCGAGCATGATCGCACACGAGCTAAGGCAGCCCGTCGCCTCCCTCATCAACTACGCCGACGGACTTTCGCTTTATCTCGGCGGCAAGGGGCACGACCCCGTCATCGATGAAGCGACCCGCGAGATCGGGCGTCAGGCCGAGCGCGTCTCGAGCATCGTCGAGCGCGTGCGCAGCTATGCCAGGCAGAAGGAGGGCCTGCAGCGCGAGATCGACTTCTGCGCCGTCGTGAAGTCGGCGTACTCCACCTTCCGTTCGGGCGCCGCAAGCTCGTCCGTCCGGGTCTCGGCCGACCTCGTCGATGCGGCTCCCGTCGAGGGGGATCCACTCGAACTCGAGCTCTTCGTCGTCAACACCTTGAAGAACGCGCTCCACGCGCTGCAGTCGGGCAGTGTGGAGCACCCCGAGATCAGGCTGCGCCTCAAGGCTGACCTCAGCGTCGAAAACAACCCGCGCTGGGTGCTCGAGGTCGAGGACAACGGCCTGCCGCTCGACGACAAGAAGTTCGCCGAGCTCTCGCATCCCGTCACGAGCGAGAAGTTCGAGGGCCTCGGTCTCGGACTCTCGATCTGCCGCGTCATCGCCGAACGCCACAGGGGGCGCCTCACTTTCAGACGCGCCGAGCCCCGGGGCCTCGTCGTCTCGCTTTCGCTTCCGCAGGTCAGGACCGCCGAAGCCGCATAGGAGTCACTAGAATCATGTTCACCAGCATGCCCAATCCCGATCTCTACTCGCCGCTCGCGCGCATCATCGACGACGAGGAGACCGTACGCAACTCCGAGGCCTTCATGCTCCGCATGGGCGGCATCAACGCCGTCGCCTACGAGAGCGCCGAGGAGTTCCTCGCGAGGGACGATCTGAGACACCCCGGATGCCTCGTGCTTGACGTGCGCATGCCCGGCATGAGCGGGCTCGAGCTCCAGGAGGAGATGACTCGCAGGGGGATCGACCTGCCGATCCTCTTTCTCTCTGGCCACGGCGACATCAGCATGGCGGTCTCGACCCTCAAGCGTGGTGCCGAGGACTTCTGCGAAAAGCCCGTCGAGCCCGCGAAGCTTCGCGAGAGCGTCAGGCGCATGATCAGCAAGAACATCGCGCACCGCCGCGAGGCGATCGACGTCGAACGAAAGCGCGAGCGCTTCGCCATGCTCACCGAGCGCGAGCAGCTCGTCGTCAGGCTCGTCGCTCGAGACATGCTCAACAAGCAGATCGCGGCCGAGCTCGACATCCAGGAGCACACCGTCAAGATCCACCGCTCGAACGCCTGCCGCAAGCTCGAGGTGCGCTCCGCCCTTGAACTCCACCACTACCTCTCCGCCATCGGCGAACTCGCCGAGGACCAGAAGGCGCCCGAGGACAGGGACTTCACCGACGACTGAGAATGGGGAGTCCGACTCTCCCGAAAATGCATCGTGTGCCCCGCTTGAACCAAGGTACAAGGCGGGGCGATTCGTTTTGATCCACAATCTCTCCCATCGGACGGGCGGACCACATGCCCGTTCACGGACCAACAACCGAATCACCAAGCGGAGAGAGCGAATGCTTGAAACCTATCTGAAGGACCTCGAAGAAGTCGTCAACATCGACTGCGGCAGCAACACCTGCGACGGCGTCACGCGCGTCGCCGAAATCATGAAGCGCCACTATGACGAAATCGGCTTCGCCACCGAACTCGTCGACCTCGGCGACAAGGCCGGCCGCGGTCTCTTCGCCACGAACAAGCCGGGCGCTGAAAAGTTCGACATCATGTTCAACGCCCATCTCGACACGGTCTACCCTGATGGCACCGTCGCCCAGCGTCCGTTCCGCGTCGAGGACGGCACGGTCTACGGCCCGGGCTGCGCCGACTGCAAGGCCGGCGTCATCGCCATCTTCCACGCCCTCAAGAACGCCCGCAAGGAAGACCTCGACCGTCTCGCCATCGCCGTCTGCTACAACCCCGACGAAGAAGTGAGTTCGCTCTCCTCCCGCGAATGGCTCGCCACGATGGCCAAGAAGGCCAGGCGCGCCGTCGTCTCCGAACCGGGCCGCGCCAGCGGCGCCTTCGTGCGCTCCCGCAAGGGTCGCTCCGTCTGGGACGTCACCTTCCACGGCGTTGCCGCTCACGCAGGCAACAACCCGCAGGACGGCCGCTCCGCCATTCTCGCCGCCGCCAGGTTCACAATCGAAGTCACCAAGCTCCAGGACCTCGAAGGCAAGGGCACGAGCGTGACCGTCGGCGTCATCCAAGGCGGCACGGTCTGCAACACGGTTCCCGAAACCTGCTCCATTCGCATCGACACCCGTCGCTGGAACGACGAGGACGGCCGCGAGATCGACGAAGGCATTGAAAAACTCGCCGCCATGAACTGGGGCGAGGGCATCACCGTCGACGCCCGCCGCGCCTCCGTCTCCCCGGCCATGCCCTGCACGGAAAAGACGCGCGAACTCGTCGAGCTCATCAACGAAGCCGCCCGCCTCGAAGGCTTTGAAGCGGGCTGGGTCGATGCCGGCGGCGGTTCCGACGCCAACCGCATCGCCCAGGCTGGCACCCCCGTCGTTGACGGCGTTGCCCCTGCCGGCGGCTGCTTCCACTCAGAACGAGAATACCTCCGCGTCGACACGATCGAAAACCGCGTGCGCATGCTCTCGCGCTTCCTGACCCTTCTCTAAAAAGACCAGGTCAAAACAAGTCAAGGGGTGACCGCCCTCAAACGGTCGTGCTGAGGATGCAGTTCGCCCGCCTTTCAAACGAAAGGCGGGCGATTCTGCGTTCGGGAACCGTGAATGCCGTCGTGTCACACAAATGAGATGAACGGGCTGAAACGACAGTGCGAGAGACGGTCCCGGGAAGAACGGCGCCGCCTGAGGACGCTCGCGGCGCAGGAGAAAGTGTCGAATATGACGTCTGTCATCAAATTGTCATAATTCCGTCACGAAGCCGTCACGCGGAGCGGTCAGAATGCGGGCGTTGTCTTACCAACGCTTACATCTGACATGGAACAATACTATCTGGTGTTGCTGGCCTTCCTCGGGGTCATCGCAGTCATTGACCTTTTCGTCGGCGTCTCGAACGACGCCGTCAACTTTCTGAATTCGGCCCTCGGCTGCCGCATCTCCTCCTTCCGCACGACGCTCTGGGTCGCCTCGATCGGCGTGCTCGCGGGCGCGACGTTCTCCTCGGGCATGATGGAGATCGCCCGCTCCGGCGTCTTCCATCCTCTTCACCTTCTCCGAGCTGATGATCGTGTTTTTCGCTGTCATGGTAGCGGACGTCATCCTGCTTGACGCCTTCAATTCGCTCGGTCTCCCGACGTCGACCACGGTCTCGATCGTGTTCGAGCTCATGGGCGCCGCCTTTGCCGCCGCGCTCTTCAAGCTCATCGACGCGGGCGCTCCGCTCTCCGACGTCGCCGACTACATCAATTCGAGCAAGTCGCTCGGCATCGTCTCGGGCATTCTGATCTCCGTCGTCGTCGCCTTCATTTCGGGCGCCGTCGTGCAGTACCTCGCCCGCCTCGTCTTCACCTTCAAGTTCGAGAAGGCCTACCGACGCATCGGCGCCATCTACGGCGGCATCGCGCTCACGGCCATCATCTACTTCCTCGTGATGAAGGGCGCCAAGGGCGCGAGCTTCATGCGTCCCGAGTGGATCCAGTGGATCAACGCCAACACGGCCGTCATCCTCTTCTCGCTCTTCACGGGCCTGACGGTGCTCTTCCAGGTGCTCATCACGGTCTTCCGCGTCAACATCTTCAAGATCATCATTCTGGCGGGTACGTTCTCCCTCGCGTTCGCCTTTGCGGGCAACGACCTCGTGAACTTCGTGGGCGTGCCGCTCGCCGCCTGGGACAGCTGGAAGGAATGGCAGGCCTCGGGTGCCGCCGACAACGCCTTCATGATGGGCGGCCTTTTGAAGCCTTCCACGGCTCCGACCGCCTTCCTGCTCCTTTCGGGCTTCGTGATGGTTCTCACGCTCTGGTTCTCCAAGAAGGCCCACCGCGTCATCCAGACCTCCATCAACCTTTCTTCGAGCCGCTCCGGCACGCAGGAACAGTTCGGCGCCTCCGCGCCCGGCCGCATGATCGTGCGCGGCGCCATGGGGCTCGGCAAGGTGATCAGCCAGATCATCCCGATGCCGATGCAGAGGGGCATCGCCTCCCGCTTCGAGCCGCTCCCCGTCGTCAAGGGCGAGATTCCGCTGCCCTTCGACTACGTGCGCGCCTCGATCAACCTGATCGTCTCCGCCATCCTGATCGCCTCCGCCACGAGCCTCAAGCTGCCGCTCTCGACCACCTACGTGACCTTCATGGTCGCCATGGGCTCGAGCTTCGCCGACGGCGCCTGGGACCGAGAGTCCGCCGTTTACCGCATCTCGGGCGTGCTCACCGTGATTTCGGGCTGGTTCCTGACCGCGCTCTCCGCGAGCTCGCTCGCCGCCGTCGTCGCCGTGCTCGTCTTCTGGGGCGGTGAGGCCGCCGCCATCATCCTCGGCTTCGGCGCGATCTTCCTCCTCGTGCGCTCCAACCTCAAGACCCGCGAGGACGACGTGACGCTCTCCGACGAAAGCCGATCCGTCTACGACGCCGCCTACGTGGGCCAGCTTCTCTCGAAGCACGTGCAGAAGAGCCTCTCCGAAACGCTCCGGGTGCTCTCGCGCATTCATGAGAACTTCACGGCCGATCGTGAGCGCGAGCTCACGAAGGTCAAGGCGAGCGCCACCGACGTCTTCGAGGACGCCATCGAGGCCCGCAGCGTCTACTACCGCATGGTCGCCGCCGAGGCCGCGCCTTCCAAGGCCGACTTCGATGCCCGCTACCTCTATCTGCGCGCCTGCACCAATACCCGAGAGGTGAGCCGCTCTCTGCAGAACCTCGCCAAGCTTGCCCGCGACCACGTGGCCAACCGCCACCGCGTTGGCAGCAACGAGATCACGAACGACATCGGCACGCTCGTCGCGGACATCCGCACGCTCGTCAACGCCCGTGAGGATCATGCCGACGTTACGGCGCTTCGCAACAGGGCGGCTGACGTCATCACCCGCATCGAGGATCTTCAGCGCCGCCTGATGGAGGCCCAGCCCCGTGGTTCGATGACCATCCGCTGCTGCGAGTTCCATCTCTCCTACCTCCTGGTGCTCCGCGAACTCGTCAACCATTACGAGATCGCCTCGCTCCTCGAGGAGCAGATCGATGCGCTCGCAAGAGGTGCGAAGGCTGCCTGAGGCCGCATCAGCAATTCAAACGCAGTCTAGTGGGATCGCGGCTCTGGTCCCCAAACAAAGAGCCGCGTCATTTTGGGAAAGCCTTTTTCCGGGGCTTTCCCTTTTTTTGTCCGCGGGCCTGACGAATGCGAGGGAGATGCATTGGCCGGGATGTTCCATCCTTTCCGAAAGGTCTGGTCCGTGCGTTATCGGCGAAGACCTGTCCCGGCAGGCAAAAGTCCGCACCGGGCGAGCGCGGTGTCGATCGCCTGCGTCCAGAACACGGGGTCGCGAATGTCCGCGTCGAGGTGCTTTTTGATGAGCTCGTCGCAGCGCATTCTGCAGGCGTCCCTCGCGAAGTCGCCGAGCGAGGCGCCCGAAGCCGTGGTGCCCGACGTCAGAAAGGTCTCGGCGAGATGCTGCGAGACCAGGTAGCCGAAGGCGTACTGCCAGTCGTAGAAGACCGTGTTTGTGCGGTAGAGATGAGGTTTCCAGCACCAGACGTACTGGTCGCATCCGTCGGTCGTGCCGCCGAAAAATGCGTCCCAGGCACGGCGGCTCGCCTCGTTGAACCTGCTCGCCAAGAGGATGCCGTCTCGTCTTGCGGCCAACAGGTCGACAAGGAGTTTGTGGCGTGAGGGCACCATGAGGAGCATGTTCGATGCCCGACGCATGAGCTGCCAGCGCAGAAGGTCGGCCTCGGTCGAGCCTTCGAGTTTTCGGGCCATGTGTCTTTCGAGCATGGTGACGGCCAGCTGTCCGAAGATCTCGATCACGGAGTAGGGGAGGCGCTTGAGGGGCGCCTGCTCGCCGTGCTGGGCCTTGTGCATGAAGCCCACGCCGAGCGGATGTGCGAACTGGAATGCTCCCG